>Ga0210396_10004161_pt1 | contig 14194 bp, 13 predicted proteins | sample IncBWH17OmetaG_FD_155466 | JGI IMG/M metagenome (GOLD analysis project Ga0210396, IMG submission 155466) | Forest soil microbial communities from Barre Woods Harvard Forest LTER site, Petersham, Massachusetts, United States - Inc-BW-H-17-O ...
AGTGACGGCTTCCGGATCGTCTTGTCGGTCGACGTCGCCACCATCACCGAGAAATACCTGGGCGAAGATGTCCGCGGGTTCCTGGCCGACCATGGGCTGACCCCCGAGGACGTGTCGACCTGGGTCTGTCACCCCGGTGGGCCCCGGGTGATCGAGGCGGTTGAGAACGTGTTGGACCTGCCTGGTAACGCACTTGACCACACGCGAAACTCCTTGCGTAACAACGGCAACCTGTCCTCGGTGTCGGTATTGGATGTGCTTCGGGCCAATATCGCCGATCCGCCACCGGCGGGTTCTTTCGGGCTGATGATCGCAATGGGCCCGGCTTTCTGCTCCGAGCTCGTACTGCTGGCCTGGTAGTGCCAGTGAGGAGATATCAGGGGATAGTGGAGACATGTATTACCTGCTGATCCTGGCGGTCGGCGTCGAACGCCTGGTGGAGCTGGTGGTATCCAAGCGAAACGCGCAGTGGTCTTTTGCCCAGGGCGGCAAGGAGTTTGGCCGGCCTCACTACGCGGTCATGGTTGCCCTGCACACCGCGCTGTTACTCGGCTGCATCGTCGAACCGTGGGCACTGCACCGGCCGTTCATCGGCTGGCTGGGCTGGCCGATGCTCGCCGTGGTGGCGCTCAGCCAAGTGCTCCGCTGGTGGTGTATCACGTCGCTGGGCCCACGGTGGAACACTCGCGTGATCGTGTTGCCGGAGGCGCCCCTGGTAAAACGGGGGCCCTACCGGTGGCTACACCACCCGAACTATGTCGCGGTGGTGGCCGAAGGGTTCGCGCTACCGCTGGTGAACACTGCGTGGCTGACCGCCGCTACTTTCACGGTCGCCAACGCGATCCTGCTCAGTGTGCGCCTCCGGGTAGAGAACGCCGCGTTGGGTTACGTATGACGAATTACGACGCTGACCTGCTGATCGTCGGCGGCGGGCCCGCTGGCCTCGCCACGGCGCTACACGCGCGCAGACACGGACTTTCGGTGATCGTGGCCGAGCCGCGAGAAGGCCCGATCGACAAGGCGTGCGGCGAGGGGCTGATGCCCGGCGGCCTGGCCGAGCTGACTTCGCTCGGGGTGGACCCGGCCGGCATGCCCTTTCGCGGGATCGCTTATCTCAGCGAACAGGAAAAATACAGCCGGGCCCAGGCGCGGTTTCGCACCGGGCCGGGCCGAGGTGTGCGACGCACCACGTTGCACGCGGCGCTGGCGGCACGGGCCAAAGAGCAAGACACCGACTGGATCCGGACGCGGGTGACAAGCGTCCGGCAAGACGCACACGGCGTGACGGCTGCCGGTGTGCGTGCGAAATGGCTGGTGGCGGCCGACGGACTGCATTCGTCGGTCCGGCGTGACGTCGGAATCAAAGCGACGGCCGGGAAACCGCGGCGCTATGGCGTGCGGTGGCATTACCGGGTGCCGGTGTGGTCGGAGTTCGTCGAAGTGTATTGGTCACGTTGGGGTGAGGCGTACGTGACGCCGGTGGAACCGGACCTGGTCGGCGTGGCGATCCTGTCTGCCGGCCGACCCGACCTTGCCTGGTTCCCACGGCTGGCCCAACATCTGCAGGGCGCCAGCCGCGGGCAGGCACGCGGCTGCGGCCCGTTGCGGCAGGTTGTTTCCCGCCGGGTCGCGGGACGAGTGCTGTTGGTGGGCGACGCGGCGGGGTATGAGGACGCGCTGACGGGCGAAGGCATCAGCCTGGCCGTCAAGCAAGCCGCTGTGCTGGTCAACGCCATCGTCGACGATGCGCCGTCGTCATATGAGGCCGCGTGGCACCGGGTGACCCGCGATTACCGGCTGCTTACCCGCGGGCTGGTGCTCGCCACCACCCCGCGCGCGGGCCGGCGTGCGGTCGTGCCGGCGGGCGCGCTGCTTCCCGGGATGTTCGCGCGCGCGGTGAACGTCCTGGCGCACTAACGCGCCTTCCAGACCGGCTCCCGCTTCTCCGCAAACGCCAGCGGTCCCTCCCTGGCGTCCTCTGACCTGATCAGGGAACGCATCTCGCGCACCGTACGCTCCCAGCCCGCTTCATCGGCCGTGATGACGCCGTCGTCGACCCCGTAGGCGATGCGCTTGCTGGCCTGCACCGACAACGGCGCGTTAACGGTCACCCGCGCGGCCAGCGCCAGGGCCGCGTCCACCACCGAGCCCTCCTTGACGACCTGGTTGATCAGTCCCCACTGGTAGGCGTCGGATGCGGTGAGCGGCTCACCGGTCAACAGCAGTTCCATCCCCACCTTGCGGGGCAGCTGGTTCACGATTCGGAAAACGCCGCCGGCAGCGGCGATCAGTCCGCGCTTGACCTCCGGCAGCCCGAATTGGGCGCGCTCGTGGGCCACCACCAGGTCGCTGGCCAGCGCCAGTTCGGTGCCCCCACCCAGCGCGGTGCCGTTGACGGCGGCGATGGTGGGCTTGTCGATGAAGTGGCGCACGTAACCGGCGAAGCCCCACTCGCCGTGGTCGGGGTGATACAGGTTCTCCCGGCGCGAGATCGCCTTGAGATCGGCTCCGGCGCAAAACGACTGGTCGCCTGCGCCGGTGATCACCACGGCCCGCACGTCGGGGTCGTGTTGGGCTTCTTCCAGCGCGTCCCCGACACCGATGCTCACAGCGCTGTTGACGGCGTTGCGGGCTTCCGGCCGGTTGAGCGTAATGACCATGACATTGCCGCGGCGGTCGACCAGCACCGCCGGCCGGCCGGTCTCGGCGTCCGTCACAGCAACTCCACGATGGTGGCATTGGCCTGACCGCCGCCCTCACACATCGTCTGCAGCCCGTAGCGAATTCCCTTGTCCCGCATGTGGTAGAGCAGCGTGGTCATCAACCGCGCCCCCGAACCGCCCAGCGGGTGGCCGAGCGCGATCGCCCCGCCGTTGGGGTTGAGCTTCTTCTCGTCGGCGCCGATGTCTTTGAGCCAGGCCAGCGGCACCGGCGCGAAAGCCTCGTTGACCTCGTAGGCCCCGATGTCGTCAATGCTCAGCCCGGAGCGCGTGAGCGCTTTCTGGGTTGCCGGCATCGGCGCCGTCAGCATGATCACCGGGTTCGCTCCGGCCAGTGTCGCGGTGTGCACCTTGGCAATTGGCTTCAGCCCTAGTGACGCGGCCTTTTCGCCGGGCATGAACAGCACGGCGGCCGCGCCGTCGGAGATCTGCGAGGAGTTGCCCGCGTGGATCACACCGTCTTCCTTGAACGCCGGTTTCAGCGCGGCCATCTTTTCCATCGGCGTACCGCGGCGGATACCTTCGTCCTTGAGCACGATGTTGCCGTCTTGGTCCTTGATCCCCACAATCTGGTCGTCAAAGGCACCGGAATCCTGTGCCGCCGCGGCCTTTTCATGTGATCCCAGGGAGAACTCGTCGAGCGCCATGCGATCGAACCCCCACTGCTCTGCGATCATCTCCGCACCCAGGCCCTGGTTGGGGATGCTGCCCTCGTAGCGGTCGATGAAGGCCTGCGGATACGGCCTTCCGCCATTGGCAAGCGACGAACCCATGGGCGTCCGCGACATCGACTCCACACCGCCGGCGACCACCACGTCGTAGTGCCCGGCCATCACGCCGGCCGCGGCGAAGTGTATGGACTGCTGGCTCGAGCCGCACTGGCGGTCGACGGTCACACCGGGGACGGTTTCCGGCCAGCCGGCCGCCAGCACGGCGGTACGTGCGATGTCGATGGCCTGCTCACCGGCCTGGCTGACGCAGCCCCAGATGACGTCCTCGACAATTCCGGGGTCGATGCCGGCCTTGTCGACCAATCCGTTGAGAACCTGCGCGGACAGATCAGCCGCGTGCACCCCAGATAGTCCGCCGTTGCGCTTGCCGACCGGCGAACGTACAGCCTCGACGATGACGGCTTCAACCATGATTATGTCTCCTCTGACACTTGACACTTGTCTTGCCTCGATTGTTGACCAGCGCCGTCGGCGGACTGGGGGCGGGGTGGTCCGGACCAGGTTTTCGGCGGCTCTCCGGCATACGTTCGATGCCAGCTCTTCGGCGGCGCGTAGAGCCTCAGTCACCTTTCATTCATTTCTCCGTCGATCTCGGCGAAGTAGGGTCCCCGGATATGAGCACCCCTTCACCTGGGCCCGGTTGGTGGCTGACGTCAGACGGCACGTGGCACCCGCAGCAGTGGGAGACCAAATTCGTCACCCACACGAATGAGTCTCTGCAAGAGGTATTAGACGAGGCGACCCGCCTGACGAAGACCTACGGAGAACAGGGATGGGAAATCGTGGGCTCCTCGGTGCAACGCACTCAGGTCGCCCGCCACTTCAAGGACTACGACAACGTCGGGGACCATTATTTCGAATGGAGCATCGTCTGTACCATGAAACGGCCTCTCCCGCCTGGCTAGTCGGCTTTTCGCATTCATCAGCCGTGGGCGGGTGGGCGCGCTGAACGTACCGCCATCAAGGCCCTGGTTGAGCGAATCGACGCCACCATCGCCGATCCGGGCTGGCTGCCGTCGAAGTGGCGCCTGCCGACCGACGACTGTTTGTCCAAGCACACCATCCTGCTGGGCAACGGGGAGCAGGCGGTGGCGTTCACCGAGTACGCCGTGGATCGCCGACCGGCTCAACGCGCAGGGTTACACCGCGAAGATGTATTCGGGCCGGCAGAGCAAGCCGGATCGCGACGAGGTCCGAAAAGCGTTCATGCGCGAGGAATTTCAGATCATTGTCATCACCGATGCCGACAACGAGGGTATCGACCTGCAGGCTGCGCACATGCTGGTGAACTACGACATTCCGTGGTCGCTGGTGCGGCCCCGCTGCCACCGCCTAAATACGACGGCAGTGCGCTGCGCCCGCAGCGAATCGGCCGCGTTGACTTGCAGTTCGTCGGCACTCGGGTGCAAAGAATTCGAGCCGCGCGTTATCAGGATCACGAAAGACGACGGTCGAGCCCAATATTAACGATTCCCGAATGCGTTACGCCCCTTCGCATCCAGATGCCTAAGCCACTGTCGCAGTTCATCCCTGTCCGCGACCCTAAACGCCAATTGATCGAGGCCGACGCGGCGCTCATCGAAAGCACCGGTCTCCGCAGTCCCGTCGTGAGTCATGACTGTTACGACGACGCCTGCAGGGTGCACCAAGGACCCAGTCTCGGAGGCCTGGCTACATGCGCGATTCACGAGCATCAAACCAGGACCTCCTGCCACCAGGCGGCCGATCGGTCGCAGTCCCAAACCGTCAGATCAACGTGCGATATCCCCCCGACTCATCCGCGAGCGCGGTCATCGCGGTCCCGACGAGCTTCGCATCGGCCTGCTTTTGCGATGACGTTGTGACCAGGACGATCGGCCGGTCAATCGCCGTGAGCCAGTCCGGAACCGTATCCATGGCGGGTTCAAACATGCACGGGCCGATCATCTGTACGGCATCGCCCCAATTTGTCTGCGGATACTCGAACGGCTTCCCGCTTGCCACCAGCATCAGCGGCGCCCGCCGCATGAAATCATCCACCGACGCGACCGGCGGCGCCCCGGCGCTCGCGCGAATTTTGGTGCCCAGCGGTAATACCGCCTTCTCCAGCATGCCGATCACGATGGGCCGCAGCGCGGTGTCGCAGACCCGGCCGAGCACTCCGGGCAGTGGAGCCAGACCCAGCCCGAAGGGCGGCACTCCAGGTGATTGCACAGGCGGCGCTTGACGTTAGCCGGGGCGTGGCACCCAATGAGGCTGCTTGCCACCGAGCAGATCTGCGAGGTTGGTGTCGACATCTATGGAATGCGCCACGTGGTCAAGCAACGCTCGGGAGTACCTCGGCGCCTCGGAACTCGTCGTCAAACGTGCAGAACGCCCTGCACCGTCAGGAAGCAATTGCCCGTCAGGCACGCTGGTCCTCACAATGACCGCCGCTGCTCCTGCCCTGCTCGAGGATCCGAGCGACCTGTCCGCGCTGCGGGCGAAGGGCGCGGACCCCGACGTGCTGTTCGCCTCCTTCGCCGCATGGGCCGAAGCGAGCGGCACTGTGCTGTACCCGGCGCAGGAGGAGGCGCTGATCGAAATGGTCAGTGGCGCGAACGTTATCCTGGCGACGCCGACCGGGTCGGGCAAGTCGCTGGTGGCCACCGGCGCGCTGTACGCGGCGCTGGCTGCGGGACGGAGCAGCTACTACACCGCGCCGATTAAGGCGCTGGTCAGCGAGAAGTTCTTCGCGCTCTGCGACTTGTTCGGGGCGGCCAACGTGGGCATGCTCACCGGCGACGCCGCGGTCAACGCGGGGGCACCGATCATCGCATGCACCGCGGAGGTGCTGGCCAACATCGCGCTGCGCGAGGGTGCAAGCGCCGACATCGGCTTGGTCGTCATGGACGAATTTCACTTCTACGGCGACCCCGATCGCGGCTGGGCTTGGCAGGTGCCGCTGCTTGAGTTACCGCACGCCCAGTTCGTGTTGATGTCGGCCACGCTCGGCGACGTCACGTTCCTCCGTGCGGACCTCACCCGACGCACCGACAGGCCGACAGCGCTGGTCGCCAATGCCGAGCGTCCGGTTCCGCTGTTCTACAGCTACGCGACCACCCCGATGCACGAGACGATCGGCGACCTGCTCGACACGAAACAGGCGCCGATCTACCTCGTCCACTTCACCCAGGCCTCCGCGCTGGAGCGGGCACAGGCGCTGATGAGCGTCAACGTGTGCACCAAGGAGGAGAAGGCGGCGATCGCCGACATGATCGGTGGGTTCCGCTTTTCGTCGGCGTTTGGGTCAACGCTGTCGCGACTGGTCCGGCATGGGATCGGCGTTCACCACGCCGGGATGCTGCCCAAGTACCGGCGGCTGGTGGAACAGCTGGCCCAGGCCGGCCTGCTCAAGATCATCTGCGGCACCGACACCCTCGGCGTCGGTATCAACGTACCGATCCGGACCGTGGTCTTCTCGGCCTTGTCGAAGTACGACGGCACGCGCACCCGGCTGCTCAACGCCCGCGAGTTTCATCAGATCGCCGGGCGGGCCGGGCGGGCCGGCTACGACACCGCGGGCACCGTCGTCGTTCAGGCGCCCGATCACGAGGTGGAGAACCTCAAACAGTTCGCCAAGGTCGCCGACGACCCGAAGAAGCGCCGAAAGCTGGTGCGCCGCAAGGTGCCCGAGGGCATAGTGCCGTGGAGCGAGTCGACCATGACCCGGCTGGTCGAGGCCGCCCCCGAGCCGCTGACCAGCAATATGCGGGTGTCGACGGCGATGATCCTCGACGTCGTCGACCGTCCCGGTGACCCGTTCGTCGCGATGCGCCGGCTGCTCACCGAGAACCACGAGCCGCGCAAGCGGCAGCTGCAGCACATCCGCGACGCGGTCGGCATCGCGCGCTCGCTGCTGCAGGCCGGCGTGCTGGAGCGGCTCGACGAACCCGACGCCGACGGACGGCGCTACCGACTGACTGTCGACCTGCCGGCCGACTTCGCGCTCAACCAGCCGCTGTCGACGTTCGCGCTCGCTGCGGTCGACGTGCTCGACCCGGCGTCCGAAACCTATGCGCTGGACGTAGTTTCGGTCATCGAGGCGACCCTTGAGGACCCTCGCCAGATCCTGGCGGCGCAGCTGAATAAGGCCCGGGGCGAGGCTGTGGCCCAGATGAAGGCCGAGGGCATCGAGTACGACGAGCGGATGGAGCTGCTGGATGAGGTCACCTACCCCCGGCCGCTCGACGAGCTGCTCGGGCACGCCTTCGAGGTGTATCTGCAGAGCAACCCGTGGGCCGCTGACGGGCAGCTGTCGCCGAAGTCCGTCGTGCGCGAGATGTGGGAGCGGGCGTTTACGTTCCGGGAGTTCGTCAGCGTCTACGGGCTGACCCGCTCCGAGGGCGCAGTGCTCCGCTATCTCTCCGACGCGTTCAAGGCACTGCGGTCCGGAGTGCCCGCTGCCGTGCGGACCGAGGAGGTCACCGACATCGTCGAGTGGCTTGGCGAGCTGGTGCGCCAGGTCGACTCGAGCCTGCTCGACGAATGGGAGCAGCTCACCAGCCCGGACCAGCCGCTGGACGTGCCCGTGGCGGTACCGGCTCGCCCGCGCCCGCTGACGGGGAACGAGCGGGCGTTCACCGCGATGGTCCGCAACGCGCTGTTCCGGCGGGTGGAGTTTTTCGCACGGCGCTGCTGGCACGACCTCGGCCTGCTGGATGCCGACTCCGGGTGGACCTCCGATCGCTGGGAGGACGTCATCCGCGCGTACTTCGGCGAGCACGACGAGGTGGGCACAGGCGCCGACGCCCGGGGCCCGGCGCTGCTGATCATCGACCGGCAGCCCGGCGTGTGGCGGGTGCGGCAGATCCTGGACGACCCGGCCGGCGACCACGACTGGGGCTTCGACGTGGAGGTGGATCTAGAGGCCTCCGATGAGGAGGGCTCGGCGGTTCTCCGCCTGGTCGACGCGGGCCGCAAGGACTGAGGCATTGCGTGTTCGTGACGGACACCCGTCGACACGTCACCTCGCCCGCCACCCGAATGGACGACAGTCCTGGTGGATCTTCACTCCCGAAGGAGAACTTCACCGGCCTTCCCTGCATCTACTTAAGCTGGTGACCGGGGTACCCCAGGAAACCTGATACAGCCGTCGCGAGCGGTTCGACGCTCGCCACTGCGCGCTGGTCAAACTCGGTTGCGCGCCGGCGAAAACCGCTCAAGCTGCACGGGCGGCCCGCCTGCTGACGGCGGCGGCACCAGATCAGCGACACCGTCGATCACCCTAACGACTGCCCGGCTCCCACGATCCATGTTGAGGGTGCCGTGTTGAAAATTCTGGACGACCCATTCGGGCTCCTGGATTTCGGCGCTGGTCGGCAGCCCCAGTGCGCTGTGTTCGTAGCCTAAGGTGCCCCACGCGGCGTAGATGGCGCCGGTGACGGGCTGGGCCCCGCTGGCCGGTGACCAGTACAGCGCTCCCTTCTCGAAGATGACGTAGCGCGTGGCTCCCGCCCCGACCGATTCCGGCGACTTCGGTGCTCCCAGTGCGCTGTTCATGCCGCCCATCGCCTGCCACCGGTCATAAATAGCACCACCTTGCAGCGACTGCGCCAGATCATCGGCGCTGGGGCGTTTGTTGAATCGCGCGGCAATGTCGCGAATCTGGTTCATCAAGGCATATCCGAGGCTGCCGGGGCAATCAGTATCGTCGACGTCGCGGTGGGCAAAAACACACGGCAGGCTCACGGCGGCGCCTTGGGGGAAACGGGTGTCAGGGCCCCCGTCCGATGTCAGCGCGACGCTGCCCTGCGGGTCGATGCCATCGATGGCCAGCCGCCACCCGAGCAGGCGCCCGACGGTACGCACCTGAACCGGCGTGGGGCCCACCGCGTCGAACTCGCCGATCATGCACACCGCCCATGTGTTGCGGTTGAACCCGCCAGTGTGGGTGCCATGAACCGATCTGGTCATCCCGCCGAATCGGCCCTCGAATACCTGACCGTACTTGTCGACCAGGGCGTTGTAGGCGATGTCCGACCAGCCCAGGGTGCGGGTATGGTACGCGTAGATCGACCGCACAATTGCCGCCGAATCCTGTGGCGCGTAATCATTTACACCGGCGGTATGGTGCACGACGCCAGCCTTGATTCCGTTGTCGTACATCGGTGCTCGGCTGCGAATCGACTCGTCGGCGCCCCACTGGGCGCGACTGATGATATTGGCCGCCTGCCCGGGCGCTTCGACCGCCACAACCAAGGCCGGATCCGCCCCCGCGCTCGGGGGTTGGATGAGCCCTGACGCGGCGGTGCCCAAACCCAGCATAATTGGCGCAGCCGCAACGTATTTAAGGACATCACGGCGCGCAACAGACGCTGCCGCTGCGCACCCGCACCAATCAGGCACGGCGACACGATAACCCGCGCTAACAACATTCATAGCGCGACCCGCCGCAGCCGAATACGATTGAAAGCGACGAGTTCGCAGTGCTGCCAATGGGGATCCAGCACAGACAAACCAACGGGCGTCCGTGGCTGGGCAGCCGGAACCGAGATGACCTGCGTCGGCCCGGAATATCGCGATCGCTCGCCTTTCGCTTCGAACGCGGTGGTGGCACGCCCAAGTCACCGGTGCCGTCAGCCCGTTCACCCGTGCCGTGCCTGCGGTCGACCGCGATCACCACACCGCACTGAATGCGAGCCAAACCGATGCCGCACCGGACCCGGGCAGTTCGGGCGGCGCGCTGGTGAACACGCCGCCAAGCTCATCGGCGTCAACGCTCGCCCGGGTTCATGTCTGCGTCCGCAAGATTTGTAATCCTAAGGAATAGTGGACTTTTGCTGGTAGAGCTGCCTGAGACCGCTACAGTTCCCAGTTTCGACAGGCTCGACCGTCACGGCGGAGCGTCTTCGCCTGACAGCTGGAAATCCATTTTCTGGTTGCAGCAACGCCCCGGCGAGCCGTCGGCGCAAGCGGCCTATGCGCATGGTCGGCAGGCATACCGCCTCCATCCACTCGAGCTGCGCGGCGTCTCGCACGCCCTAGTACGGCAGGATTTCATCTGTTGGGTACAAGCACATTTCGACACCGTCGACGATCCGGCCATTGGCGCGCGCTGTCGCCGTCATCGCCGGCGCTATGGCGGCGAGCGTCTGGCCGTTGACGGGTGTCGCGGCGTCCAGGTCGACGAGGTGGCGGACCCGGTCGATGGCCCGGTCGGCGGCACCGGTGATCACCATGCCCCCATAGCTGTGGCCAACCAGGATCGCGTCGCGCAGTTCCTCGAAGTGCAGCAGGTTGACGATGTCGGTGATGTGGCAGTCCAGGTCGACACCGCTGCGAAACAGCTGCTCCCGCTCGCCCAGACCCGTCAGGAAGGGACGTGAACCTGGTGCCCGCGGGACCGCAGCAGCCGCGCGACGGGCTGGTAGCACTAGCCGCCGTGGCCGCCGCCGTGAACCAAGACATAGGTGGCCACCGTGCTCTCCCATTTCTCACTGCTGCGGGAGGCGAACCAGCCGATCAGCTCGTTGCCGACCGACCGGTTCGTCCTCGCGGCGGTTCAGCGATCCTTCAGCCGGCGGGATACCCCACGGACTTGATCTCGGTGTACTGGTCGAACCCGGCGATACCGTTCTGGCGTCCCACGCCGCTGTACTTGTATCCACCGAACGGTGTGTCGGCGCCGTACGGAGCGCCGCCGTTGACGCCCATGAAGCCGGCCCGGATCTTGCGGGCCACCGCCAGCGAATGCTCCAGGGAGCCCGACATCACGTTGCCGGCCAGGCCGTACATGCTGTCGTTGGCGATCCGGATCGCGTCTTCTTCGTCGTCGAACGGGATCACGGACAGCACCGGCCCGAAGATTTCCTCCTGAGCGATCGTCATGGAGTTGTCGACGTCGGTGAAAAGCGTTGGCCTGACGAAGTAGCCCTTGTCGAAGCCGGTGGGCGCATCCGGTCCGCCGACCAGCGCGGTGGCACCCTCTTCGACGCCCTTGTTGATGTAATACCGGACACGATCGCGCTGCTTCTCCGAAATGACTGGGCCGCAGAGGGTTCCGGGGTCCTGCGGGTCCCCGCACGTCACGTTCTCGTAGATGCTCTTGAGGATGGCCACACCCTCCTCGTAGCGAGACCGCGGCAACAGCATCCGGGTCGGGTTGGCGCAGCCCTGCCCGGCGTGCATACACGGGGCGATGCCGATCGCGCAAGCCATCCCGAAGTCGGCGTCCTCGAGAACGATGGTGGCCGACTTGCCGCCGAGCTCGAGGAACAGCCGCTTCATGGTCAAGGCGCCCTTTTCCATGATCCGCTGGCCGACCACGGTCGACCCGGTGAATGAGATCAGGTCGACCTTGGGCGACAGCGTGAGCTCTTCGCCCACAAAGTGATCCGACGCTGTGACGACGTTGACGACGCCGGCGGGGAAGTCCGTTTTCTCGGCGATTAGCCGGCCCAGGCGGGTTGCGTTGAACGGCGTGTTGGGTGCCGGCTTGAGCACCACGGTGTTGCCGGTCCCCAGCGCCTGGCCGAGCTTGTTGATAGTGACCTCGAACGGGAAGTTCCACGGCACGATCGCGCCGACCACGCCCACCGGTTCCCGCCACACCTTGCGGGTGGTCAGTGTGCCGGTGAGGCTGATCACCTGGTCGCCCAAGTCGGTCTCCCAGGCATACTCGTCGATCAACCTCGCGGGGTAGCGCAGCCCGTCGGCCAGCGGGGCGTCCAGCTGGGGGCCGAACGTGATCGCCCGGGGCGAGCCGACTTCAAGGATGAGCTCCTCACGCAGCTCTTCCTTCTCCTCTTCGATCGCGTCATGCAGCTGCAGCAGGCAGCGCTTGCGCAGCTCTTTATTCGTCGACCAGTCGCTCTCGTCGAAGGCACGCCGGGCGGCGTCGATGGCCCGGTGCATGTCTTCTTTCGAGGCGTCGGCGACCTCTCCGAGTGGCTCCTCGGTCGCCGGGTTGATGTTGGTGAAGGTGCCGGCCTGCCCGTCGACCAGCTTGCCGTCGATCATCATCTTGGGCTCGAACCGGACCTTTACAGTGTCAGCCATATTTGTTCAGCTCTCTTTAGACGAGGCGCTGGTTAGAGCGCCGGGACGTGGGATGCCATCGCCAGAAGGGTCACCCTATGGTGAGCCTTACTGGAAACTAGCCGATTGGCAATACACAACATGCGAGCACCCACGTTTCCGGGGTCGCTACTGCGGGTCGAACAGCACCGGTAGCGAGGTCGGCGACCGGAAAACCTGCCCGCGGATGTGCGGATCGTCGCCGTCGGGGTCCAGCCGAAGGTTCGGCAGCCGGTCCAGCAGAAGGTTGATGGCGGTGCGCATTTCAAGCCGTGCCAGATGCATGCCCAGGCAGACGTGCACGCCGTGCCCCCACCCGAGGTGTCCCCTGGGTGAGCGGAAGATGTCGAATGTGTCCGGATCGGGGTAGCGGTCTTCCTGCCGGTTGGCCGCGCCCAGCATCGGCATCACCGTCGAGCCGGCCGGTATCGGCACCCCGCCGAGTTCGGTGTCGCGGGTGGCGACCCGGGTGATGGTCAATAGCGGTGGTTCCCATCGCACGCCCTCTTCGATGGCCTGCGGCAGCAGCGACCGATCCGCGCGGATGGCATCCAGCTGCGCGGGATCGGACAGCAGGGCGAAAAGCAGGCTGCCCAGCGACCGGTACGTCGTCTCCACCCCGGCGGGCAGCAGCAGCCGCAGGAACGAGTAGATCTCCTCGTCCTCGAGCTTCTCGCCGTCGATCTCTGCCTGGGCCAGCGCGCTGATCAGATCGTCCCGCGGTTCGGCGCGACGCTCCTCGAGGATCGGTGCGAAGTATTCGCACAGCGCCGCCGATGCCGCAAGACCGCGTTCCGGATTCATGATCCAGCTCAGCAACGATATGGACCAGCGTTGAAACTGGGGGTAGTCCTCCTCCGGGAGGCCCAGCAGGCCGGCGATGATCTGACTGGGATAGTCGAAGGTGAACTCCTTGACCAGGTCGGCCTTGCCCTTCGCCGCGAACTTGTCGATCAGGCTGTTGCCGATGCGCCCGACCAATTCGTCTTGCCAGCGCGCCAAGGACTTCTGGGAGAACGCCTTTGACACCAACGACCGCAGCCGGCCGTGCACCGGTTCGTCCATGCCGAGCATCACGCGTTCGCCCAAGACCGGGCCGAACGCCGCGATGACGCCCGACGACGAGAACGTCTCGTTGTCGCGCAGCATCTGCTGGGCTTCCTCGTGGCGGTAAACGATGAAGACGGGTTTGGACTCCTCGTGAGGCATCCCGGACGTGTCCAGGCGCTGGATGGGCTCCTCGCGGCGCAGCCGAGCCAGTTCCGTGTAGGGGTCGCGCACGTCGCCGGAGACCGCATCGTCGAAGGCGCCGAAGTCTTCCAGGTCGTCGAATAGCTGTTCCATGAGTGCTCCCTTTAATGCTTCTTTGACGCCGCCAGCGCGGCCAAGCGATGCAACACCGGGGCCGGAAGTACACGTGCGGCAAGCACCATCGCCTTCTGCCCAGCTGTCAGAGGCACCGCCCCGCCCCGCATCGAACCCTGTCTGGGTATGCCAAGCACGATCCGGGACACGTGGTGCATGCCCGAAGCCGGGAGGATCCGGTTGGACGCCAGCAGCATGGAGGCATCCGGGCCCACACCACGGCGGCGGAATGGGACCCGGTCATCCAGCGCCTTGAGCAGTCCGTCGGTGAACCGCTCGGGTGCCCTGGCGAAACGCATCGCGAATCGCCCGCGGGTGTTCATGGTGTTGTGCAACCTGGCG
>Ga0210396_10004162_pt1 | contig 14194 bp, 9 predicted proteins | sample IncBWH17OmetaG_FD_155466 | JGI IMG/M metagenome (GOLD analysis project Ga0210396, IMG submission 155466) | Forest soil microbial communities from Barre Woods Harvard Forest LTER site, Petersham, Massachusetts, United States - Inc-BW-H-17-O ...
GGAAGCTAAGAATTATAACCTGCCGGTGGGTTCGCATATCATTATTGAGGAAGCGGAAGAGGTGAAGGCGGGTCAGGTAATCGTGAAAATACCCCGGGTACTTGGTAAGCTGCGGGATATTACGGGTGGTCTGCCCCGGGTAACGGAGCTGTTCGAAGCGCGTAATCCGGGCAATCCGGCCATCGTGAGTGAGATTGACGGCGTTGTCGCCTTCGGGAATATCAAGCGGGGTAACCGGGAGATCATTGTCGAAGCGAAGGATGGGGTAGTGAAGAAATATCTGGTGCCGCTGACCCGGCAGATCCTGGCGCAGGACGGGGACTTTATCAAAGCTGGTGCGCAGCTGTCCGATGGTCAGGTCGCTCCGGCGGACATCCTGTCGATCAAGGGTCCGTTTGCGGTACAGGAATATGTAGTGAATGAAATCCAGGAGGTCTACCGTCTCCAGGGTGTAAAGATCAACGACAAGCATATCGAGGTCATCGTTCGTCAGATGATGCGCAAGCTGACCATTGTCGATCCGGGTGATACGCGGTTCCTCGAAGAGGATACGGTGGACAAGTTCGAGTTCCTCGAAGAGAACGACTGGATCTTCGACAAGAAGGTGGTTACCGATCCGGGTGATTCAACCAAGCTGAAGGCGGGTCAGATCGTGAGCCTGCGCGAAGTCAGGGAAGAGAATTCCATCCTGCGCAGGAATGACAAAAAGCTGGCGGAATTCAAGGATGCGAAGGCGGCTACGTCGGCGCCCTTGCTGCTGGGTATCACAAAGGCTTCGCTGGGTACACAGAGCTGGATCTCAGCCGCGTCCTTCCAGGAAACGACCAAGGTTCTGTCTTCCGCCGCCATCCAGGGCAAGAGCGACGACATGCTCGGGCTGAAGGAAAATGTGATCACCGGCCATCCGATCCCTGCCGGCACCGGGCTGCGGGACTTCGAGAACATGATCGTCGGCAGCAAGGAGGAATATGAGCTGTTGCAGACGACCCGTGAAGCGATGCAATTCGATGATGATGAGTAGGAATGCCGCCGTGCGGTGCGAAAATTTATAAGATTGTTAAAATCAATAGTAGTAGGAGGTTTCTGACCTCCTACTTTTTTATCTTGCACGGAACTGAACGATTCGTATGAAGTATATTTCTATCATTTTTAGTGTGGCGGCGCTGATACTGGTCGGCGTTATTTTTTTCTCTCAGGACCGTGAGATCTCGAAATTGCGGAAGCAGGTTGAAGCGGCAAAATCGGGCAGCGGATCATCGGGGGGAGCCTTGAATTTCAAGATCGCCTATTTTGATCTGGATACGCTGCAGGATAGATATGAATTCATGAAAGATGTGAAGAACGAGGCCGTTGATCGCGAGAATGCCATGAATCAGGATCTGGCAAGACGGGATCGTGAGAATCAGCAGCAGGTGGAGGAGTGGCGGAAGAAGGGCAATACCATGACGCAGGCCGAGGTGGAAGAGGCGAACCAGAAGTTGCAGACCATGCAGCAGGATTTTGCCAATCATAAGCAGGACCTTGAGCAGAATCTCTATAAGTTCGAAGAGGACAAGCGGACAAAGATCCGGAAGGCAATCGAGGATTTCATCAAAGAATACAACAAGGGGAAGAATTTCGCTTATATCATCGCGTACGACAACGCCAATTCGATCATCTACAACAAGGATACCCTCTACAATATCACCAATGACCTGGTGAACGGCCTAAATGCCGATTATAAGAAGACCAAGTAGGGGGTTGGGGTTTTGGGGTTTTCCGCACGGTTTTGAGCTTTTTCCGTTATTTTTAGTGCTATGGCAGAAACAACCAAAACTACGGCCCACTTCAGGCCTACGCTCGGCTTGCTGGACGGCACCATGATCGTGGCCGGATCAATGATCGGGTCCGGTATTTTCATCGTCAGCTCTACGATAACCCAATTGACCGGCAGCGCCGGGTGGCTGATCTTTGTCTGGCTGATCACCGGTTTCATGACTATATCGGCGGCGGTCAGCTATGGCGAGCTCAGCGGGATGTATCCCAAGGCCGGCGGCCAGTACATCTATCTAAAAGAAGCCTACAATCCTTTGACGGGTTTTCTTTATGGGTGGAGTTTCTTTGCGGTGATCCAGACGGGGACGATCGCGGCGGTGGCGGTCGCTTTTGCCAAGTTTGCCGGCTATTTCTTCCCCGAACTGGAACTGACTGATAAGAATATAGCGTTTTCCCTGGGGGGCATTCATGTCCACTATGCGGAACTGGTAGCTATCTGTCTGATCGTTTTTCTGACGTGGGTAAATACGTTGGGTATCGAAGGGGGGAAATGGATACAACGGATCTTTACGGTGACCAAACTCTTATCGTTGTTTGGCTTGATAGTATTCGGCTTCGTGCTGGGCGCCCGTCACGAGATCTGGCAACATAACTGGACCAATGCCTGGCAGATGATGAAGCTGACCGACGCCAACGGCGTCATGGGAGTGGCCACGCCGGTTATCGGACTGGCCATGGTGGGCGCGATCGCGGCGGGGATGACCGGATCAATCTTTTCAAGCGATGCATGGAACAATGTCACTTTCATTGCCGGGGAGATGAAGAATCCCAAACGGAATATCGGGCTGAGTTTGTTCCTGGGGACCCTGATCGTCACCGTTCTCTACGTTGTGGCCAACCTGATGTACCTGAGCGTCATGCCGCTGGATCATATCGCTTCGGCCCCGCAGCAGCGGGTGGCAGTGGCGGCGGCGGATGTGATATTCGGTCATGCCGGGACTTATGTCATTGCCATTATGATCATGATCTCGACATTTGGCTGCGATAACGGGCTGATCCTGGCAGGCGCCCGGGTATACTATTCAATGGCCTGCGACGGGTTATTCTTCCGGCGGGCGGGGCAGCTGAACCGGAATTCGGTGCCTGGTTGGGCGCTATGGGCGCAGTGCCTGGTGGCCTGTATCCTTTGCGTCAGCGGCAAATACAATGACCTGCTTGTCATGATCTCTTTTGTGGCGGTTTTGTTCTATGCCCTGACGGTGTTTGGCATTATTCTCCTCCGCCGGAGACAGCCAAATACAGAGCGGTCCTATAAGGCGTTTGGGTACCCGGTACTGACGGTTATTTATATTATCCTGGCGCTTATCTTCTGTGTTGCGCTGATCATCCAGGAGCCGCAATATTCGATCTTCGGGGCCATTATCGTCCTGCTGGGAATTCCTTTGTATTATATAGCTTTGTCCCGCAAAAAAGCTTAAAATAATGCCCAATTTCTCTGAACTATTTGCCGGTTTTAGCCAGATCAGGGCCGGAGTGATCGGTGATGTCATGCTGGATACCTATCTGTGGGGTCATGTGGAACGGATCTCGCCGGAGGCCCCTGTACCGGTTGTCACGCTGGACCGGAGGGAGCAGCGGATAGGCGGAGCGGCCAATGTCGCCCTGAATCTGGCGAGCCTTGGGGCGCGGGTCTCCAGTTTCAGCGTGATTGGAAAGGACACGGATGGGGAGGTGTTGGAATTATTGTTGGCAGAGCAGGGGATCGATACTTCGGGGCATTTGAAAAGCGCTTCGCGGATCACGACCAATAAGGCCCGGGTGATGGGGCGAAATCAGCAAATGATACGGCTGGACTCGGAGACTACGCGCGATCTTGACGCGGTGGAGGAAGAGGATCTGCTGCGCCGGATAAAAGCTTACCTGGATTCGGAGAAGCCGCGGGTGATCATCTTTGAAGATTATAATAAGGGGGTACTGACAGATAGGGTGATCCGCGATGCGGTGGCGCTTTGCCGGGAGCGGGGTGTCATTACCGCGGTGGATCCGAAGCGCCGGAATTTCTTTTCCTATGAGGGGGTAACGATCTTCAAGCCGAATCTAAAGGAGGTTCGGGAGGGGTTGCATATCGGGCTGGAAGAAGCGCAATTGACGGAGCTGGAGTTGGTCCACGGGCAGCTGGCGGGACGGTTACAGCACGAGATATCTTTTATAACCCTATCGGAAAAAGGGGTTTTTTACTGTGATGGCCGGAGGGCGGCTATTGTCCCCTCCCATGTGCGGAATATTGCCGATGTCTCGGGAGCGGGGGATACGGTCATCGCGGTGGCTTCGCTGGTGTATGCGGCTACGCGGGATGTGCGGTTGATGGCGGAGGTGGCGAATATCGCCGGGGGCCTGGTGTGCGAGGAGGTCGGTACGGTGGCGATCGGCCGGGACCGGTTGTTGGAGGAGTGCGGAGAACTCCTGGGTTAGAAAATTTTAAAAATGATATTTATATGTCGAGGTTTACACTCGCGGTCCACGGTGGCGCCGGGACGATACTGAAAGAAGACATGACCCCCGAGCTGGAAGAAGCTTATCAGACGGGATTGCGGCACGCGCTGCGGGCCGGTTTTGCCGTGCTGGAGCAGGGAGGTTCTGCCGTCAATGCTATCAAGGCGACGATCGTAATGCTGGAGGACAACATATTGTTCAATGCCGGCCGGGGTTCGGTCTTTACGAAAAAAGGAGTTCAGGAAATGGATGCCGCCATCATGGACGGCAGCACGCTGGAGGCGGGTGCGGTTACGGGTGTCCGTAATGTCCGGAACCCGATCGAACTGGCAACGGAGGTGATGCAGAACAGCAATCATGTTTTCCTTAGCGGAAAGGGCGCGAGTGATTTTGCGATCAAACAGGGGATCAAACTGGAGCCGGATGAATATTTCTTTTCTCAGTTCCGTTATGATCAGTGGAAGTCGATCCGCGATTCCGATACCTACTCGCTGGACCACACACATCAACGGTTGGAAGAATTGATGCGGGACAAGAAATTCGGGACCGTCGGAGCGGTGGCGTGTGATCAGGAGGGTAATGTCGCGGCTGCGACGAGTACGGGAGGCATGACCAACAAAAAATATGGCCGGATCGGGGACAGCCCGATGATCGGGTCCGGGACCTATGCCAACAATGCCACCTGCGGCATCTCCTGCACGGGTCATGGCGAACTGTTCATCCGGGCGGTGGCTGCGCATGACGTGAGCTGTCTGATGGAGTATAAAGGACTAAGTCTGCAGAAGGCAATGGAGATCGTGGTACATGAAAAACTAATTGCTATCGGAGGCGAAGGCGGGATGATCGGGGTGGACGGGAAGGGAAATTCGGCGTTGGTGTTCAATAGCCAGGGGATGTACCGGGGCTACAAGAACAGTGATGGGGAGGAGATGGTTGCTATCTATAAATAGGCTGGATATGAAAAAGTTTGCTGTCATTGTAGCGGGCGGAATGGGGACACGGATGGGGGCCGCGGTACCGAAGCAGTTCTTACCGCTCCATGAGCACGCCGTCTTATGGTATACGCTGGAAGCTTTCCTGCAGGCCTATGCCGATCTGCAGATCGTACTGGTTGTGCCGGAGGGTCATCAGGAGACGGCTATGGAGTTGGTCGCGACATTGGCGGGAGCGGAGCGGGTCATGCAGGTGAGTGGCGGCGATACCCGATTTCATTCGGTCCGGAACGGGCTGGAATGGATAAGAAAGGCGGCGGGTGACGGTACGGACTCGATCATTTTTGTGCATGACGGGGTGCGCTGCCTGGTCAGCGAGGACCTTATACGGCGTTGTTATGAGCAGGCCGCCCGGCTGGGATCGGCGGTGCCGGTAGTGGATTGCCGGGATAGTGTCCGGCTGGTGGAAGAGGAGGGTCGCAGCAAGCCGATCGATCGCAGTCGCATCAAGCTGGTGCAGACGCCGCAGACGTTCAGAGGAGATATTTTGCTCGGGGCTTATACTATGGACCATCAGGAGGCTTTTACGGATGAGGCTACGGTGGTGGAGGTGGCGGGTCATATGGTGCATCTTATAGAAGGGGAAGCGAAGAATATAAAAATCACTACGCCCGATGACCTGGCGCTAGCCGGTGTGCTCCTGGAGGGATAGGGACCGTCGGAGATATTAATTTGATAACATGGTACTTAGGACAGGTCAATTAAATTGCTGGTAGTAAATCCCAACGCTACCATATGTTTTCCGACCGTCATTTCGCCCGTAACTTCCTATCTGCGGTCCTGCTTGTTGTCGCAGGCTCGTTCTCTTTCGTTGTAAAGGCTCAATCGAATTCTTCCTCTTCCCCATCCTTTTCTCAATACCGCCGCCCTTATGATAGCAGCATGCTGGCGGTAGGGGAAGGGCCCGTGCTGCTCCCCTATAATCGGATCGTCGACCCCGCGGGAACGGTGCTCAGGTTTGGAAACCGCGAATTGGAGAACCACAGCCTGGATGCCGTCCTGCTCCCGGGAAGGGACGTTATGGCCGTGGAGGACCGGTACGGGGTGACTTTCGTCCGGGTTCCTGAAAACAAAGTTGCCGGGAGCCTGGATTATGGAAAAGGTCCATACAAGGGCTGCATGAGCACCTATTCGGGAATCAAGACCTATACCGACGATGCCGGGCGGATCCATGTATTGTGGAGCGCCGCCGCATCTCCCGGTCACGGGTTACCCTCTGACAGCAACCGGTCTTACCTCATGGATGCCATCTGGGACGGCCGCAACGGTAAAATTGAATCCGCCCTGCCTTTTGAAGCTCTTAGCCCATCTCCCCTGGCGCTGCCAAATGATATCGCCGTGGAAAGAGAGAATGGTGAGATCTATGTGTATGTCGTGCTCAACGGTAACAGCCGCCTTGTCAAGATCCGTTGGAGGGACCGGGCTACGGTTTGGAATGCAGCCACCGGCATGGCCCCTTACGGGATCGCTCTGGCCAACGGAAAGGTGTACGTCAGCAACTGGGCGGGACCGGTGCCCACAGATACGGTCGGACGGGAGACGGCGGGCATTCCCTATGGAAGCGTTTATGTCGATCCCAGGACGGGCGCTACTGCCCTCGGCACGGTATCCGTGTTTGATGGAAAGACAGGAAATCTCGTCCGGGAGATTCGGGTCGGTCTTCATCCTAATGCGCTCCTTTCCGGCGGGGATGGGAAATTTGTATATGTGGCCAATGGCAACAGCGACAATGTCTCGGTGATCGGCACCGGCGAAGATCGGGTAGTCGATTCGATCTCAGTCATGCTGCTCCAGGATGGAGATTCCTTCATCGGGGATACTCCCGATGGCCTGGCGCTGGATTCGACCGGCGACATGCTCTATGTAGCCAATGGTATGGACAACGCCGTAGCGGTGGTCGAACTGGGTAAGGGGCTTTCGTCCTCCGGAAGAGGCAGGACCCGGGTGCTGGGCTTCATTCCCACGCAGGCTTATCCCGCCGGAATGGTGCTGGATGGGGCTTACCTGTATGTCGCCAATCTGGAAGGAGAAGGGGCCAGGATCCCGACAGACAATGGAAAGGGAAATGCCTATAACGCGCACAAGCAGGAGGCTACGTTTTCCGTCATCCCGCTGCCGGACGCCCACACGCTGGAAAGCTATACTCAACGGGTGAAGACCAATGATTTTGTTTTCCGGGAGAGCCTCAGCCGAATGAAACCCCGCCGGAACATCCCCGCCGTGGCGGTTCCGGAGCGGATTGGGGAACCTTCCATATTTAAACATGTGATCTACCTTATCAAAGAAAACCGGACCTACGACCAGGTGCTGGGGGATATGCCTGAAGGGGACGGCCGTGCTGATCTCTGCATGTACGGAGACACGATCACGCCTAACCAGCACAAGATCTCCCGCGACTTTCTGCTCCTGGATAATTTTTATGTTTCCGGGAAATGTTCCGCGGAAGGTCACCAATGGACGGATGAGGGAATGGTGACGGATTATGTTGAGAAGAACGTCCGGGCCTGGTTCCGCAGCTATCCCCACGTGCAGACGGATGCACTGGTATACGACAAGGAAGGCTTTATCTGGAATGATGCGCTGGACCATGGAAAGTCCGTTAAAATTTATGGGGAAGCGACGACCGAGCATTTGCAGGGCCCCCAGGATTTTGCGAGTATATATCATTCGCTCCAGACGGGAGAGCCGCTCAAATTCACGAATACGACTACCATCTCCAGGGTGGCACCCATCCTGGATACGCTGTATCCGGGTTTTGATATTGTCGGTCCGAATATCTCCGATCAATTCCGGGCGAATGCCTTCATCCGTCAGTTAAAGGCGTACGAGCAACTGCCCGGCGATCAATGGCCAAACCTGATGGTGCTGGCCTTGCCCAATGATCATACGCTGGGCACCCGTCCGGGCGAACCTGTCCCCGAAGCCATGGTGGCCGACAATGATCTGGCTATGGGAAGGATCGTCGAAGCGGTTACCCAAAGCCGGTTCTGGGATTCCACTGTTATTTTTGTGACGGAGGATGACTCGCAGGTAGGCTGGGACCATGTGTCCGCCTATCGGACCAATGCCTTTGTCATCAGCCCTTATTCCCATCTGCATCGGACGGTGCATACCAATTTCAACCAGGTGTCCATGCTAAGGACCATCGAGCAGATCCTGGGTATCCCGCCTATGAATCAGCTGGATGCCACTGCTCTTCCCATGTCCGATTGCTTTTCCACCCTCCGCGATACCACCGCTTATGTAAACCTGCCCAACCGGTTCCCGCTGGATAAAATGAATCCTCCGGCTTCGGCACTTACGGGTAAGGCCCGATATTATGCGCGGATGTCCGCTACTCCCCAGTTCGACCATATCGACGGGGGTGACGACGACCTGCTCAACCATATACTCTGGTTCGAGGCGATGGGTAATAAGCCATATCCCAGGGGGATGACGCTGCCCAGGCGAAAGCAGAAGAGGGAGGATGATTGAGCGGGATGCGCCGGAAGTTCGCGGCGGCCGAGACGACTATTTCAACCAGCGGACCGGCCAGGGGAGACGGTTGCGGCGATAGCAGAAGTAGGGTTGGTCGACACCGCCGAAGTTGCTGTAGAAATGGGCGATGCCGGGTTGGTCGGAGCCTTCGAAGTCGAGGATCATGGAGGAGCCGGCCCATTCGCGGATGAACCGGTCGAGCAGAAAATGGTTGGCTTCCGCGGTCCGGCCGGCGGCTTGGGTGGTTGAATGCAGCAAATAGAACCGGCGGGTATCCCGCAGGAATACGGCAGAACAAAGGGGCTGCTGTTGTTCGTCGAGGACCGCCCTTGTCAGCAACTGGTTCTGCCGCAGGAGATGAAGGCACAGGGATTCAAAGTGACCATAATCATCTTCTTTAATGGCGGGCAGACGTGATGCATATTTACGGCGAAAGTCGCGGAGCGCGGTTTGTAAATCGAACTCCCTGACATAAGTAAGCGGCGTTCGCCCGCTCAACCGGAGGTTGCGGGTCAAATCTTTTTTGTATTTGCCAGATAACCGTTCGTAAGGCGCGTCGAGAGGAAGAATGTAGTTGATGCGTGTGGTCAATGCGGGGTGGGCGTTAGTATAGTTGAGATGGATCTCGGCGAAACGGAAATGGCTATCGACCTGACGGAGGAAGGCATCGACCAAAGCAGGACCAGCCGGTTCGGACGAGAAGATCCCGGTTTGCTGGGTAAAGGCGGGTTGGTAAAGGTAACGGATGCCGAACTTCGAGCGCCAGGTGAGAGGCAAGACGGCCTGGTAGTCGCCCAATACCAGCGCGTCCCATTGTCCGGCAGCCATTTCATCGAGATAGAAGGACCGGCCGTAAATGAGCGGGCTGGTGGCGTTGAGGATACAATCATCCCAGCGATGGATATCAATCTCGTCCCTGAGCAGGTAGTGGATAGCAGCGGCTCCGGGTTGGAAGGGTTGGTCGATATGACGGCTGGCAGGCATCAGAACGGAGTATAGCCGAATATTTCGCGAAACGGGAGGTGCTCAAAGTCGATGCTGAAGGATACTTTTTGAAAAAAGCCATTCTGACCGGATACGGTCTTCAGCTGGCTGCTGAAATCGCTGCTATAGACCAGCGGTGCATATATACAAAGCACGTTATGGAACAGGCAAAGCTCCAGGCCGCCCACATAAAGAAAATGGCTGGTTGGCGGGTTGTCCGACCAGGCCTGCGAGTAGGTCCCTATGTCCGCGAACAGACGTAACGGGAGCCAGTTGGGAACGATCTGCGGCGGAAGGGTGCTGTTCAGGTTGACGGCGGCCACCCAGTTGTCCGATCGCCCCTGGAGGCCCTGAAAAATGTCGGTGCGCAGCTTGAGATCGCCGTCGCGCATCATGATCTGCTGGCTCGCGAGGCCGTTATAGTCATTTCGGCCGACGAAATAATTATCGTATGTATAGTCGTCGCTGCCGCGGCCGGCGGTCAGCTTGGGTTCGAAGGAAGTCAGGTCCTGGTCGGGGTTTTGGGCTCCCAGATAGCCGAATTTCGCGCCGAACAGGCGAATATCGAGACCGCCCGCCGCCGCATAGTTGAAGAAATAGTGAATATCGAGGTTGACCCGGTAGAAAGGGGCGGCCTGCTGGACCTGAAGGTTGACCGAATACGGGTAAAGCACGCGTTTGTCCCTGATCGTGAAGGTGAGCTGGTTGAGGTAACGAAAGTCATATTTGCCCCCGACCGGATAATACAGCGAGTCGGTGGATTTAAGGACATAGTTATCGAAGCTTTTTTCACCGATCAGGTAAACCTTTCCTTCCAATGCGATTTCCCGGGTGCTCCCGATGGAAGGCTCCTGGAAGTGGAGACGGAAATAAGGGACAATCTTATAGAAACCGCCGAAGATCGCATGGCTGTTACTATCAGTGCCGCTTATGGTAGAAAAGCGGGAGCCGTTGATGCCGGTTTCGATCAGGCGGAAAGTCCGGTGCGGATGCCAGGCGTAGTTAAAATGGAAGAGGCCATTGAGCTGATGGCTGGCGGTGGCGTACATGGGCGCTGCCAAAACCTGCCAGTTGTCGGGCGGAAGATTGAAATTGTGGATCAGGGCACCGATCATCCAGTGGTCATAGTTGTTGAACCCAAGAGCAGGTGAGATATTCAGGCTATTTAGGTGGGTCGGATAGGGAATGAATTGGGGGTTGAGGTTGAGCGGCCGGTTATAGGGGGAAGGAAGTACCGGGCCGGTGGCGTCGAGCAAGGCGAATGCGGAATCGAGATTAAGCCGAACGGCGGCCAGGTCGGGATTCTGGCGGATGACGGCGGTAAAGGCGGCTTTAAGATCGGCGGGTCCGGCGTGGTGAAATTGCTGCTGTCTGAAGTATTCGTGCATGCAGCTGTCAAAAAGAGCGGTGCCGAGGGAGCGTTCGAGATCCTGCATCCAGATGGCGGTCTTGAATTCTCCGATGGTCCGGTAGTTGTCCGGAGTGAAGTTTTCGGTGGAGGTTGAGACGGGTTGATCTTCGTGCAGGACGACGCGGGTGTTGACTTCGCTGCGATAGAAGGAACTGAGGTGATGGCGATCAAAATAATATTGGCCGATCCCGTCGGTCATCCACGGGTAGCGGTGGCCGTTGGCGCCGACAACAATGGAGAGCCACTGTGCGCCGGTCTCCTTTTCAATAGTGAGGTCGAGGGTGGTACTGCTGCTGTCGCGGCTGTCGATGCTGATGATGGCGGGGAAGGCGCCGCCGGCGGGTGGTGAAGGACGGCTATCGCCGGAACGGGTTTCAACGATCGATGCGATATCAAAGGGATAGTCGCCGAGGGTGGCGGAGAAGAATCGAAGCGCTTTTTTTAGGTCGGGGATCGCATGGCGGGCGATCGGGGAGTTGGTTCGGAGCGTATAAGAATAGAGGTCGATGATGCGGCCGGAGGCGAGTTGAAGGGTGTCGTGGGCGCTGTGGAAGCGGCTGCTGGCAAACCAGGCGAAATCGGATATATTGTTTTGGTGAAAAGACAGAGTGGTGGCGGCGGGGTTTTGAGGGCGGCCGGTTGCGTCGACGACAAAATTTGGTGGGACGGTGATGTGTACATCAAAATTGCCAAATTCATTGTACGATCCGCCTTTTTCCAGATAGGGGTCGGGATGCCAGCCGAATTCGTCATAGACCGCGGGTTTGGGGTACCAGTTGGTGACTTCATAGATCCCCTGGCGATAGCCGCTGCCCGAAAAGTTGTCCGGCAGTTGGACGTGGAATGGCGTGGTCAGGGTAGCCGAATCGCCGGGCGGCAGCGGGGTGGGGAGGATGACCCTGATGACATCGATGTAGCTGGGGTGGTCTTCTACAGAGGCCAGCTGGCCGTTAACGCGGAATTCCAGGTGGTTAAGATAACCTTTCCGGGATTTGCCGGAGAAATAGAAGTCGGTCCGGCCGTTTTGGATGAGCTGTTCACTGAAGGCGGTACGGTCATTTTTGAACGCATTTGGCCAGCAGCGGATCCAAATAAAAGAGAGGGTATCGGGGGAATGGTTGATGTATGCGATACGGACCCGGCCGTCGAGCGAATGGGTGCTATCGGTCAGGGAGGCATCGATGGAGTAGTTGACCTGCTGCTGCCAGCGTTGGGCGCGGGCGGGGAGCCGGCCGGTAAGCAGAGCGGTTAATATGAGTAAAATGTATTTGTTCATGGCGCCCGTTACCGGCCTTGAGCCGTAAAAATGATGCGCAATGTATGCAGCATGATCTTCCAGTCGAGGACGAGGGAAATATTCTCAATGTACATCAGGTCATATTTCATGCGTTCGACCATTTCATCAATGCTGCCGGCATAGCCAAACTGGACCATCCCCCAGGAGGTCAGGCCGGGCTTGACTTTGAGGAGGTAACGAAAATAGGGGGTTCGGGCGTACAATTGGTTGACATAATATTCCCTTTCTGGCCGGGGCCCGACGAGGCTCATTTCACCTCTCAGGATATTCCAGAGCTGCGGCAGCTCATCAATCCGCCATTTGCGCATCACCCTTCCCCAGGCGGTGACGCGATGGTCATCATGTGAGGAAAGGGCGGGGCCTTCCTTCTCGGCATCGGCATACATGGAGCGGAATTTATAGATCTGGAATTTGAAGCCTTTATAGCCGATGCGTTCCTGCTCGTAGATAACAGGTCCGGGAGAGGACAGGCGGGTACGGATAGCTGCGTACAGCATGAGGGGGGAAAAGAGGATCAGGGCCGCGCAGGAGAGGACGATGTCGGTGACCCGCTTGATGTTCTGCTGCCATTCGGGCATTAAACCCATATGAATGTCAGACAGGACGGCGCCCATGACGTTGCTGGTGCGGACGGAGCCGGAGAGGATGTCGAGGGTACTGGGGATGATCTTTATGCGAACATCCTTATTGCTCAGACGTTCGAGGATGGTCTCCACTTCCTTGCGCTCTGACCGGTCGAGCGCCACAACGACCAGGCTGATGTCATGTCGGTCGATGGCCGACTCGATATTGTCGGAATCTCCCAGCTGCGGGAGATAGGCGGCGATGCCGTTGCTGGGCTGCTGGGGATTGGTGACGTAGCCGGTAAATTGGTAGCCGGAGGAACGAAGCCCGTCTTTGGAGCTGTTGTAGATCCGCGTGGCGAGGACGTCGCTGCCGACAAGCAAGGTATTAAAAACGACCTTTCCTTTTACGACCTGACGGTGTGCCCGGTTGAGGATGAAGATCCTTCCGGTAAGGGTCAGGATGAAATGGGAGGAAAGAAAGATAACATAGGTCTGGTAGAAATAATGATAGTCTTTTACCGGGTCGTTGATGACGATCGAGAAGAAGATGATGGTGCAGCCGATCAGGCAGTAGACAAAGGTATTGGCGAATTCGGTCAGCCGGGATTTCTGGTAGAGGGAATTGTAAGACCCGAACAGGGCATAGAGAAGCAGCCAGCATACGGGGATGGTAGTCGTACCCAGCCAGAAGCGGGAGGTCAGCAGCAGTCGGTGATTGACAATGATCGGTTCCGAGAGCAGGATGCGGCGGCTGAAATGAAAAATATTGGAGGACAGGAGGGCCGCGATATAATCGCTGAGGATATACCAAAGGATAGAGATGGGATGTGATCTTTTCCTTACGGCCATCGGGTCAGGTATTGATCGTGTTGTGTTTAATTATTTGCAGGATCTGGTGGGCGATATCCATGGCCCGGTATCCGTCGACTTCGGATACGCGGGTAGGGGTATTGGTCAGAATGGCTTCAGTGAACTCCTCCAGCTCCATTCGGATGGCGTTGACCTCAGGAACGGCGGGATTGGAAAGGGCGATCGTCTTTTTTCCGTTTGGGGTTTCGATATCGAAGGCGAATACATCGAGGTCCTGGGGTGTCTTCAGCTTAATGACCTCTGATTTCTTGTTGAGGAAATCGATCCCGATATAGGCATCCTTCTGGAATAGCCGCATTTTGCGCATTTTCTTCATCGAGATCCGGCTGGAGGTCAGGTTGGCGACGCA
>Ga0210396_10004163_pt1 | contig 14193 bp, 10 predicted proteins | sample IncBWH17OmetaG_FD_155466 | JGI IMG/M metagenome (GOLD analysis project Ga0210396, IMG submission 155466) | Forest soil microbial communities from Barre Woods Harvard Forest LTER site, Petersham, Massachusetts, United States - Inc-BW-H-17-O ...
GAGCCCAAGCCGGGCGAACTCGGTGAATGCGCCCATGTTGGGATAGGCGGCCGCCATCTCGCCGAGCATGCGCATGACCAGCAGGACGACGAAGCCGGCGAGAAGGTAGCTCACGACGACGGCCGGCCCGATCGTGGCGATGCCGGCGCTGGAGCCGACGAACAGGCCCGCTCCGATGATCCCCCCGATGGAGATCATGGTGACGTGCCGCTGCCGCAGATCCTTCGAGAGCTCGGGCGCCCCCGCCTTTCGGTTCGGATCGGCGGCGACGCTCGTCAATGCAGGCTCGCCAGATAGGCGATGAGATCGGCCCGCTCCTTGGCGTCAGGCACGCTCATGGGCATGGCCGTGCCTGGCACGAGGGCGTCCGGATTCGTCAGGAAACGGTCGAGGTCTGCGCTGGTCCAGGTCAGACCGGACGCCTTGAGGGCCGCGGTGTAGGCGAAGTTCGGGACGATCGCCGCCTTGCGTCCAGCGACGCCGACCAGGCTCGGTCCCTGGCCCCCGACGCCGCCCTCGCCGTGGCAGAAGCTGCAGCGTGTCTCGTAGACCTGCTGGCCGGCAGCGGTGTCGGCGGCCGGCGCCCCTTGGGCGTGGGCCTGGCCGGCCAGGGCGAGGAGGCCAGCGAGATAGACCCCCCTCACTTCGAGCCCTTGTCCGGCGTGATGCGCCAGATCACGCCGCCGCCATCGTCGGAGACGAGCAGGGCCCCGTCGTGAGCCACGGCCACGCCGACCGGACGACCCCACACGCTTTTGTCGTCCACCACGAAACCGGTCAGGAAATCCTCATAAGTCCCTGTGGGCTCGCCGTTCTTCACCTTCACGCGGACGAGCTTGTAGCCGGTGCGCTTGGCGCGGTTCCATGAGCCGTGCAGGGTGATGAAGGCGTCGCCTTCATACTCGGCCGGGAAGGCCGCGACGCCGCGCCGCGCTGTGTAGAAGGCAAGGCCAAGCGGGGCGGAGTGGGCCTGGAACAGCACGTCGGGGACGATGGCCTTTCCGGCCAGATCGGGGCGCAGGTTCTTGGGCCGCTTATCCTCGTGATCGCCGATGTACCACCAGGGCCAGCCATAGTACCCGCCCGCCTTGACGGTGGTCGCATAGTCGAACGGCAGGTTGTCGCCCAGGCTGTCGCGTTCGTTGACCACGCACCAGGGGGTCCCGGTGCGGGGCTCCACGCGAACGCTGACGCAGTTGCGCAGGCCCGTCGCGTAGATCGCGAAGTTCTTGCCGTCCGGATCGAAGCGCAGGAGGTCGGCCCGGTTCTCCTCAGGACCCCAGGTCGCGCCCAGCGCATGGTGCTCGGCGTCGTAGGCCTTGGCTTCGTCGAGTGTCTTGCCGGGCATTTCCTCGGACACGTTCGAACCGGAGCCGACCGAGACGAACATGGTGCGGCCGTCCTTGGAGAAGTCGACGTCGCGGGTCACGTGGCCACCGCCGGGTGGTGAGAGCTTGGCCACGACGACCTCGCCTGCGCCGCGCGCCTTCAGATCACCGTTCTGATACGGGTAGCGCACGACACGATTGTTCTCGGCGACATATACCCACTGGGGGTTCGGCCCCTCCGGATAGAAAGCGATCCCGAAGGGAAGGACGAGACCACTGACGAACACGCTCTGTTCGCTCGGCGTGCTTGCGCCGTCGGTCGCCCGCAGGACCGTGACGCTTCCCGAATTGGTCTGGGCGACGAAGACGTCGCCGTTGGGCGCCACGCGGATCTGGCGCGCGCCCTTCACTTGCGCGAATGGCTGGACTGAAAAGCCCGCAGGCACAGATGGATGCGCGCCCGCGGGCCGCGCGACGACCGAGGCGGGCAGGGCGCTGGGGGTCGAAGGCGTGGGCTCATCGGTCGCGGTGAGGTGACGCACGACGCCGGGAGCATCCGCCTGCCAGTCGCCCATGGCCGCCGTCCCGGTGCGAACCTGTTGCCCGTGGGCGGCGAGCCCAACACTCGCCAAAGTCGCCGCCGAGACTCCGATCCACACGCCCCTGACGGCCATTGCATTCCTCCGCTTTGATTCGTCGGCGCTTCTAGACGACCTTCCAAGGTCACGCCACCATGGCGGAGTCGGCGCGGCCAGGACGGCTTTGCTTATTGGAGGGCCGGGCTTGGCCAAAGACGAGGTCGGTGCGCGCTCCCCGCAGGACGCGCCCCCGGGACGCTACGCTTATCTGGTCGTCGGGACCCTCGCCGTCGCCTACACCTGCAACTTTCTTGACCGTCAGTTCCTCTCGGTCCTCGCCGAGCCGGTGAAGCGGGATCTGCATCTCACCGACACCCAACTCGGGCTCCTGACCGGCCTGATGTTCGCCCTCTTCTACACCGCCTTCGGAATTCCGGTGGCGGCGCTTGCGGACCGTACGCACCGCGTACGGATCATCGCGGTGGCCTGCACGCTCTGGAGCCTGTTCACCGCGGCCTGCGGATTTGCCGGTTCGTTCGCGACGCTGGCGGCGGCCCGGATCGGCGTCGGGGTTGGGGAGGCCGGCGGCTCGCCGCCCTCATACTCGATCATCTCGGACTATTTTCCGCCGCACCGCCGCGGACGCGCCCTGGCGCTCTATTCGCTCGGAGTGCCGTTCGGGAGCCTGTTTGGGGCCGCCAGCGGCGGGTGGATCGCCGCGCATTTCGGCTGGCGCGTGGCCTTCAAGACGCTCGGCGCCTTCGGTCTGCTGCTCGCCCCCCTGCTCCTTCTTGTGGTGCGCGAACCGCGCCGGGGGCGGCTCGACCCGCCCGGCGCCATGACCGGTCCCCGCGCCAGCGTCGCCTCGGCCATCCTCGTGTTCGTGCGCAAGCCGGCGCTGGGGTTCACCGCCCTGTCGGCGGGTCTCACCGCCTTCATCGGCTACGCCTTGTTGAACTGGACGCCGGCCTTCCTGATGCGTGAGAAGGGCATGACCCTGATCCAGATCGCCGTCTGGTACAGCACCGTCAGCGGCCTGACGACCGCTGCGGGCACCTGGCTCGCCGGTTGGCTGGTGGACCGTCTGGGAGCGGTGAGGCCCGCGGCCTACGCTCTGACGCCGGGGATCTGCGTCTTGCTCGCCCTGCCGTTCCTGCCCGCGATGACGGCGGCGCATGGGTGGCAAACGGCGCTGGCGTTCGTGGTCGGGCCCTCGATCCTGATTGTCGCCTATCTTCCCGCGGCTCTGGCCGTGATCCAGAACGGAGTCGAGCCGAGCCAGAGAGCCGTCGCAGGTTCGATCCTTCTGTTCGTGCTCAATCTGATCGGTCTTGGCGGCGGCCCGCTCTTCGTGGGCGCGATCAGCGATCACCTGAAACCGCAGTTCGGCGAGCACACCCTGGGGCACGCGCTGCTGTGGCTCAGCCCTTTTTATGTCCTGGCGTTCCTGTGCCAGCTCGCGGCCGCCTGGTTCCTCGAGCGCGACCACGCCGAGCGACGCGCGTTGCGGCCCCAATCGGCGGTCTGACGGCCGCCGTCAGCCCCAGATTTCCCGGGCGTAGGCGACGAAGTTGAGGCCGAGAATTTTGTCGATTCGCCTCTCGGAATAGCCGCGCGCCTTGAGCAGGCGGGCGAGCTTGCGGAACTGGTCGGGGCCACGCAGGTCGACAACGAAGGGGTAGGTGTCGGCCCGCTCGCCGGTGGCCCCGATCCCCGCGGCGGCGCGGCCTGCGATCTCGGCGGCCAGGCGGGCGCGATAGGCGTCGAGGTCGTCGATCGCCGAAACGTCGCCGTCCGTCCCGATCCCCACATGGTCCTCGCCGCACACGTTCACGGCGTGATCGACGTGGGCGACCACGTCCTCGGCGCTCGGATGGCCGCTGAGCGTCAGGTAGGGCATGAAATAGATCCCGACGAAGCCGCCCTTCTCGGCGACGCCCCGCAGCTCGGCGTCGGTCTTGTTGCGGGGCAGGTCCGCAAGAGCGCGACACCCGGTGTGATTGATCGAGATCGGCGCCTTCGAAGCCGAGATGGCGTCCAGACAGGTCCGCTCGCCACTGTGCGAGAGATCGACCATCACGCGCGTCGCATTCAGGCGCTCCACCACCTCGCGGCCGAACGAGGTGAGCCCGCGGGTCTGGGGCGCCATGGATCCATCTCCGACCGCATTGGCCGGGTTGTAGGTGAGCTGGATCACGCGCACGCCGAGGTTGGCGAAGAGATCGGCCCGCTGCGACTTGTCGCCGAGCTGCACCGTGTTCTGGAAGCCGTAGAAGACGCCGACCTTGCTTTCGCGCTGGGCGCGAAGGATGTCGTCGGCCGTGTTCACCTTGATCAGGTGGTCGGCTCTTTCGTGGATCAGCCTGTCCCAGGCGCCGATTGAACCCACCGTGTATTCGAAGGGGTCCATCGGACCCGAGACATAGCCAAGCGTGATGTTCACCGCGCTTACGCCAGAGGCGAGGGCGTCGCGGATCGAGCGATCGTCCACCCCCGGTCGGTCGGTATCGGCCAGGGCCGCCGTCTGGCGTGGCAGATCGAGGTTCGGGTCAGAGATTCCGCCCAGGGCGTTGACGATCACGGGCCGTTCCGCCGTTTCAGGACGCGCCTGGGCCGCGGCGGCGCGCGTCGCCATGCCAAAGGTCCCCGCCGCCGCCAATGAAATCAAGGCGCGGCGGTCGAGCGCCCCCGGTTGGTCTCCCATTGCACCCCCATTTTTCACGGGCTCCCGCTTCCCAGCCCGTCCACTTCCTGGCGAACGCCTGCCGACGCGGCGCGCCGGCAGGCTGACACTTAAGGATCGACGCGAGCCTCGGCGTAGCCGCTGAGCACCTGCACGCCATTCTGGTTGACGGTGGAGATGTCGAAGACCGCGACCCTCTCGCCGCCTTCCTCCTTGATCTCCTTCAGCGTCGCTGACGCGTCGAGAGTGTCTCCGGGGAAGACCTGGCTCGTGAAGCGCACGCCGTACTTCTTGAGCCGCGCGTCCCCCACGAAGTCGGTGAGCATCTTGCCGGTCATGCCCATGGTGAGCATGCCGTGGGCGAACACTGAGGGGTATCCAGCCACCTGGGTGGTGAAGACCTCGTCAGTATGCAGCGGATTGTAGTCGCCCGAGGCGCCCGCGTACTGCACGATCTGGGTGCGCTTGAGGTCGTCGACGATGCGGGCGGTGTGGGTCTCGCCAACCTTCAGGGTCGAGGCTTTGAGGGCCATGATGATCAAGCCTCCTGCTTCTGGTCGACCGGGCGTTCGGTGCGCACGCCCACGCCGCGGGCGGTGATCACCAGTTCGCCGTTCTGGTCGCGGTATTCGGTGACGGATTCCGAGAAGACCAGCTTGCCGGACCGCCGTCCCTCGCGCTCCCAGGTCTTGCCGGGCTTGGTGGTGGCGGTGAGGACGTCACCGGGCTTGATGTGCCGGTGGTATTCGAAGTGTTGCTCGGCGTGGAGGCCCCCGCCGCCACCGCCGCCTCCGCGTCCTCCGCCTCCCGCCGACCGGTCCACTCCGGTGGGGTTCTTACCGGAGCCGAACCAGGGCTGGCCGACCTTGGGCCTCAGAAAATAGTCGGGGTCGAACTGGGCGCTGGACTGGGGGAAGGTGGGGGGGGCGATGATGCCGCCGGCCTCCGTCCCCTTCGCGTAATCTGCGTCGTAGTAGACCTTGTTGTCGTCTCCGACGGAGCGGGCGAACATCATGATGTGCCCGGCTTCGATCGGAAATGTCTTCGCCGCCATGGGTTTTCCTCCGCATCGGCTTTCCGCCGCTTCGAGACACCAAAAGCGGCGTGGAGCGGGGGCGTCAATGGGGACGCGACGTGAAGGGCGTCTGGCCGAGGCGCGCGGCTCGCAGCTCCCCTGTCTGATCTTTCAGCAGGCGATCGGATAGCGCGCCGGAATCACGACCGATTGAAAGGGACCGCCTCTCGCAGAAACGCCAGCAGAAGGCGCGAAACCTCCTCCGGCTGTTCCTGCTGAACCCAATGCCCTGCGCCGTCGACAAGATGGGGCGCGGCCATCCGTGTGCAGGCCTTGAGCTGCATCGCCTCGTAGGCGCCGGGACGTTGATAGGTCCCCCAGTCCTGCCTGCCTGAAATGAAGACGGACGGGACGTCGATGGTGCGGCCCGACCATACCTGCAGTTCGGATTCGAACCGGCCCGAGGTTGCGCATCGATACCACTGCAGCCCTCCCTGAAAACCGGTGCGGGCGAACTCGGCCGTGCAGAAGGCCAGGTCCGCCTCCGAAAGCCAGGTGTTGGACTCGATCGACGCGGACGCCGGCATGTGCTCGGCGACGGTCTCCGCCATGTCCTGATTGAGGTCCATGACATAGTAGGTCGGCAACTTGGCGAGTTCCTGCGCCGACCATGATTTCAGCGGATGAGGTTCGGCAGGCCGAAAGTCAGCGCTCTTGTAGTGGTAGTAGGCCCGCAGGAAGTCATGCAGCCCCTGACGGGGCGAAAGCATTTCCGCGTTGGCCTCGCGCGAGGAGTAGTAGTGATTGTAGTGCTTGCGCGGCCGCGCCAGGCTTGCGAGTTCGCCAAGCACCGGATCTTCCGATCGCGGCCTCGAAGGCGTGAGCACCGGGGGACCGGGAAAGGGCGCGCTCATCAGCGCGACGGATCGAAATATGTCGGGGCGCAGCAGGGCGCACCAGGCAGCGACAGGAGAGCCGAAGTCGTGGCCGACGATGGCGTCGACAAACCCCTGGCCAAGCGCCGAAACGACCCCCAGCGCGTCGCGCACCAGATTGATCATCCGGAAGGACGCGAGATCGCCGTCGTAGTCCGGATCCCATCCGGTTGTGCGTCCATAGCCGCGCTGGTCGGGTGCGATCACGTGATATCCGGCCTCGGCCAGGGCCGGCATGACCCTTCGCCAGCAGAAGGCCAGTTCGGGAAAGCCGTGCAGCAGAAGCAGACACGGCCGCTCGGACGTTTCGAATCCCGCCTCCAGGACATGCACCCTGAGGCCGTTGATATTCTCGAGATAGCGAGAGCGGATGCCTGAGGGGACGGGGACTTCAGGCAGCGGTGCGGCACGGGCCATCTGATCAGTCTCGTCGCGTGTCCAGCCAGGGGCGATGCGGTCTCTCGATCCGATTGGGGGCGAACCGCGTCAATCCGCTTCACCGTCAACGAGCGACTCTGGCGCCGCCTCGAGGGGCGGCCCAATCCCCGTGCTGGAGAACCATTGCAGAAATGCCCACATTGACGAGGGTCCCCGTGCTTGGGATCGAACGGGGGAATGCGACGCCATCCACGTCGCGTCGGGAGAGATGGATTGACCACGGCGCCGTTCGCCTGCCTCTACACCCATGAATTTGCCCGCCTCGGCGCGGGCGTGCCTCGCGTTAGGCCGGGCGACCCGGCGTTCAACCGCGCGGCGACGCTCGATCTGGCCGAACGCGCCGACAAGGCCGGCGCCGCGGTCATGGTGTTTCCCGAGCTTGGCCTCTCGGCCTATGCGATCGACGATCTGCTGCTGCAGGACGCCCTGCTCGAGGCGGTGGACGCGGCCGTCGCCGATCTGGTCGAGGCGAGCCGCGGCCTTTTCCCGGTGCTCATTGTCGGAGCGCCCCTTCGGCGGATGGGACGGCTCTACAACACGGCCGTCGTGATCCACCGCGGCCGGATTCTGGGCGTGGTCCCGAAGACCTACCTGCCCAACTATCGCGAGTTCTACGAGCGCCGCCACTTCACCTCCGGGGCCGGCGTGCGCGGGCTGGACATCGACGTCGGCGGCCAGAGCGCGCCGTTCGGCGTGGACCTTCTGTTCCACTCCACCGGGACCGCGCCTTTCAGCTTCCACGTCGAGATCTGCGAGGACCTCTGGACGCCCATCCCGCCATCCAGCGCCGCCGCGCTCGCCGGAGCGGAGGTGCTCATCAACCTGTCGGCCAGCAACATCGTCATCGGCAAGGCGCGCACGCGGCGTCAGTTGTGCGCGGGCCAGTCGCTTTCGGCCGTCGCAGCCTACCTCTACACCGCCGCCGGACCCGGCGAGTCGACCACCGATCTGGCGTGGGACGGCCAGGCCGGCGTGTTCGAGTGCGGCGACGAGCTGGCGGAGTCGAACCGGTTCGAGGGCGACCAGACGATCTTCGCCGACATCGACCTCGGCCGCATACGCCAGGAGCGAATGCGCCTGAACACCTTCGGCGATTGCGCGCACGAAGAGGCCGACCGCGTGGCGCGCTTCCGATGGGCCCAATTCGAGCTGGACGCTCCCGCCCAGCCGGTCCTGCTGCGCCGCGCGATCGAGCGGTTCCCGTACGTGCCTTCGGATCCCGCCCGGCTGCGGGAGGACTGCTACGAGGCCTACAACATCCAGGTGCAGGGTCTCGCCCAGCGGCTGCGGGCAAGCGGCCTGGAGCGCGCCGTGATCGGGGTCTCGGGCGGTCTGGATTCCACCCAGGCGCTGATCGTCGCGGCTCGGGCGATGGACCAGCTGGGCCTGCCCAGAACCAATGTCCTCGCCTACACCCTGCCCGGTTTCGCCACGTCGGAAGGGACCAAGTCCAACGCCTGGGCGCTGATGAAGGCCCTTGGCGTGACGGCCGCGGAGATCGATATCCGTCCGGCGGCGCGCCAGCTTCTCGCCGATCTCGACCATCCGTTCGCCCACGGCGAGCCGGTCTACGACGTCACCTTCGAGAACGTGCAGGCGGGCCTGCGAACCGACTACCTGTTCCGCCTCGCCAACCAGCATAACGGCTTGGTCGTCGGCACCGGCGACCTGTCGGAGCTCGCCCTGGGGTGGTGCACCTATGGCGTGGGCGATCAGATGTCCCACTACAACGTCAACGCCTCGGTCTCGAAGACGCTGATCCAGCACCTGATCCGCTTCGTCGCCCATTCCGGCGACGTCGACGAGCACACTGCCGGCATCCTGGAAGCCATCCTGGCGACGGAGATCTCTCCAGAGCTGACGCCGCCGGGGGAGGGGGGCGCGGTCCAGTCGACCCAGGCCATCGTCGGACCCTACGCCTTGCAGGACTTCACCCTGTTCTACGTCACCCGCTACGGCTTCAAGCCGTCCAAGATCGCCTTCCTGGCCCTTCACGCCTGGGGCGATGCAAGCCGGGGCGCGTGGCCGCAGAACGTCCCCGCCGAGGACCGGCGCAGCTTCGCTCTCCCCGAGATTCGTCGCTGGATGGAGGTCTTCCTGACGCGGTTCTTCGCCCGCAGCCAGTTCAAGCGCTCGGCCCTGCCAAACGGCCCGAAGATCTCATCTGGCGGCTCTCTCTCGCCCCGCGGCGATTGGCGCGCGCCTTCGGACGGCAATGCCGAGGTCTGGCTGGCGGAATTGCGGGCGAACGTGCCTTTGGCAGAGCCGGCGATCACGGCTCTGGCTGGCCTCGGATCAGAAGAGCGCCAGGGGCTCCTCGTGTCGCGCTGAGGCAAAGGAGCGCGCGATGCTCCGGCAATTGTCGGCCCTCACGGCCCCGGGCGAACAGAGCAGGGCTGCGATCTCCGCCGGAGGCAGGGGCCTGGCGAAGTAGTAGCCTTGGACGTCCCGGCACCCCCACGCCTCGAGAAGCTCGAGCTGTTCGCCTCGCTCGACCCCTTCGGCGAGGACGTCGATGTGCAATTCGCGAGCCAGGCCGATGGTCGCCTTGACGATTGCGGCGTCGCCCGAGGCGGTCTCGAGATCGCGGACGAAGTCCTGGGCGATCTTGATCCGGTCCACTGGGAACCGGCGCAGGTAGTCGAGAGACGAATAGCCCGTCCCGAAGTCGTCGATCGCAATGGTGAGGCCCAGCTGGCGCAATCTCAGCAGTAGGTCGGCGTGCTCGCGATAGGCGTTCATCAGGACCGTCTCGGTGAGTTCGAGCTCGAGGCTGTCAGCGGCGAGGTCGTTGTCCGCTAGCGCAGCCACGATGTCGGCCTCGAACGCGAGCGCGGTCTTGAACTGCAGGGAAGAGACATTGACCGAGATTCGCACCGGAGGGGCCCCGGCGTCGCGCCACGCGCGGGCCTGACGGCAGGCCTCCGACAGGACCCACTGGCCGAGCTTCCCGATCACCCCGGTCTGCTCTGCGACCGGGATGAACTGGCTGGGAGGGAGCACGCCTCGCGTGGGGTGTCTCCAACGGACGAGGGCCTCGACGCCGACGATCCGCTCGGACGCGACGTCGATCTGGGGCTGGTAGAGCAGGAAAAGCTCTCCACCGCTGATGGCCTGATGAAGGTCTGCGCCCAACTCCAGTCGGGTGCGGACCTCGGACCCCATTTCTTCGGTGAATGGGCGGTAGATGGACCGGCCCTGGTTCTTCGCACTGTAGAGCGCGAGGTCGGCCCGCGAGAGCAGGGTCTCGGCGTCCCTGACGCCTGGCTCGTACAGGGCGATGCCAATGCTCGAACTGGTGCGGACGGGTACGCCTGCGACCTGATAGGGCTCGCTCAGCGCCTCGATCAACCGCGCTGCGCGTCGGGACGCTTCTTCAAGGTCCTCCAGGTCGTCGGCGATCACGGCGAACTCGTCGCCGCCAAACCTGGCGGCGGTGTCGCACGCGCGGGTGCTGGTCCTCAGCCGATCGGCTACCGCTCTTAGAAGTTCGTCGCCCGCTGGGTGGCCCAAGGCGTCGTTCACGTCCTTGAAGTTGTCCAGGTCCAGGTAGAGCACCGCAAACCTGGTTTCGCCTGCTGACGCGCGCGCGATGGTCTCTCGCAACCTCTCGACGAACGCCCCCCGGTTGAGAAGGCCGGTCAATTGATCCAGGCGGGAGGTCTCGACGGCCCGCGCGAGAGCGCGTCGCTGTTCGGTGACGTCGCGCAGGAACCAGGCGCGACCCAGGTTGTCGCCGTCGGGCGTCTTCAATGTGACCGTATACCAGTGGATGATACGGCCATCGACCAATTCGGTCTCGTCTTGACCATCCTCGCCCGGGTTGTCTGCAAACCGTGAGATCACCTCAAGGAGATCTTCGGGAGATTGAGCTCTCGAGACAATATGGTCGACAAGAGCGTCGATGTCGCCGCCGTTAAGGATCTCCGCTGGAAATCCATACATCTGAACGAAACGTTCGTTGTACGAGAACAGTTGGCTGTCTCGACTGACAATCAGGATCCCGTCCTCCGACGCTTCCATCTGCGTCTTCATGACGACGTTGGCGAACTGCAGGCGAGCCTCGGACTGCTTGCGGTCGGTGATGTCCTGCACGATCGCGGTATGGCGCAGGGGGCGTCCGGCGGCGTCTCGCTGGATCAGCCCGAACTGGTGGACCCAGTGCGTTGTTCCGTCGGGCGCGGTCACACGATGTTCGACGGCAAGGTCCCGCTCACCGGCCAGCCATGCTCGGATCGCCGCCTGGACACTGTCCCGGTCGGCTGGATGGACCCGCTCGAGCAGAAGATTCACGGAGGGCGCCGAACTCGCAGGGTTCACCCCGAGGATGTCGAAGACTTCCTCCGACCAGAGGGCGCGGCCCGTGGCGGCCACCTCCCAGCTTCCCGCGCGGGAAGCGCCCTGTGCTGTCGCAAGCGTGGCGCCCGTTTTAACCAGCTCCAGGGTGTGCCGAAGGTCCGTCCGCACGGATCGGTGAAGAGAGCGACCAGCGGTCACCAGCACCAGTCCGAAAGCGCCCAGCATCAGGACGATCGAGACGTGGACGCTCGTCGGGTGGGCCAAGAGCGCGGCGGTGGTGGCCGCGATCATCGGCGCCACAACAGCGATCATCATCTCCGTCGAGGCTGCGTTGCGGGCGATGCCCGCGATACTCATGCCTCCAATGAGGGCGAGCGCCACGACCTGATAGCCCAGGTCGTTGGTGATGATGAACACGGATGCGATCAGGCTCCACAGCAGTCCCGTCGCCAACGCCCCTGCGGTGAACCAGAGGCCCCATCGCCGGCTGCGAGCCGGCGGTTCGGCCGCTCGCAAGTAACGGTCTTGGAGACTGGAGCGGAGAGTGAGGACCGCGAGCAAGGCCCCAGCCCACAATATCGGGGTGCCGCTTGGGTAGAGATGTCCTAGGGAGACGACCGCCGCGGCGGCCGCGACCAGGTGAGCGAAGATGTCGGGACCGCGCAGCGCCAGTTGGTGCAGCTGCCGGGAGTATACGACATCGTCAATCTCGCCGTGGCGGCGCTGCGTCTGGGCAAAATCCCCCGTGAGGGTGTGCATTCGGCGCCAATCCCGAGAAGCTCGATCCGCAGCCCAGCACGCCGGTGAATCCGGCAGGCGTGAAATTGTCAGATACTCATCTTAAAAAAGAGAATCGCGAGTCAGCGTTTTCAGCAGGGATCGGGCAATAGGGGAAATTATATCGGTTGCATTACGGTTTAATTTTTAGGGGAATTGGGTGGCCGCAAGCGAATCGGCTCACCTCGCGCGGCGCCTGCAGGGTGGTGTGGTGACACCTCTTCAGATTGGGTTGGATAGGGCTGGAACTGGTGCCGCCGGCGAGGATTGAACTCGCGACCTCAGCCTTACCAAGGATGCGCTCTACCACTGAGCTACGGCGGCGTCCGCGGGGCGCGGGAAGGGGGCGTCATTAGCGGAAGGGGGACGCGCTGGGAAGGGGCAACGGATTGACTGCGGTCTCGATATCGAATGCCAATGACCGCCATGGGTGACGAACACGATGCAGCGAGTGATGAACGGGGCGCGGGGCCTCGGTCGGCGGCGAAATCTGGCGCGCGCAAAGAGGGGCGGGCGTCTGGGGACGCACGGGAGAAGCGACTCGCGGCGGCCTTGCGCGACAATCTGAGGCGGCGGAAAAGACGGACCGGGACGAGCGATCGCGGACTCTTGGCGCCTGCGTCAGGTGAAGACTAAGGAGCCCGCCCGCCCGCGCCGGACCGACGGCCGCCGTTATCGTCCTCAAGAAGGGGTTTTATGGATCAGATTGCGATCACCGGCGGTGTTCGGCTCGAGGGGGAGATCCCCATCAGCGGGGCCAAGAACTCCGCCATCAAGCTGATGGCCGCCAGTCTGCTGACTGACGAGCCGCTGCGGCTGACAAATATGCCGCGGCTGGCGGACACACGCTTCCTTGGCGCGCTGTTGCGTCGTCTGGGCACGGATGTCCGCGAGAGCGACGGGCCGTGCGGACCCGAGACGGTGCTGCACACGCCCGAGATCGTCAGCGCGTTCGCCCCTTACGATCTGGTCCGGCAGATGCGCGCCTCGTTCAATGTGCTCGGGCCGCTGCTTGCGCGCACGGGTCACGCCAAGGTTTCGCTTCCCGGCGGCTGCGCGATCGGCGCGCGCCCGGTCGACTATCACTTGCAGGCGCTCGCTGCGCTTGGGGCGCACATCGATCTGCACGAGGGATATGTCTACGCCCAGGCGCCGCGGGGTCTGCGCGGGGCCCACATCGTCTTCCCCGGCAGTTCAGTGGGAGCGACGGAACACGCCCTCCTCGCCTGCGTCCTGGCGGAGGGCGAGACGGTGCTGGAAGGCGCCGCATGCGAGCCGGAGATCGTCGACCTCGCCGACTGCCTGATCGCCATGGGCGCCCACATCGAGGGCGCGGGCACGCACACGATCCGGGTTGTCGGCGTTTCGCGTCTGCACGGCGCCACGTGCGCGGTCGCTCCCGATCGGATCGAGACAGGGACATACGCCGTCGCCGCGGCCATGGCTGGCGGCGAAGTTCGCCTCGTCAACACGTCGAGCGACCGCGTGGAGTCTCTCCTCGTGAAGATGGAGGAGGCGGGCGTCGAAATCGAACGCCGAAATGACGGACTCACGGTTCGCCGCAACGGCGCGCGCCTAAAGGCGGTGGATATAGAGACAGGCGTCTACCCCGGCTTCGCGACCGACCTGCAGGCGCAATTCATGGCCCTCATGACCCTGGCCGAGGGCGAGAGCGTTGTGCGGGAGACCATCTTCGAGAACCGCTTCATGCATGTTCCTGAACTCGGGCGTCTGGGGGCCGAGATCGCTGTCAGCGGCGGTGAGGCGCGCATCCGCGGCGTTTCAAAGCTGGAAGGGGCGCAGGTGATGGCCACCGACTTGCGCGCTTCGGTCGGACTCGTGATCGCCGCCTTGGCTGCGGAGGGAGAGACGGTGGTGGACAGGGTCTACCATCTGGACCGCGGCTTCGAGCGCCTCGAGGAGAAGCTGTCGGCCTGTGGCGCGAAGGTGCGTCGTCTTCGAAACGGGTCCGCGACGGATTCCGAGGTGGACCTCTGAACGCCATGGCTCCGGCAGACAGCCTGCGCCTGCTGGCGCTCGACGCCGACGATCTGGCGGTGATCTCGGCGGCGCTGCAGGACGCGGTCACGCACATCGGGGACATTCGCTGGGAGAAGGGCCACCGCAGCCTGACGATCGC
>Ga0210396_10004165_pt1 | contig 14192 bp, 13 predicted proteins | sample IncBWH17OmetaG_FD_155466 | JGI IMG/M metagenome (GOLD analysis project Ga0210396, IMG submission 155466) | Forest soil microbial communities from Barre Woods Harvard Forest LTER site, Petersham, Massachusetts, United States - Inc-BW-H-17-O ...
GATTATGGTCCGCTGGTGACCAAGGCCGCGCTCGAGCGCGTCAAGGACTATGTCGAGATCGGCATCAAGGAAGGTGCCAAGCTCGCGGTCGACGGCCGTGGTTTCAAGATGCAGGGCTATGAGAACGGCTTCTACATGGGCGGCTGCCTGTTCGACAACGTCACCAAGGATATGCGGATCTACAAGGAAGAAATCTTCGGCCCCGTGCTCTCGGTGGTGCGCGCCCACGATTACAAGGAAGCGCTGGCGCTGCCGTCCGACCACGACTACGGCAACGGCGTTGCGATCTTTACCCGCGACGGCGACGCCGCGCGCGATTTCGCCGCCAAGGTCAATGTTGGCATGGTCGGCATCAACGTGCCGATCCCGGTGCCGATCGCCTATTACACCTTCGGCGGCTGGAAGAAATCCGGCTTCGGTGATCTCAACCAGCACGGGCCGGATTCCATCCGCTTCTACACCAAGACCAAGACCGTGACGGCGCGCTGGCCATCCGGCGTCAAGGAAGGCGCGGAATTCTCGATTCCGACGATGAATTGAGATAATACTTGGGCTGGATATCCTTGGAGAAACGCCATGGCACAGGCAGAGATACGCAGCCGCGTTGATGAACTGGAGGCTTCATTCGAGCGGCGTGCGCGTGCGAATGGCCGCACCTTCGAGCAGGAAGTCGAGTTGCTTCTGGCACGCAAGGAGAAGTTTACTCCCGAAGAGCGGGTGGCGGTGTCGCGATATTTCCATTCGCAATGCAATGGCATTCAGCCTTCCCTGACATTGGATGAGATCAGGGAAGGTTTGATGTGAGGACATTGGTCGTTGACGCAAGCGTAGCGCTTAAGTGGCTTGTGCTTGAAGACATGTCCGATGTGGCGAAAGAGCTGTCCGGCACAGGGGGTCGTCTAATCGCACTGCGGCTAATTGCGACTGAAATTGCCAATGCTCTTGCTCGCAAGACGACGCAGGGGATGCTTACACCACATCAAGCGGCGTATCATTTCAATGCGTTGCGGCAATTCCTGCCCGATCTGATGGATGTCGAGGAACTGATTGAGCCCGCGCTTGAAAATGCTTGCGCCCTTCGGCATCCGATTTATGACCTGATCTACCTCGAAGCAGCGCGACGTCTCGACGCGCAGCTAGTCACGGCGGACCGCAGGTTCGCGGCCAAGATCGCCGGCACTGACTTTGCTCGTCACGTGACGCTGCTTTCCGACTGGCGGCCCGAGTGATGCAGTTCGCTCTCAACGAGGATCAGATAGCCGTTCGCGACATGGCGCGGGATTTTGCCGCGGAAAAAATTGCGCCGCACGCGATCCGGTGGGATGAGGAGAAGCATTTTCCGGTCGACGTGATGCGCGAGGCGGCCAAGCTCGGCATCGGCGGCGTCTATATCCGCGACGATGTCGGCGGGTCGGCGCTGACGCGTTTCGATGCCGCGCTGATCTTCGAGGCGCTGGCGCAAGGCTGTCCGACGGTGTCGGCGTTCATCTCGATCCACAATATGGCCTCGTGGATGATCGATGCCTTTGGCAACGAGGTGCAGCGCAAGAAGTGGCTGCCGAAACTCTGCACCATGGAATTGCTGGCGAGTTACTGCCTGACCGAGCCCGGCTCCGGATCGGATGCGGCAGCGCTGCGCACCCGCGCGGTGCGCGATGGCGATCATTATGTCCTCAACGGCCAGAAACAGTTCATATCCGGTGCGGGCAGCGGCGACGTCTATGTGGTGATGGTGCGGACCGGCGATAATGGGCCCGGCGGCATCTCCACGCTCGTGGTCGAGGGCGATACGCCGGGGCTGTCGCTCGGCGCCAACGAACGCAAGATGGGCTGGAATGCGCAGCCGACCCGCGCGGTGATTTTCGAGAACGCGCGCGTGCCGGTCGCCAACCGGCTCGGCGACGAGGGCATCGGGTTCAAGATCGCGATGGCCGGGCTCGACGGCGGGCGCATCAATATCGCGGCCTGTTCGCTCGGCGGCGCGCAAAGCGCGCTCGACAAGTCGCTGGCCTATATGAAAGAGCGCAAGGCTTTCGGAAAACGCCTCGACGAATTCCAGGCGCTGCAATTTCGTCTGGCCGATATGGCGACTGAACTCGAGGCGGCGCGGACCTTTGTCTGGCGTGCAGCGGCGGCGCTCGACCGCAAGGATGCTGACGCAACCATGCTGTGCGCAATGGCCAAGCGGTTCGGCACCGATGTCGGTTTCGAGGTCGCCAACCAGGCGCTGCAATTGCACGGCGGTTACGGCTATCTCAGCGAATACGGCATCGAAAAGATCGTGCGAGACTTGCGCGTGCATCAGATACTCGAGGGCACCAACGAAATCATGCGGCTGATCGTGGCGCGCAAGCTGATCGAGGGCGCACGATGACGGCGTCCGCCGCGGTCGTGGAGTCCGAGGGCGATCTGATCGTCCGGCGCGGGGGTTCGGCCGGCATCATCCGCCTGAACCGGCCGAAAGCGCTCAACGCCATGACGCTGGAAATGTCCATCGGTATCGATGCGGCGCTCGACCGGTTTGAATCCGATCCGGCGGTTGCGGTGGTGGTGCTGGAAGGGGCAGGCGAGCGCGGCCTCTGTGCGGGCGGCGATATTCGCGGGCTCTATGAGAGTTCGCGCGCGGGTGGCGATCTTGGCAAGGTGTTCTGGCGCCAGGAATACATCATGAACGCGCGCATCGCGAAATTTCCAAAACCATACGTCGCGTTCATGGACGGGTTGGTGATGGGCGGCGGTGTCGGTCTGTCGGCGCACAGTGCCCATCGGGTCGTCACCGAACGAACCAAGCTAGCGATGCCCGAAGTCGGTCTCGGCTTCTTTCCGGATGTCGGCGGCACCTGGCTGTTGTCACGCTCGCCCGGCGAGATCGGAACTTATTTTGGATTGACCGGCCAGACCATGACTGGTCCAGACGCGATCCACGCCAGGTTTGCCGATACCGTTGTGCGCTCGGACCAACTCCCGGCCCTGCGCGACGTTCTGACCAAAATCCGTCCCGGCGCGACCTCAGGCGATGTCAGGACCCTCATCAAGGATTTTTCAACCGGAGAGACTTCCGGTCCGGTCGCCGCCATGCAGGCAAAGATCGACAACTGGTTCGCGGGCGACCGGATGGAAGATATCCTCGCATCGCTTGCGCGCGACGGCTCGGAACCGGCGCTGGCAACGTTGAAGACGTTGAACGAGAAATCGCCGCGCGGCATGGTTGTCACCTTGAAGCTGCTGCGGCTGGCGCGCGTGTCATCTTCGCTGGAACAATGCCTGGTGCGGGAATATCGTGCCGCACTCGAAGTATTCAAAAGCGATGATTTTCGCGAAGGCGTGCGTGCGGCCGTGATCGACAAGGACCGCAATCCCCGGTGGTCACCCCCTCGGATTGAGGATGTCACCCCCGAAATGCTGGCGCCTTACTTCGCAACGATAGGCGCCGACGAACTGGTGTTCGACTAAACAAAACAAGAACGTCTGAGCGGAGGGAATTAGAGATGGCCAACATCGCATTCATCGGTCTCGGCAATATGGGCGGCCCGATGGCGGCCAATCTGGTCAAGGGCGGCCACAAGGTGGTGGCGTTCGATCTGGTCGGCGCCGCGCGCGAGCAGGCAAAGGCCGATGGCGCCGGGATTGCCGACAGCTCGGTGGCCTCCGTGAAAGGGGCCGATGTCGTCATTACGATGCTGCCGGCGGGCAAGCATGTTCTCTCGGTATGGGCCGAGATATTGCCCGCGATGGCCAAGGGCGCGTTGATCATCGATTGTTCGACCATCGATGTCGAAAGCGCGGTGCAGGCCCATGGCTTGGCGGCAAAGCATAACGTCGCGTCGGTCGATGCGCCGGTGTCCGGCGGCACCGGCGGCGCCAAGGGCGCCACGCTGACCTTCATGGCCGGCGGCGAACCAAAAGCCTTTGCCGCGGCAAAGCCGGTGCTGGAAAACATGGGCAAGAAGATCGTGCATTGCGGCGGCGCCGGCGCCGGGCAGGCAGCCAAGATCTGCAACAACATGATCCTGGGAATTTCCATGATCGCGGTCAGCGAGGCCTTTACGCTCGCCGAAAAACTCGGGTTGTCGCATCAGGCGCTGTTCGATGTCGCCTCGACCTCGTCGGGGCAATGCTGGTCGCTGACGACGTATTGTCCGGTGCCGGGCCCGGTGCCGACATCGCCGGCAAACAATGAATACAAACCTGGTTTCGCATCGGCTCTGATGGTGAAGGATCTCACGCTGGCGCAGGATGCAGCGAAAGCGGCCGGCGCGGCAACGCCGCTCGGCAAGCACGCGCAGGAGATTTACAAGGCGTTCGACGCGGCCGGACATGGCGGGATGGATTTCTCCGGGATCATCCAGCACGTGCGCGGCCTCGCCGGGAAATAGCTGAAACCAATGACAACGTTTCAGCAAGCCCGCGCATTCTTGCTCCAGCACCGGACGGATTACGACAAGGCCGTCGCGGATTTCCAATGGCCCGATCCCGTTCCGTTCAACTGGGCGCTGGACTGGTTCGATACGGAACTGGCGCGGAACGCCGATAGCAAGGATCGTCCCGCGCTCTGGATTGTCGATGCCGGCAGCAACCGGGAAACAAAACTGTCGTTCGCGGCGCTGTCGAGCCGCTCCAACCAGGTCGCGAATTTTCTGCGCGCACAAGGCCTCAAGCGCGGCGATCATCTACTGCTGTTGCTCGGCAATGTCGTTCCGTTGTGGGAGACCATGCTGGCGGCGATGAAGCTTGGTGTGGTGGTGATCCCTGCGACCACGCTGTTGACACCGGACGAGTTAAGCGACCGGCTCGATCGCGGCCGCGCCAAAGTCGTGGTGGCCTCGCAGGACCAGGTCGCCAAATTCGCCGGCCTTGGCGGGGATGCTCTCATTCGTATCGTGGCCGGCGCGTCGTCGACGCATGAGGGCTGGCTGGCGTATGAGCAGGCCGTGGATTTCCCGGAAACATTCACGCCGGATGGTCCGACCAAAGCAGACGATCCGATGCTGCTGTATTTCACATCCGGCACCACGGCGAAACCCAAGCTGGTGCGGCACAGCCAGCGCAGCTATCCCGTCGGCGGCCTGTCGACCATGTACTGGCTCGGACTGCAGCCGGGCGATATTCACCTGAACATCTCCTCGCCGGGCTGGGCCAAGCACGCCTGGAGTTGCTTCTTCGCGCCCTGGAACGCCGGCGCCACGGTATTCGTGGTCAATCAGCCGCGCTTCGACGCCAAGGGATTGCTCGCGACCATCGGCCGATGCGGCGTCACCACGCTGTGCGCGCCGCCGACGGTATGGCGGCTGTTCATCCAGGAGAAGCTCGCGACCTTCAAGGTTAGCTTGCGCGAGGTCTGCGGCGCCGGCGAGCCGCTCAATCCCGAAGTGATCGATCAGGTGCGCGCGGCGTGGGGACTGACGATCCGCGACGGCTATGGCCAGACCGAAACCACGGCATTGGCCGGGAATTCGCCGGGCCAGAAGGTGAAGATCGGCTCGATGGGCCGCCCGCTGCCCGGATATCGCGTGAAAATCACCGACAGTGACGGGCACCCGACCCAGGAGGGCGAGGTCAGCCTGGTGCTGGGCGATCTCAGGCCCGCGGGCCTGATGCAGGGCTATCAGGGCGAGGACGGCACATTGAGCGGCGCCGACGGCGATCTCTATCGCAGCGGCGACGTGGTGTTTGCCGATGACGAGGGCTACCTGACTTTCGTCGGCCGCTCCGACGACGTTTTCAAGTCGTCGGATTATCGGATCAGCCCGTTCGAACTAGAAAGCATCCTGCTCGAACACGAGTGGGTCGCCGAGGCCGCCGTGGTTCCCTGTCCCGATCCGATCCGGCTTGCGATCCCCAAGGCCTATGTGCTGCTGGTGTCGGGCGCCGAGCGTTCGCCGGAAACCGCGTTATCCATCTTTCAACACTTGCACGTTCGATTGGCGCCATTCAAACGTATTCGGCGGATTGAGCTTGTGACGGAATTGCCGAAGACGATTTCCGGCAAAATCCGCCGCGTGCAATTGCGGCGTCTCGAGCACGACAATAATCGCGACGATGCGCTGCGCGGGCAGGAGCATCGCGAAGAGGATTTCCCGGAACTTCAGAAGATCCGGTCAGCCGGCAGCTAGTGCCGCCGATTTGAAGTTCCTGCAGCGGTGCCGCGAGTTCGCCTCAGGAACTTCAAATCGATCAGCGGCACTGGAATAGTTAAGTTGGCAGTGTCCCTTTGCTTCCGAAGTTCGTATCAGGGGCGCAGCAAGAGTTTACGAACTTCGGAAACGGGACACTGCGGAGAGTTGACCAATGAATGAAGTCTGGAAGAAACCGCCGATCTCGCTTCAGGCCTACCAAAGCATGGTCGGTCATGAAGTCGGGGTGTCGTCCTGGCATCTGGTCGATCAGGCGCGGATCAACGTCTATGCCGATGTGATCGAGGATCATCAATTCATCCATGTCGACCCCGAGCGGGCCAAACGCGAAACCTCGTTTGGCGCGACGGTGGCGCACGGATTTCTGACGATGTCGCTGATGAGCATCATGTCGTATGAAGTGATGCCGGTCATCGAAGGCACCACCATGGGTGTCAATTACGGCTTCGACAAGCTGCGGTTCATCTCGCCAGTGCGCTCGGGCTCGCGCGTGCGCGGCCGGTTCACCTTGATGGAAGCCAAGTTGCGCAAGCCGAAAGAGCTGCAATCGCGCACCAATGTCACCGTCGAGATCGAAGGCGAGGAAAAACCAGCTTTGGTGGCCGACTGGATCGGCCTGATCTATTTTGCGTAAAGCTCATCCGTCGTTGCCGGGCTTGACCCGGCAATCCATCACTGGTCAAAAATACTCCCCCATCGATTTCTCCTTTGATGAATGCCCGGATCATCCCCGATCCAGTCGGGGACAGGCGTCCGGGCATGACGAAGGAATCCACATCCAGGAAACTTACGCATGACAATAAGGTTTGACGGACGCGTCGCTATCGTCACCGGCGCGGGCAATGGTCTTGGACGGGCGCATGCGCTGGGGCTGGCGAGCCGCGGCGCCAAGGTCGTGGTCAATGATTTCGGCGGCGCTCGCGACGGCACCGGTGGATCGCTGACCCCTGCCGAAAGCGTCGTCGAGGAAATCCGCAAGGCCGGCGGCGTAGCGATGGCCGACGGCGCGGACGTTTCGAATTTCGAGCAGGTCAAGGCGATGGTGGACCGCGCCACCAATGAGTGGGGCGGCGTCGATCTGCTCTGCGCCAATGCCGGCATCCTGCGTGACAAGTCCTTTGCGAAAATGGAAATCGCCGATTTCGCCAAGGTGTTGGACGTCCATCTCACCGGCACGTTCTATTGCTGCAAGGCGGTGTGGGACGGCATGCGCGCGCGCAATTACGGCCGCATCGTCATCACCACATCGTCGTCGGGCCTTTACGGCAATTTCGGCCAGGCCAATTACGGCGCCGCCAAAACCGGCATGGTCGGACTGATGAATGTGCTGGCCGAGGAGGGGCGCAAGAACGACATCCGCGTCAACACGATCTCGCCGACCGCGGCGACGCGGATGACGGAAGAGCTGTTGCCGCCGCAGGCCCTGGCCCTGATGAAGCCCGAAGCGATCACGCCGGCGGTGCTGTATCTCTTGGGCGAGAACGCGCCGACGCGCACCATCATGGGCGCCGGTGCGGGTTCGTTTGCGGTGATCAAGATATTGGAATCCGAAGGCCTCAACCTAGCCGAATCCGACTGGACGCCGGATGCGATTGCCGCGCATTTCGCCGAGATCAGCGACATGTCGACCGCAAAAGCGCTGGAAGGCGCGTTCCAGCAGACCCAGAAATACATCGCGCAGGCCGCGGCGAAAGCGGGCGTGAAGTTGTAAATGACACTTCGTCATTGCGGGGCGATGCGAAGCATCGAACCTCAGATGTGCGATTGCACATCGGGGAATCTCGAGATTCCGGGCTCGCGCGAAGACGCGCGCCCCGGAATGACATAAGCCTACCTCATGCAGTCGTCCCAATCCCACATCGCTATCATCGGCACCGGCCCGGCTGGGCTGATGGCCGCTGAGGTCGCGGCGCAGGGCGGCGCTCACGTCACGGTCTATGACGCGATGCCATCTGTAGGCCGCAAGTTTCTGATGGCGGGGCGTGGCGGGCTCAACCTCACGCACAGCGAACCGCTGCCGGCCTTTCTCACACGATACGGCCACGCGGAGCCGAAGCTTGCCGCCGCGATCACGGCGTTTCCGCCGGGCGATTTGCGTAACTGGAGCCGGGCGCTGCGGCAGCCGACCTTCATTGGCTCAAGCGGGCGCGTTTTTCCCGAAGCGTTCAAGGCCTCGCCTTTGCTGCGGGCGTGGTTGCGGCGTCTCGATGCGATCGGCGTGCAATTCGCATTGCGCCACCGCTGGACCGGCTGGGACAATGACGGACGGCTTGTATTCGCCGCGCCCGATGGCACGCGCATTGTCGACGCGCACGCGACCGTGCTGGCGCTCGGCGGCGCAAGCTGGCCGCGGCTTGGCTCGGACGGGGGATGGGTCGATACGCTCGCTGCCAAGGAAGTATCGATCTCGCCTCTGCGGCCTGCCAATTGCGGATTTACCGTCGCCTGGTCCGACATCTTCCGCAACCGCTTCGAAGGCCAGCCGCTCAAGGGCGTCGCATTGTCGTTTGGTCCGCACACAGCACGCGGCGAAGCCATGATCACGCGCACGGGTATTGAGGGCGGCGCGATCTATGCGCTTTCGGCGGACTTGCGCGAGGCCATCATTGGTTCAGGAAAGGCGACTCTGCACATCGCGCTGCGGCCCGATCTCGAGGCTGGCGATCTGATCGCACGGCTATCGGCACCGCGCGGCAAGCAATCCTTCTCCAACTGGCTGCGCAAGGCCGCGCATCTTTCGCCCGTTGGTATCGGCCTCTTGCAGGAGGCGACGGTGGTGTCAGGTGTTTCGCTGCCTTTGCTGTCGGCTGGAAGTCTCGCCGGATTGATCAACGCCGTGCCGGTCAAACTCAACGCCGTTGCGCCGATCGCGCGCGCGATTTCCACCGCGGGGGGAATCTCTTTCGACGAACTCGATGCCGATTTCATGATCCGCCGCTTGCCCGGAATATTCGCCGCCGGCGAGATGCTCGATTGGGAAGCGCCGACCGGGGGCTATCTGCTGCAGGCCTCGTTCGCGACGGGAGCCGCGGCGGGGAGGGGGGCGTTGAAGTGGCTTGGTCTTCAGAGTGAGCAAAAGCGTTAGCTGAAGTGCTTGTCGTCATTCCGGGATGGTGCGCAAGCACCAGACCTCAGATGCGCAATTGCGCATCGGGGAATCTCGAGATTCCCCGATGTGCAATCGCACATCTGAGGTTCGATGCTTCGCTTCGCCCCGGAATGACGGCGGAGGATGAGGTCCAAGCTACCTCAACTTCCCCCGTGCGCCCACCGGCAACACGCCGATGATCTCGTCGCCGCGCACCATCACCACTTCGTCCATCATGTTGACAACGACGCAGACATGGTTCGGCACGATGCGCACGACGTCGCCGACATTGGGGCGGGTGTTACTGCGTGTGAGATCGAGAAAGCCGTGCTCTTCGGCAAAGCGGGCGATCCGGGCTTCCGGATGTTCAAGGATCAGGCCGTGGCCGTCGAGCCCGCTGCCGGTATCGGAGGTGAGGGTTTTCGAGCCGGCATCGAGAATGCCGCGATCCGGGCCGGCGCGGCTTACGACCGTGGAATAGATATTCAGTGCGCAATCGTCCCAGGTCGCGACGCCGGCGCCGACTTGCATTCGGTCGTTATAGATGTAGGTGCCGGGCCGATGCTCGGTGGCGCCCTTGAGCTTGCCGAGGTTCTTGAGGTTGGGTGAGCCGCCGGTAGACACCATCGCAGCATCAAGTCCGTGCGCACGAACACCGGCCAGCGCCTCGTCGTAAAAGCGCTGTGCCTCGGCCCAGCCGGTCTCGGTCGGATAGAGCATGAAGCCGGCGAACACGAGGCCCTTGGAGGCCGCGATCTCACGCGCCAGCGCGATGGCTTCCGTCGGGGTTTCGACGCCCGCACGTTTGCGGCCGGTGTCGCATTCGACCACCACCGACAACGGGCGGCCGGAAATCGCCGCCGCCTGCGGCAAGCCCGCGATTACGACCGAATTGTCGGCGGCAACCGTCATATTGGCCTTGGTTTGTAGCGCGCCGAGCCGAGCCATCTTCTCGTCGCCGATCAGATTATAGCTGATCAGGATGTTGTCGATCCCGGCATCCGCCATCACCTCGGCCTCGCCGAGTTTCTGGCAGGTGATGCCTTTGGCGCCGGCGGCGATCTGAAGCTTCGCCAGCATTGGGCTCTTGTGGGTCTTGATATGCGGCCGGTTGGCGACCCCGGCCGCGTCGCAGGCGGCCTGCACGCGCGCGATGTTGCGCTCGACGCGGTCCATGTCGATGACGGCGGCGGGCGTGCCGTAGTCGCGGGCGATCTTGGCGGCAAGGGGTGTGGTCATGGGCAGGACCTTCAAGCTATTTGTTCAATATCGTAGGATGGGTTGAGCGAAGCGAAACCCATCAAATCTTTCTGTCGTGATGGGTATCGCTGCGCTCCACCCATCAGGCCTACATCTAAGCTTGTTCTATCTCTTCGCGTAACACCTCAAGCTCAAGCCATTTTTCTTCGGCCGTCTCAAGCTCCTTCTGTGCCGTCGAAAGCGCAGCGGAGGCGGTATCGAACTTCTTGCGATCTTTCTTGTAGAGATTTGGATCGTCAAGGTGTCGTTGTTGCTTGGCGATCTCGGCCTGCAATTTGGCGATGGTCTTGGGGAGCGTTTCCAGCGCGTGCTTTTCATTGAAATTAAGCCGGCGTTTGGCGGTGCCCGACGCCGAGCTGCCCTTGCCTGTCTTGGCGGTCTCGACGGCGGCGGCTTTCACCGCGTCGCGTTTGAGATCGGCGCCGCGCTGCTTGAGCATATCGGTGTAGCCGCCGGCATATTCGATCCAGCCGCCGTTGCCTTCCGGCACGATCACCGAGGTCACCACGCGATCGAGGAAGTCGCGGTCATGGCTGATCAGGATAACGGTGCCTTCATAATCGCCGAGCATTTCCTCGAGCACGTCGAGCGTTTCGAGATCGAGATCGTTGGTGGGCTCGTCCAGCACCAGGAGGTTGGAAGGCTTTGCCAGCGCGCGCGCCAGCATCAGGCGGCCGCGTTCGCCGCCTGAGAGCACTTCCAGCGGGGTGCGCATCTGCTCCTGGGCGAACAGAAAGTCCTTCATATAGCTGACCACGTGCTTCGGCTTGCCGCCGACCATCACATTGTCGCTGCCGCCGCCGGTCAAGGCATCGGCCAGCGTCGATTTTGGGTCGAGGCTTTCGCGATGCTGGTCTAGCGTGGCCATTTCGATGTTGGCGCCGAAGCGGATGGTGCCGCTGTCAGGCGGCTTGCCGCCGGTCAGCATCTCGATCAGCGTGGTCTTGCCGGCACCGTTGGGTCCGACGATGCCGATGCGGTCGCCGCGCTGCACGCGGATCGAGAAGTCATCGACGATCTTGCGGTCGCCATAGGTCCGGCCGATGCCCTTGGCTTCGATGATCAGCTTGCCGGATTTGTCCGCTTCCGCGGCCGCCAGATTGGCATTGCCGGTGGCGCCGCGATAGTCCCGCCGCTGCTCGCGCAGCGCATAGAGATTGCCGAGCCGCTTGACGTTGCGCTTGCGGCGGCCGGAGACGCCGTAGCGCAGCCAATGCTCCTCATTGACGATCTTGCGGTCGAGCTTGTGCTGGTCGCGTTCTTCTTCGGCCAGCACCTCGTCTCGCCAGGTCTCGAAGGCGCTGAAGCCGCGGTCGATCTGCCTGATCTGGCCGCGATCCAGCCACGCCGTCGAGCGTGACAGGTTGGAGAGGAAACGGCGGTCATGGCTGATGATGACAAGCGCACTGCGGCGGCTCGCGAGTTCGCCTTCCAGCCATTCGATGGTGGTGAGATCGAGATGGTTGGTGGGCTCGTCCAGCAGCAGGATATCGGGCGAGGGCGCCAGCACCCGCGCCAGCGCGGCGCGGCGGGCCTCGCCACCCGACACATGCGCGGGGTCTTCATCGCCGTGTAGCCCAAGCTGCTCCAGAATGTAGCGCGCCTGATAGTGATCGTCGCCGGGTCCGAGGCCGGCTTCGACATAGGCCAGCGTTGTGGCGTGGCCGGTGAAATCCGGCTCCTGCGGCAGATAGCGGACGGTGGCGCCAGGCTGCACGAAGCGGCTGCCGCTGTCGGGCTCGACCAGGCCGGCCGCGATCTTGAGCAATGTCGATTTGCCCGAGCCGTTACGGCCGATCAGACACACGCGCTCGGCTGTCGACACCGACAATTCGACGCCCGACAACAGCGGCGTGCCGCCAAAGGTCAGCGCGATGTCTTTCAACTGGATCAGCGGAGGCGCCATGAGATTTCGATTCAATTCTGTTTCTGCGCCGATGCGTCGATACGCTGGCGCTGGATGCGGCGGATGGTCTGATCGAGCGCCGACAGAAACGCCGAACGATCGCGCGGGGCAAAGGATCTGGGACCGCCGGTAACTTCGCCGGACGAACGCAAATCGGTCATCAGGTTGCGAACCGCCAGCGTCATTCCGATCGATTGTTCGGTAAACGGCTTGCCGTTCGGCGCGATCACCTCGGCACCGGCCGTGACGCAACGGCTAGCCAGCGGGATGTCCGAGGTCACGACGATATCGCCTCGGGTGGCCCGTTCCGCAATCCAGTCATCGGCGGCGTCCATCCCCGAGCCCGCGGCAATGCGTTCGATCAGCGGATCCTGCGGCACCCGGATGAATTGGCCCGCGACCACGCTGACCGGCAGGCTGTGGCGAGCGGCGACCCGATAGATTTCGTCTTTGACCGGGCAGGCGTCGGCGTCGACATAGATGCGGGTGGTGTTCAAGATTGGCGTCATCGGTTGGGGATTTGGCCGGGAAACGCTGATCGCGCTTCCGAGAGGCGCGTGGTACTCCATCGGACGGCGAATTGCGAGGAAAACAGCGCCGGGAACGCGCTTGCCACGACACATTCTTTGCGTACCATTATAGTTAGAAAAATAGCCGAAATAAGGGAAATACAGGCATGACAAGCCGGCTCGAAGCCTACCGCGTACAGGCGTACAACACCGCCAAATTGTCCGAGAACAAGATGCACGACGACACCGTCGCGAAACGGTTCGGATTCAGTGGCGGATTGGTGCCGGGCGTCGATGTCATGGCCTATATGATGCATTTGCCGGTGGCCAGATGGGGCCGGGCGTTTCTCGAACGCGGGTTGATCGAGGCGCGTTTCGTCAAACCGGTCTATGACGGCGAGATCGCCGACGTCACGGCTACCGAGAGCGACGGGATGCTGTCGATCGAGGTCGAGAGCCGCGGGCAACTTTGTGCCACTGGGAGCGCGACATTGCCGGCGTCGGCGCCGTCATTTTCGATCGCCGATTACAGCGAAACCCCTCTTGTGACCGAGCGCAAGCCGGTCAGCACCTCATCCTATGAACTCGGCAAGTGGCTGGGAACGCTGCCGCTGACGTGGGCGGGGGATGCTGCGAAGGAGTATTTGACGGAGGTGCGCGAGACCGATGCGATCTATGCGCGGGAAGGACTGGGCCATCCCGGCCTGGTGCAACGGGTGATGAACAGGGTGCTGGTCGACAACGCGATTCTGGGGCCGTGGATTCATGTCGGCAGCCGGATGCAGCTTCTGGCCGCGAGCACCAGCGGCGACGAGTTGACCGCGCGCGCGAAAGTCACCGGCAATTATGAAAAGAAGGGCCACCGCTTCGTCGAACTGGATGCGCTGGTCGTCGCCAACGGCCGCACGCCGCTCGCCCATTGCCAGCACATCGCGATCTACCAGCCGCGCGAGCAGGTGGCGGCGTAGGCCTCCCCTTTACCTCGCCGCGCTTGCGGGGAGAGGTCGGCGCGCAGCGCCGGGTGAGGGGGACTCTCGGCGCGCACTCGCTATCGGGTATGTTGAGAGTCCCCCTCACCCGAAGCCCTCGCTTCGCTCCGACTTCGACCTCTCCCCGCAAGCGGGGCGAGGTGGGAGCAGCTGGCGGCTCCGCGCTTACCTCACGCCACCTTCTGCTTCGCATCTTGAATCGCGCGCCAGACCCTCTCCGGGGTCAGCGGCATATCGATCTGCGTGATGCCGTATTCCGAGAGCGCGTCGAGCACGGCATTGACCAGCGTGGCGAGGCTGCCGGCG
>Ga0210396_10004167_pt1 | contig 14187 bp, 12 predicted proteins | sample IncBWH17OmetaG_FD_155466 | JGI IMG/M metagenome (GOLD analysis project Ga0210396, IMG submission 155466) | Forest soil microbial communities from Barre Woods Harvard Forest LTER site, Petersham, Massachusetts, United States - Inc-BW-H-17-O ...
CCGCCAGACGGGAAAGACCGCCATTATTCTGGACACCATCCTGAACCAGAAGGGCGGTGACATGATCTGCATCTACTGCGCCATCGGGCAGAAGCGCTCGACCATCGCGCAGATGGTGAAGGTCCTCACGGATGCGGGCGCCATGGACTACACCATCGTCGTCGCGGCGTCGGCCACCGAGCCGGCCACCTTGCAATACATCGCCCCCTATGCGGCCTGCGCCATGGGCGAGTATTTCCGGGACTCCAAGCGGCACGCCGTCTGCTTCTACGATGATCTTTCCAAGCACGCGCAGTCTTATCGCGAAATTTCGCTCTTGCTGCGCCGTCCGCCCGGCCGCGAAGCGTTTCCCGGGGACGTTTTCTTTTTGCATTCGCGCTTGCTGGAACGCGCCGCAAAATTGAACGACGAACTCGGCGCGGGTTCCCTGACTGCGCTGCCCGTGATCGAAACGCAGGCGGGCGATATTTCCGCTTACATTCCGACAAACGTGATTTCCATCACCGACGGCCAAATATTCCTGGAGGCCGACCTTTTCAATAGCGGCATCCGCCCTGCCGTGAACGCCGGCATTTCCGTCAGCCGCGTCGGCGGCAACGCGCAAATCAAAGCCATGCGTCAGGTGGCCGGGACCTTGCGCCTCGACCTCGCGCAGTATCGCGACCTCGCGGCCTTCGCACAGTTCGGCACCGAGCAGCTCGACAAAGCTACCCAGGCGCAACTCGCGCGCGGCCAGCGCCTGATGGAAATTTTGAAACAAGATCAGTACCAGCCGCTGTCTGTCGAAAATCAGGTCCTGATTATCTTCGCCGCTTCCAATAAATATCTCGACGATCTCCCGGTAAATGAGTGCCGCCGCTTTGAAACGGAGCTGTATCCTTTCATCGAAACGAATTACAGCGGCCTGCTGAAATCGCTGCGCGAAAAGAAGGCATTCGACGACACCAACCGGGCCGAAGCGAAAAAAGCCTTGGATGCTTTCAATGAGCGCTTTAAGACCACCATCAAGTCCGCGCCCGTGGCGGCAGCAGCCCAAGCGAAATAGTTCGATTAAATGCCAACACTCCTCGATTATCGGCGGCGCATTCGGTCGGTGAAAAGCACGCAGCAGATCACGCGCGCGATGAAGTTCGTCGCGGCGGCAAAATTACGGCGCGCGCAGGAAGGCGTGTTTGCCGCGCGGCCCTACGCCAAGGAAATTATTCGTGTTTTGCGCTCCGCTGCGGCGCGCATGGAATCGCCCGCGCATCCGCTGCTCCAGCGGCGCCCCGAAGAGAAAATTCTGGTGATGGTGCTCACCGGCGACCGCGCCCTCGCCGGCGCATTCAACTCCAACGTCCTGCGCCATGCGACGGAATTCATCCAAGAACATCATGTGCAGAAGCTCGAGTTGATTGTCATTGGCAAGAAAGGCCGCGACACGCTGCGCAAACGCGGCTTTTCATTCGTCGCCGAATATTTGGACGTGTCGGCGAAAGTGGAGTTTTCCAAAGCCAAGGAAATCGCCGCGCGCGTCGCCGAGCTTTACACCAGCGGCGAAGTGGACGCGGTGTACGCCATCTACAACGAGTTCAAGAACGTGATGGTGCAGAATCTGCGCGCGGAAAAACTCTTGCCCGTGGACCCTGAAGTCGTGAAGAATTCCGCGGACGGCGAAGATCTCGCGTCCCATCTCGCCGGCCACGGCGGCCCGCTGCCCACCGAGCCTGCGCCTGGAGGCCAGGGGCGCCTGGTTGATTACATATACGAGCAGCCAGTCGAGCAAATTTTCGCCGGCCTCGTGCCGCGCTACCTCGAAGGCGAAATTTTTCGCATTTTGCTAGAATCCGCGGCCGCAGAACACGCCGCGCGGATGACTGCGATGGATTCAGCCACGAGAAACGCTTCGGAACTAATCGAAAAGCTAACGCTGCGGATGAACAACATCCGTCAGGCAGCGATTACGAAAGAATTGATCGAAATTGTGAGCGGAGCAGCATCAGCGACGTCGTGATCGGCGTCGGCACGCGAACACAAGTGACGAGTCACGTTTCTCGAGGAGCACTGAATGGCTACAATCGAACACAAGATCGGGCACGTCGTAGAAGTGATCGGGCCCGTCGTGGACGTCCAGTTTGAAGAGGGACACCTTCCTCTGATTCACAACGCTGTGAAGATCACCAGCGAAGGGTTCAACAATCCCGAGCCGCTCGACATCGTAGCCGAAGTCGCGCAACACCTGGGCGAAGGCCGTGTGCGCTGCGTTGCGATGAAACCCACGGAAGGCCTGGTGCGCGGCATGAAAGCGCTCGATCTAGGCGAGCCCATTTCCGTGCCCGTCGGGCGCGGCGTGCTTGGCCGCGTGCTCAACGTTCTCGGCGAGCCGGTGGATAATCTCGGCCCTGTTAAATACGAAAAGCGCTACCCGATTCACCGCCCGGCGCCGCTACTAGAAGACCAATCCACCACGCTCGAAATGTTCGAGACGGGCATCAAAGTTGTGGACCTCACCGAGCCGTACCTCAAAGGCGGAAAAATCGGCTTGTTCGGCGGCGCGGGCGTAGGCAAGACCGTGCTGATTCAGGAGCTGATCCACAACGTCGCCATGAAACACGGCGGCGTCTCGGTTTTCTCCGGCGTGGGCGAACGCACCCGCGAAGGCAACGACCTCTGGCTGGAAATGCAGGAGTCCGGCGTAATCGTGCCGGGGAATTCGGAAAAATCGCGTTGCGCGCTAATCTACGGCCAAATGACCGAGCCACCCGGCGCTCGTCTTCGCGTAGGACTGACCGGCCTCACCGTAGCGGAATATTTCCGGGACGAAGAAAAGCTCGACGTGCTGCTCTTCATTGACAATATTTTCCGCTTCGTGCAAGCCGGCTCGGAAGTTTCCGCGCTGCTCGGCCGCATGCCTTCCGCCGTCGGTTACCAGCCGAACCTCAACACCGAAATCGGCGAACTCCAGGAGCGCATCACTTCCACAAAAAATGGCTCGATCACTTCGGTGCAAGCCATTTACGTTCCGGCGGACGATTACACCGACCCAGCCCCGGCGGCGACTTTCGCGCATTTGGACGCCACCACCAACCTCAGCCGCCAGATCGTCGAGCGCGGCATTTATCCCGCTGTAGATCCGCTGGCCAGCTTCTCGCGCATTCTGGACCCGCGCATCGTCGGCCAGGAACATTACAACGTGGCCCGCTCCGTGAAAGCTGTTTTGCAGCGTTACAAGGAATTACAGGACATCATCGCGATTCTCGGCATCGAAGAACTTTCCGACGACGACAAGCAGACCGTGACGCGCGCGCGCAAAATCGAAAAATTCCTGTCCCAACCAATGTTCGTCGCCGAACAATTTACGGGTCTGGCCGGGAAGTACGTGAAAATCGAAGACACGGTGCGCGGCTTCAAGGAAATCGTAGAAGGCAAGCACGACGATCTGCCGGAACAGGCCTTCTACATGGTCGGAACTATTGAAGAAGTGCGCGAGAAAGCGGAAAAGATGGCGGCTGGAGCAGCGGCGTAGTTCGCGCCGGCACACACAAAGCGAAACGATCTAAATGGCAACGCTACCGGAAAAAATCGAGCTGCAAGTGGTGACGCCCGAGCGCCACATTCTTAGCGAGGATGTTGACTCGCTCGAAATGCCGGGAAAAGACGGCTACCTCGGCATTCTTCCGGGGCACGCGCCGCTGATCACCGAACTGGGCGTCGGAGTGCTGACATACCATAAGGGCGGCGAAACACGTTACCTCACAGCAATGTACGGTTTCGCCGAAGTGTTGCCGGATCGCGTAATCGTTCTCGCAGAAGTGTCCGAGCGCGCCGAGGAAATTGATGTCGCGCGCGCCAACACCGCTTTGGAGCGCGCCAAGGCGGATACGCCGAAGGCCGGTTCCACTGAAGCCGATTGGGATACGGCGAACGCTGCGATCGAACGCGCCACCGCTCGCTTGCAGGCGGCCTCCAAGGCCGGCTCGGGCTCCGGCACGGTTGGCATGGCCCCGAGAGCCGTGCAGCACGCTGCCGCTTAGTTGGTATGTGCCTTGTTTACTTTTGCATATCCCGGCATCCGCAGGCTCGACGAGCGCATCTTATAGCTATGGTACAAATGTAGTAGAAGAGTAGAAGGGGCGTATGTCAGACATTACGGTGTATTCAACTTCCTGGTGCTGCGATTGCCGCCGGGCCAAAAGCTTTCTGCGCGAACGCGGGATTTCTTATCGCGAAGTAAACATTGACGATGATGCCGCCGCCGAAGCCATCGTGCTGCAGATCAATAACGGCAAGCGCAAAGTGCCGATGATCGGCATTGAAGGCCGCTACTTCTCGCTAAGCCCGTTCGATCCCTACAAATTTGCCGAAGAACTGAAAATCCCACTGAACAAGTAACCTGCGTTCACGACTTCTGTGAATTCCAAAAATCGAGATAGACGCCGGTAATCAACTGCGTCACCGCCTCGTGATTTACGGCATCTGGAAGCGGCGATTTCTGCTGCGCGGCGAACGTCTCGGCCTGCAGGTCCTTTCCCATTCCTTCGATTTCGCTGAGCTTGTACTTACCTTGCCGGATGGCGACGAGTAATTCCACTCGCGGGTTCGGCAGCGTGATCTTTCCGGATTCCATGTACTCCTTCGCTTCCAGGTACAAGCGAATCACGTGCATCGCGTATTTCGTGTCGTATCCGTGCGTTTCCTCTAAGGCCGCGCGATGAATGTTTTTCTGCCCTTTCCGGCCCAACAATCGATCCATCTGATCGTCGGCAAATTTTATGAACGGTGTCAGGTGCTGCTTGGACGCGAACAGGTTGCGATTCTGGCGAATCGTTTGCCAGGCCGCGGTGGAAAACTCCTCCGCGGCGAAGACGAAGTGGAGCGCTGAAGGATTCCCCTTGACGGCCATGCCTGCCCACTTGCGCAGTGAATACAGACACACGTCCACGTCCGATGGGCCGTTACCGCCTTCCTTGCCTCCGGTGGTAAAGACAAAATGTTCGTCACGATCCAGTCCAATCATCGTTTCGGGTGGCTCGATGAAGACACCATACCAATCCGTGTCGTCGGTTCCGTCAACCTTAGCGCCGTGCAGTTGAGAACCGCCGATAAAAGCTTGAATCAAATTGTCCGGGTAAGGAAAACCATACTGCGTGAAGTCAGGAGCAATCGGGGTCACTTGCAGAATCTCCGGTGGAGCGAAAAGGCGCTCCGTAGGCCAGCGATATACTACGTCAGCCCCACGCCGCGGGTCATCACTCCAGCCACATGAAGATCCGGCGTCAAAACTACCAAATCCGCGTCGCTGCCGATCGCCAAAATTCCTTTCTTGCCCGCCAATCCCAGCCGCCGCGCCGGCAAAATCGTCGCCATGCGCAACGCATCCACAAACGGCACGCCTACTTCGACCATATAACGCAGCGCGCGATCGAGCGTCAGCGTGCTGCCGGCGAGTTTTCCTTCCGAGTTCCGGCACACGCCGTCTTTCACGGTCACCTCAAAATTTCCCAAGCGGTATTTTCCGTCGCGCATCCCCGTTGCGGACGTGCCGTCGCTCACCAGTAGTACCGTGTCGAATCCCTTGGTCCCCACCAGCACCTGAATCGCCGGTCCCGCGACGTGCACGCCATCTGCGATGATTTCGGCGGTCACTTCCGTGTCCGTCATGATGGCGCTGATCACGCCCGGATCGCGATGCGTAAACGGCCGCATCGCGTTGTAAACGTGTACGGCGTGGCGCGCTCCCGCGTTAAACGCTGCACGCGCCTGGTCATAGTCCGCATCGGTGTGTCCCACCGCCACTACCAGCCCGTCCGCCACCGCCTTCGCAATCAATTCCAGCGCACCGGGAATCTCCGGCGCCACCGTGACAATCCGCACCAGTCCGTCTGCGGCAGCTCGAAACTTCTCCAGCACTTCAATCGAAGGACGCGCAATGGACTCCGGCGGATGCACCCCGCGCCGCGCCTTATTAATAAACGGCCCTTCCAAGTGCACACCCACGATTTCCGCTGCCGCGCGCGTATTCTCTTCCGTCTTCTCGTGGCTGCGCACGTATTGGGCGATGCCTGCGAGGCTGCGGCAGGTATCCTCGACCGGCGCCGTGACCGTCGTCGCCACGATGGACGTGGTTCCAAACCGCGCCACCGTCGCGGTAATCGCGTCCAGCGCCTCCGGCGTCGCCTCCATCACGTCGTGTCCGCCCGCGCCGTGGATGTGCACGTCCACGAAGCCAGGGACCACCGTCATTCCCGGCGCCACATAATCCTTCGCGCCCGGCGGAATATGCACTTCGTCGCGGTTGCCGATGGCGGTGATGCGCCCGCCTTCGACCACGATCACATTGTTAAGGAGTTCCTCTTGCGGCGTCAGGATGCGCCCTGCGTAAATTGCGGTAGCCGTCATAGCCAGTCCATGCTACTTGAACTCAGCCCTAAAATCAGCGCCCAGCCTTGCATCCTTTTCCTAGTCCGCTACAATCATGGGGCGCAATTTAATGGGAGGAATTGGATGTCTTACGACAAGAGATACGTGGCTCAGAAGAGGCAACGCCGCCGCCGCAAGACCGCTAAGGCGAAGATGAAGCTGTACGAACAAGGCAAACTGCCGCATGACAAGCTCCCCGCGCTCGCCAAGAAGTTCTTGAGCCGCAAGAATCGCGCGTTGAAAAAGACCGAATAAACAAAAAAAGAGGGGCGCCCGTGGGAGCGCCCCTCTTTTTGCTGCGGTGAAGCGAGTCAATCCCGCCAGGGAGTGGCTCGTTCCGTTGTGATGCGTTAGTTGCCGCCTGAAGTAGCAGCTTGCGCGTGCGTTGAATTCGCCTTCGGCACGCTCAAGTATCCGGTGATCTTGTCCTTGCCGACCTGGTTCACGACGAACTCCAGCGGAGCGCGTGCGCCACTTTCGAAGAAGTACAGAGGCTCGTTGGCCGTCAGGTTCCTCTTGTCATGGCGCTGGTCGTCAACAAAGATCGTGACGCCGTACTGGCTCTTCTTCAGGTTCGTGGCGTGCAGTTCGACCATCAGATTGCCCACCTTCTCGCGGGAGTTCTTCTTATCAATGGTGAACTCGTAGTAATCGCGCTCGCCCAAGCGGCGAAGTTCTTCCACTTCGTCGTGGTTGCGCGCGATCAGCGTGCCGAATTCGCCCCGGGCCATCTGCAAGTTGTTCTTGGTGGCGTCGAGGTCGGTCTTCACGCCGTTGACGTCCGTGCCGATTTTGTTCACGTCATCAACGCTGGCCTTGGTCGCGAGTTGCGCGTTGGTCTGGTTCTGCATCTCCGCCAATTCCTTGGCGTCGTCTGCCTTGATTCTCTTGGCCTGCGCGCGCGCCTTGGAAAGCTCGCCCTCGGTCAGCTTCATTTTGTCGGTCACGACGCTCAACTCGCCTTGGAGTTGGGCGTTGGTGTCTTCCGCTTTCGCCAGTCGCTGGCTGATCACGTCGTCGTTCTGCTTGGACTGTTGCGCCTGTGTGGCCAAAGATTGCTCGAGCTGTTTCGAGCGCGTGGATGCGGTCCAGCCTGCACCGAGTGCTACCAGTGAGACTACCGCGAGAGCAACCACGACGATCCCCACCCAGCGCGGCGCGGTGGCTTCGTCTGCGATCACTACGTCCTGTCGTTCTTCACTCATGTTTTTCGCTCCTCCGGAAATCCCTTGCGTCGTGGGGAAGTGCAAATCGAGAACCAAAGTGGAATCGTGCGCCCCACGGCCGTAATCAGCTGATAATAATGGTGTTACGGTAGTCCAGAGGCGCCGAGGACGACGCTTCGCGCGCTTTCGCCCCTGCAAATTTTACGTGTCAGTAACATTTCTGCGTGGTGGAAGAGAATAGGCACTACCGTGTGGCCCAGCCACGCCGAAGTACTAGTCCTTGCATTGAGGATGCGTGCTTGACGTTGCCGTCGTTCGCGTCGTCGGTGATGTTCTAACCGACAATCAGGGATCGAACTCCAACGCGACGAACGCCCGTTACCGCGTAATTGTCATGTTCCGCAATTCCGCAATCCGATCCGAAAGCGGCGGATGCGTACTGAAAAGCCCGGAAAACAATTGCCCCGCCGACAACGGCTGCACAATGCACAGCGCAGAAGTGGATTGCGGAATATCCATCGGAATCTTCTTGTTGTAAGCGCCCAATTTTTCCAGCGCGCTGATCAATCCGTTCGCGTGTCCAATCATCTGCACGCCCGAAGCGTCAGCCTGATATTCGCGCTGCCGCGAAATCCCCAACTGAAGCAATAGCGCCGCGAACGGCGCAAGAATCAGCATCAAAAGCGCTCCAATTCCGCCACTGCGGTTGCGCCCACCGCCGCCATAACCGCCGAACATCAGTCCCCAACGCCCTACATGTCCGATCCATGTAATCGCGCCGGCCAAAGTGGCCGCCACCGATGACGTCAGAATGTCGTAATTCCGCACATGCGAAAGCTCGTGCGCGATCACGCCTTCCAGCTCGTCGTCGTTCATGATTTCCATCAATCCCTGCGTCACCGCCACCGACGCATGGCTCGGATTGCGCCCCGTAGCAAAGGCGTTCGGCGCGGCCTGCGGAATCAAATAAAGCTTGGGCATCGGCAAATTCGCCTTGGCCGCGAGGCGCTCCATCACCGCGTACAATCGCGGCGCTTCCTCGCGGCTGATAGGCACCGCCCCGCTGGATTTCAACGCAATTTTATCCGAGAAAAAATACGCGCCGCCGTTCATCAGGACTGCGATCACCAGCGCGATCGTCATACCATTCGATCCGGCCAGCGCCTCACCGATAAAGAGCAACAGCAGGGTCAATGCGGTCAGCAAGAATGCAGTCTTTAGGGTTTTCATTTTATTCAGCCTTGGCGCCGGATAAATAGAATCAGGCGGCGCCTGCCTTCGCGGCCTTCCGCGAAAATTTCATCTCGGCCGTCTTCGCGTCCACGTCCACGTTCACATCATCACCCGGATGCACTTCGCCATCCAGAATCTTCATCGCCAGCGGATCTTGTATCAATCTCTGGATTGCGCGCTTCATCGGCCGCGCCCCATACGCCGGATCGTAACCCTCGGCTAACAGCAGAGCTTTCGCCGCCGCCGTGAGGTGCAACTTGATCTGGCGTTCGCCCAGCCGCTTCACCAGGTGCTGCATTTGCAGGTCAATGATGTGCTCGATCTGATCCTTGCCCAGCGGACGGAACAGCACGATATCATCAATCCGGTTCAAGAATTCCGGGCGGAAAATCTCGCGCAGCGCCGCCATAGCCTGTTCGCGCGCCTTCTTCGGATCCTTTTCGATCAAATCGAAAATCGCGGTCGAGCCGACGTTTGAGGTCATGATGATTACCGTGTTGCGAAAATCCACGGTGCGGCCTTGGCCGTCCGTCATCCGGCCATCATCCAGTATCTGCAGCAGCACGTTGAATACGTCCGGGTGCGCCTTCTCGATTTCGTCCAGCAGCACCACTGAGTACGGCCTCCGCCGCACCTGCTCGGTCAATTGCCCGCCCTCGTCGTAACCGACATAGCCCGGAGGTGCGCCGATCATTCGCGACACGGAATGCTTCTCCATGTACTCGGACATATCCAGGCGCACAATCGCGCGATCATCATCAAACAGAAATTCAGCTACTGAGCGGGCCAGTTCCGTCTTGCCCACGCCGGTGGGCCCCATAAACAGGAACGAGCCGATAGGCTTGTTCGGATCGCTCAGCCCAGATCTACTGCGCCGAATCGCATTCGCCACGCTCTCGAGCGCCACTTCCTGCCCTACCACGCGCTCGCGCAGCCGCTCTTCCATGTGCACCAGCTTCTGGACTTCACCCTCTAGCAAGCGGCCCGCGGGAATTCCCGTCCATTTGCTGACGATCTTCGCGATTTCTTCTTCGCCGACTTCTTCTTTCAACATCGGGTGCTCTTTTTGCAGATCCGCCAGCTTGTTCTGCGCGGCCTGCAATTCTTTTTCCGCCGCGGCCAGCTTGCCGTAACGAATCTCCGCAACTTTCGAAAGTTCCCCAGAGCGCTCGTAGCGCTGTTCTTCCGTTTTCAGGCGATCAATCTCTTCCTTCTGTCTGCGGATGCGCGCGATCGCGTCCTTCTCCGTCTGCCAGCGGCCCTTCAGCGCATTGGATTGCTCGCGCAGCGTGCTCAGCTCTTTTTCCACTTGCTTCACGCGTTCGCGCGAATGTGCGTCCGATTCCTTGCGCAGCGCCTGCCGCTCGATTTCCAGCTGCATGACGCGCCGCTCGATCACATCAATTTCCTGGGGCAGGGAATCGATTTCCATGCGCAGCCCCGCGGCCGCTTCGTCCACCAGGTCAATCGCCTTGTCGGGCAAAAACCGGTCGGTGATATAGCGCTGCGAGAGCATCGCCGCCGCCACGATCGCCGCATCTTTAATGCGCACGCCGTGATGCACTTCGTAACGCTCTTTCAAGCCGCGCAGAATCGCGATGGTGTCTTCCACCGAAGGTTCGCCCACGTATACGGGCTGGAAGCGCCGCTCGAGGGCTGGATCTTTTTCGATGTATTTACGGAATTCATTCAGCGTGGTAGCGCCGATGGCTCGCAGTTCTCCGCGCGCCAGTGCCGGCTTAAGCATGTTCGAAGCGTCCATCGATCCTTCCGCCGCGCCCGCGCCCACCAGGGTATGCAGTTCGTCGATGAACAGAATAATTTGCCCGTCAGACTCAGTGACTTCCTTCAGCACCGCTTTCAGACGGTCTTCGAATTCACCGCGATATTTCGCGCCAGCCACAAGTGCCGACAGATCAAGCGAAACAATCCGCTTCGGTTTCAGAACCTCCGGAACGTCGCCCGCAACAATGCGGCTCGCGAGTCCCTCGACAATGGCGGTCTTACCCACGCCCGGTTCGCCAATCAGCACCGGATTATTTTTCGTGCGCCGCGCCAGAATCTGCATCACGCGCCGGATTTCTTCATCGCGCCCGATTACCGGGTCCAGTTTTCCGCGGCGCGCCAGGTCCGTGAGGTCGCGCCCGTACTGTTCCAGCGCGCGATACGTGGATTCGGGATTTTGCGATGTCACGCGATGGCTGCCGCGAATCGTGGCCATCGCCTGCAGAATCGCCTCATGACTCGCGCCTGCGCGAATTAGCGTTTGGCCCGCAGGATCCTTTTCCGCCGCGGAAATCGCCAGGAGAATGTGCTCGGTCGAAACGTACTCGTCCTTCAAACGCTGTGCTTCGTCGAATGCACTCTCCAGAATCTTGTTGGTCGCGGGGGCCAGATACTGCTGCGACACGCCGGACACCTTCGGCAGCCGCGCGATTTGCTTTTCCACTTCGCCAGCGAGCTGCGTCGGCGACACCCCGAGCTTTTCCAGCAGAGGCGGCACCACACCATCGCCCTGCGCCAGCAGCGCCCACAGCAGGTGCAATGGCTCGATTTGCTGTTGCCCTTCTCGCCCGCCCATTTCCTGCGCTGCTTGCAGCGCCTGTTGGGCCTTTACGGTCAATTTGTCAAAGGTCAGCATGATGTAACCTTCTCAGTCTATGTTGACGCAGGCGGAGGGGTTGAAGGTACCTGTTTCCCAGCGCCAGTGGTCGCATCTTTTTTGTATCTTAGCTGCTAGAGATGATAAAATATGCGCGTGATACTGTCAAGTAGTTGTTATATCCATCATTTTCAATCACATCCGTATCATGCCCTACTCTATCACCTGTAGAATAAGCGCCTTGAGGTAATGCGTCTCCGGCATCGTCAGCAGGATCGGATGATCTTCGGCCTGCGTCCTCCTCTCTACGACCACCACGTTCTTCTTCGTGTCGTTCGCCGCCTCCGCAATCAGTTGCAGGAACAGCGCTTCACTCAGGTGGTACGAGCATGAGCACGTGACCAAATAACCTCCGGGATGCAAAATCTTCAGCGCCCGCAGATTGATCTCCTTATACCCGCGCGTGGCCGCCTCCAGGCTGTCGCGGTTCTTCGCAAACGCCGGGGGGTCCAGAATCACCATTTGGAAGCGCCGGCCCACTTCGTCGTACTCCTTCAAGACATCGAAAGCGTTCCCCTCCCGAAATGTCACGTTCGCAATCGAATTCAGCTCCTGATTCCGCCGCGCAGCCTGCACCGCCGCCGCGCCCATATCAATCCCTTCCACGTGTTCGCATTCCGCCGCAACGGTGAGCGCGAACCCGCCCTGATAGCTGAAGCAATCCAGGACTTCGCCCGAAGCATACCGCCGCGCCGCCCAATGATTTTCGCGTTGGTCCAGGAAAGAGCCGGTCTTCTGGCCCTTGGCCAGGTCGTAAACGAAAGTGATGCCGTTTTCCTTCGCCAGGGTTTCCTCCGGCACCTCGCCGTGCAGCACGCTTACGCTCTGCGCGAGACCTTCAAGCAGCCGGACTTTGGGGTCGTTGCGCTCCAAAATCCCCTTCGGCGAAAACTGCTCGACCAGAATCTCGACGATCAAGCTCTTCTGCCGCTCCGATGCTTGGCTCAGCGTTTGCAGCACCAGGTAATCGCCGTAGCGGTCAATCACGATCGAAGGCAGCAGGTCCGCCTCGCCATGCACCACGCGGTACGCTTCCGTGTTTTCCACGACCGTCTCGCGATAAGCCGCCGCCCGCCGTAACCGCTCTGTGAAGAACGCCCGGTCTACCGGCACGTTTTCCCGCGTCAACAAGCGTACGGCGATCTGCGATTTGTCGCTGTAAAATGCGCGCCCGTGAAACCGTCCGCGCTCATCCGTAACGCGCACAATCGCACCAGCCTCCGCCTGCGCCGACCGCACGTCACTGCGATAGACCCAGGGATGCCCCGAGCGCAGCCTCTCCACGCCGCGCGTGTTGATCACGACCGACCCTTCCGCCACGTTTCCCACCAGACGTTCGAGGATTCGAGCACCGATTCGCTACAATGCTTGCGGCACGCGTTAGTATGAACCTCGACGAACTAAATTTCGACCTGCCGCCGGAGCGCATCGCGCAGCACCCGCTCGCCGCGCGCGACGCCTCGCGCATGCTGCTTCTCGATAGAACGACCGGCGCATGGGAAGACCGCCAATTCCGCGAATTTCCCGACCTGCTGCGCGGCAATGAGCTTATCGTCCTCAACAACGCGCGCGTGCTGCCCGCGCGCCTGTTCGGCCGTCGCGTCGGAATTCACGCCGAGCCTCCCGGCATCCACAACCCCGCGCGCCATGAACATCTGCAATCCCCGATCGAGGTTCTGCTCGTTCGCCAGCTCTCACCAGACACATGGGAAACCCTCGTGCGGCCCGGCAGAAAAATCTCCGTTGGCGAAAAAATTATTTTCGGCGAAGCCGGAAACGACGGCGAAGGTGAACTAGCAGCCGTAGCCGAAAGCCGCGGCGAATACGGCTTGCGAACAATGCGTTTCACCTCGAAAACCGGTTTCCACGAAGCGCTCAGCCGCCTAGGCCACATTCCGCTGCCGCCCTATATCAAGCGCGCCGACGAACCCGCCGATCGCGAACGCTATCAAACCATCTACGCCCGGCAGGGAAGTGCGGTGGCCGCGCCCACCGCGGGCCTGCATTTCACGCCCGAAGTTCTCCAGCGCATAAGAGCCCGCGGCATCGAAATCGCCGAAATCACACTCGACGTCGGCCTGGGCACCTTTGAGCCGGTCCGCAGCGAGCGCCTCGAAGATCACAAAATCCACGTCGAATCCTATGAAGTCCCCGAAGCCACCGCGCAAGCGATAATCAAAGCCCAAAACGAAGCGCGCCCAGTTCTGGCCATCGGCACGACAGTAGTGCGAGCCTTGGAAGACGCCGCCGAAAAGGCCGCGTCAAGCAACAGCGGCAGCACCGCTCTAACCCCCGGGAAATCCGAAGCTGCGATTTTCCTCTACCCCGGCAAGCCCCTCCGCTTGGTAAATCAGCTCCTAACGAATTTCCATCTCCCCCAATCCAGCCTGCTAGCGCTGGTCGCGACTCTCGCCGGCCGCGAAAATATCTTGCGCGCCTATCGCCACGCCGTCGCGGCCGAATACCGCTTCTACAGCTACGGGGATTGCATGCTGATCCGCTGAATGCTCGCTGCTCCCCTTGCTTACCGGCCTCGTGAACTTCTCCCTCGCGCGATTTCGTGCAACCCGCCCACTCTTCGTCTATAATTCGCATCCTGCCTCTGGGGGCAGCTGCATGCGCTATCTGATTCTCAGCGATATCCACGCCAATCTGACCGCACTGGAGGCCGTCCTCGCTGCCGCGAAGGGCCATTGGGACAAAGTAATCTGTCTCGGCGACGTAGTC
>Ga0210396_10004169_pt1 | contig 14184 bp, 12 predicted proteins | sample IncBWH17OmetaG_FD_155466 | JGI IMG/M metagenome (GOLD analysis project Ga0210396, IMG submission 155466) | Forest soil microbial communities from Barre Woods Harvard Forest LTER site, Petersham, Massachusetts, United States - Inc-BW-H-17-O ...
GCGGCAGCGGCAGTGTCGAACAACCGGGTTAATGAGGTCTGAACAACCTCGCGAGAGCAGGACATGTCGGTCAAGAAAAAGCCGCTCGTTGTCGTCACGCGCAAGCTACCGGACTCGATCGAGACCCGCATGCGCGAGTTGTTCGACGCACGGCTTAATCTCGACGATACGCCGCTGACGCCGGAGCAAATCGCCGAAGCCGTCCGCTCCGCCGACGTGCTGGTGCCGACCGTCACCGACGAGATCACCGAAGAGATTCTCAGACAGCCCGATTGCGCGCTGAAGTTGATCGCCAATTTCGGCAACGGCGTCGACAATATCGACGTCGTCGCCGCGCATGCGCGCGGCATCACCGTGACCAATACGCCCAAGGTTCTGACCGAAGATACCGCCGACATGACCATGGCGCTGATTCTCGCGGTGCCGCGCCGGCTGATCGAGGGTGCTTCGGTCCTCACCGAGGGCAAGCACTGGCCGGGCTGGTCGCCGACCTGGATGCTCGGTCACCGCATCGGCGGCAAGCGGCTCGGCATCATCGGCATGGGCCGCATCGGTCAGGCCGTGGCCCGCCGGGCGCACGCCTTCGGCCTGCAGATTCACTACCACAACCGCCGTCCCGTCGCGCCCAGGATCGCCGAGGAACTCGGCGCAACCTATTGGGAAAGCCTCGACCAGATGCTAGCGCGGATGGACATCATCTCGGTGAATTGTCCGCACACGCCGGCTACTTTTCATCTGCTGTCGGCGCGGCGGCTGAAGCTGATCCGCAAGGACGCCTATATCGTCAACACCGCCCGCGGCGAAGTGATCGACGAAGACACGCTGGTCAAGCTGATCGAAGCCGGCGACATCGGCGGCGCCGGCCTCGACGTGTTCGAGAACGAACCCGCGGTCAGTCCGAAACTGGTCCGGCTGGCGAGGGCCGGCAAGGTAGCCTTGCTGCCGCATATGGGCTCGGCAACGATCGAAGGCCGCGTCGAGATGGGCGAGAAGGTCATCATCAACATCCGGGCCTTCCTCGACAATCACAAGCCGCCGGACCGCGTGCTGCCGAGCATGTTGTGAGAATTGGAGCGTTTTCGAGCGAAAGCCTGCCCCGCACTATGTCGCTCTGACCTTTTGTCGTTGCTGCTTTCGCCATTCGGCGACAAAGGCCACGAAGGCTGCGAGCGCGGGCAGCAACTGGCGACGGCTCGGATAATACAAAAACGGTCCTGGAAATGGCGCGCACCAATCGTCGAGTGCCCCTGGTCGGGGCACGACGGCGCGACCGTCTGACCGAAGCGCTCGGCGCACTCGACATCACGCTGACGCCGGCACATTTGGCGGCACTCGGCAAGGCATTCCCGCCCGGCGTCGCCGCTGGCACGCGCTACGCGGAAGAACAAATGGCGCACCTGGACAGCGAGAAGCCCGCGAAGGCGTCCTGACCTTCACTGATGCCCGCTCAGATCGGTGATGACCAGCGCATCGCCGTTGAGCGGGTTTAGGGGATCGCGCCGATAGCGCAGCGTCTCGAACCGCATCGCGCGCGCATCCACCATCAGCAATCGCCCGACCAGGCCCTCGCCGAAGCCGACGATTTCGCGGATCGCTTCCAGCGCCATCATCGATCCCAGCACGCCGGCCAGCGCGCCCATCACCCCGGCCTCGGCGCAGGCCGGCACCGTGCCCGGCGGCGGCGGCTCGGGAAACAAGCACCGGTAGGTCGGATTGAACTCGCCTTCGGCATTTCGCTCGTGCGCGCGGATCGTGGTCAGCGATCCGTCGAACATGCCAAGCGCCGCCGTGATCAGCGGCTTGCCGGCGAGGTAGCACGCGTCCGAAACCAGATAGCGGGTTTCGAAATTATCGGAACCGTCGAGCACCAGATCGTAGCTGCCGATCAGCGACAGGGCGTTGCCGGCATCGAGCCGCGTGGCATGCGCCGCGAACCTGACATGGGGATTGAGCGCGTGAATCTGATCGGCGGCGCTATCAACCTTGCGGCGGTTGATATCAGGCGTGGTGTGAATGATCTGGCGCTGCAGGTTGGACAGCGAAACGATGTCATCATCGACCACGCCGAGCGCGCCGACGCCGGCCGCGGCGAGGTACATCAGCGCGGGTGCACCGAGACCGCCGGCGCCGATCACCAGCACGGAGGCTTCCTTCAATGCGGTCTGGCCGGGGCCGCCGACCTCGCGCAGCACAATATGGCGGGCGTACCGTTCGAGTTCGTCAGCACTCAGCATGGCCTGATCAGTCCCTCAGTTTCATCTCGTATCGTTGCCTCGCCGCAACCCGCAAGACCTCATGGAGAGGGGCGCATTTTCGCGGGCTTCGAACCATGAGAGCACCGCTGATCCTTGAACCCCGGACCCGTTGTTGCCGACCAAGCAGATGTGCTTAATTGCGCGCGCTTTCAATGGACCCGAGACTTGTCATGAGATCGATGCTGACGGCAACATTGATATTCGTGGCCGCGGGGGCCTCCGCCCAGGCGCAGATGACGCCGCCGTCCACGGCCGGCACCAAGCCGAAGGCCGTCGCCACCGTTCCGGTCCGGCCCGCCCTGCAGACCCCCGCCGATACCGCCAATGCCATGGCGCAGGCGGAACGCCAGGCCATCCAGTCTGATCTGGCCTGGGTCGGCCAATACAATGGCGCCATATCCGGCGAAGTCAGCGAGCGCATGGTGGAATCCATCAAGGAATTCCAGAAATCGAGAGGCGGCAAAGTGACCGGCGTGCTGAACCCGCAGGAGCGCAGCGTGCTCGCCGAGACCGCGCGGCGGCGGCAGGACATTGCCGGCTGGAAGATCGTGACCGACGCCGGCTCCGGCGCCCGGCTCGGTATTCCCACCAAGCTGGTGCCGCAGCAGACAAGCGACGCCAACGGCGCGAAATGGAATTCTCCCACCGGGACCATCCAGATTCAGCTTTCGCGGCGCAAGGAAGCCAATCCGACCTCGGCAAAACTCGCCGACCGGGAAAAGAAGGAACCTGCCGGGCGCACCGTCGACTACACGGTGGTTAAGCCGGAATTCTTCGTGCTGTCGGGTTTGCAGGGCCTGAAGAAGTTCTACGTGCGCGGCACCTTCAAGGGCGATGAGGTGCGCATCCTCACCATTCTCTACGACCAGGCCACCGAAAATACCGTCGAGCCGGTAGTGATCGCGATGTCGAGCGCATTCAATCCGTTCCCGACCGGCGCGCAGGTCGCAGGGCCCCCGCCGCGCAAGACCGTCGAATATGGCACGGGCCTGGTCGTTAGCGAAGACGGCGCGATCGTTGCCGACCGCGAGATCACCGACGGCTGCCTCGCGATCGCGATTGCAGGCTTCGGCAATGCCGATCGCGTCGCCGAGGACAAAGACCGCGGTCTGGCGCTGCTGCGCATCTACGGCGCGCGGGGATTGAAGCCGTTGGCCTTCAGCGATGGCGCGGCCAAATCCGGTGTCGAGCTGACAGGTATTTCCGATCCGCAAAATCAAGGCGGTGGAAATGCTGCGAGCAGCGTCAAGGCATCGGCGACTTCCATTGGCAACGGCGGCGATCTCGCGCTGTCGCCGCCGCCGGCGGTTGGCTTTTCCGGCGCCCCGGCGCTCGACAGCGACGGCAAATTTGCCGGCGTCGCGTTGTTGAAGCCAGTCGTCGTGGCGGGGCCACCGAATGCCGGGCCCTCATCTCAGGCGGTACTGGTGCCGGCGGATACCGTGCGCAAGTTTCTCAAGGCGAATGCCGTGAATGCGGCCGGCGGATCAGCGGATCCGAAGGCATCCGTGGTGCGCGTGATCTGCGTGAGGAAGTAAGTTTTCGGCTCTCTCTGCCTCACCCTGCAATTATTTCTGGCATTTCGGACACCAGAAGGTCGAACGCCCGTTCTGGGTAAATCGCCGCACGATTCCGCCACAGCCAGCGGTCTGGCATTTTTCACCCTCGCGGTCGTAGACCTGGAACGAGTGCTGGAAATAGCCGAGCTCGCCCGAGGTCTGGCGATGATCGCGCAGCGACGAGCCGCCGGCCTTGATCGCCTGATTGAGCACGGCATGGATGGCGTCAACCAGCCGCCTGGCATGATCGGTCGGTTGGCCTTTTTTATCCGCCAGTGTCGCGGCCAATCTTCGCGGCGACAGCTGCGAACGGAACAGCGCCTCGCAGACATAGATATTGCCGAGCCCCGCGACCACGCGCTGATCGAGCAGCGCCGCCTTCAGGCTGGTCTTCTTGTTGGCGCATGACTGCGCCAGCATTTTTGCATCGAATTCATTGCCGAGCGGTTCGGGACCGAGGCCCTTCAACAGCGGCTCCTCATCGAGCGCCTTGCGGGCAATGATCTTCATGTAACCGAACCGGCGCGGATCGTTGAAGACCACCGCCGCGCCCGACGACATCTGAAACACCACATGGTCATGGGCGCGGTCTTCGCTGCGCGGATGGTGGAACTGGCCCGGCATTTTGTGATCTTCGTCCTTGATAACGCGGAACGAACCCGACATGCCCAGATGCATCAAGAGCACGTCCCCCGATGCAAGGTCGGCCATCAGGTATTTGGCGCGACGGCCTAAACCGGTCACGGTCTGGCCCTCCAGCCGCGCAACAAAGTCTTTCTGAAAGGGAAACCGCAGGTCTTTGCGCCGGGCCTCGGCCTTGACGATTTTTGAACCCTCCATGACGGGCTGCAGGCCACGGCGGACGGTCTCAACTTCGGGTAATTCAGGCATGCGCGGCATTCACCTTGAGGGGCTGACGTGATAGCGCCATTGCGGCTGGCGCGCTATGGTCCGGCGGTCGCGAGTTTGAGGGCGCAAAGACATGAATCAACCTGACGAAACCACGCATTTCGGCTTCAGGGAGGTGCCGCTAGGAGACAAGCAGACGCTGGTGAATGACGTATTCCACAGCGTGGCGTCCCGTTACGACCTGATGAACGACCTGATGTCGGCCGGCCTGCACCGGGTCTGGAAAGACCTGATGATCAACGCGCTCAACCCGCCGCGCGGCGATTCACCGTTTGCACTGCTCGACGTGGCCGGCGGCACCGGCGATATCGCGTTCCGCGCCGCCAAGGCGGCCGGCTCGGGCTTTCAGGCCACCGTCTGCGACATCAATTCCGATATGCTTCAAGTCGGCCGTGAGCGCGCCGCGGCGCGGCATCTCGACGACCGGGTGACGTTTGTCGAAGGCAATGCCGAGAAGCTGGTTTTCCCCAACGGCGCATTTGACGCCTACACCATCGCGTTTGGCATCCGCAACGTGCCGCGGATCGATCTCGCACTGAGCGAAGCCTTTCGCGTGCTCAGGCCCGGCAGCCGATTCTTGTGCCTGGAATTCTCCGCGGTCGACGTGCCCGGTCTCGATCGCATCTACGATCTGTTTTCGTTCAAGGTGATTCCGCCGCTCGGCCGCGCCGTGACAGGCGATGCCGACTCATATCAGTATCTCGTCGAATCGATCCGCAAATTTCCCAAGCCCGGCACGTTCGCTGACATGATCCGCGCCGCCGGTTTCTCACGCGTCACCTGGCAAAGCTTTTCCGGCGGCATTGTGGCCTTGCATTCGGGCTGGCGTTTGTGATTTCCGCACTGACTCACATCGCGCGGCTGGCCCGCGCCGGTTTCGTGTTCGCACGCGAGGGCGTGTTCGGCGTGGTCGATCCGAGCTTGGTGCCGCCACCAGGCCAGCTCGCGCTGCGTCTGGCGCGTATCATCGAGCGCCCCGGCGCCAAGTCCGGTCCACGCCTGTCGCGCGCGCTGACCCGGCTCGGGCCAGCCTATCTCAAGCTCGGACAATTTCTCGCGACCAGGCCCGACGTGGTCGGGGCTATGATGGCGCGAGATCTGGAGAGCCTGCAGGACCGGCTGCCGCCATTTTCGCAAAGCGAGGCCGAAGCCGTCATCGCGACGTCGCTGGAACGCCCGGTGGCACAGGCGTTTGCGAAACTGGGTCCCGCGGTCGCGGCCGCCTCGATTGCGCAGGTGCATCGCGGCGAAGTCGAACGCAACGGCACACGCCAATCGGTAGCTGTGAAGGTGCTGCGGCCCAATGTCGGCGCGCGCTTCCGCCGCGACCTCGGCGATTTCTTCTTTGTTGCGCACAAGGCCGAGGCTTATTCGGCGGAGGCGCGGAGGCTGCGCCTGATCGAGGTCATCAACACGATGTCACGCTCGGTGGCGATGGAAATGGATCTGCGGCTGGAAGCGGCCGCGCTGTCCGAAATGGCTGAGAACACGAGGGACGATCCGGATTTTCGTGTTCCCGCCGTCGACTGGGATCGCACGACACACAACGTGCTGACGATGGAGTGGGTCGACGGCATCGCACTCAGCGACCACGCCCGTCTGGAGCAGTCCCAGGTCGATCTGCCCGAACTCGGGCGCAAGGTGATCCAGAGCTTTCTGCGCCACGCGCTGCGCGACGGCTTCTTTCATGCCGACATGCACCCCGGCAATCTGTTCCTTGATGATACCGGCCGCCTTGTCGCGGTCGATTTCGGCATCATGGGCCGGCTCGGCGTGAAGGAACGGCGATTCCTCGCCGAGATTCTGCTGGGCTTCATCACCCGCAATTATCGCCGCGTCGCCGAAGTGCATTTCGAGGCCGGCTATGTGCCGGGGCATCACTCCGTGGAGAATTTCGCGCAAGCCATCCGCGCCATCGGCGAGCCGATCCACAATCGCACCGCCGAAGAAATCTCGATGGCGAAGCTGTTGACGCTGCTGCTCGAGGTCACCGGCCTGTTCGACATGCGCACCCGGCCCGAGCTGATTCTGCTGCAAAAGACCATGGTGGTGGTCGAAGGCGTTGCGCGCGGCTTCGATCCCAAGCTCGACATCTGGAAGGTCGCCGATCCCGTGGTGCGCGAATGGATCGAGCGCAATCTCGGACCGGTGGGACGCATCCAGGGGGCGATGTCCGGCGCGGGAGAACTCGGCCGGGTGTTCGCGGGCCTCCCGACGATCGCGACGCGGGCGGCGACCGTGATCGAACAATTGGAGACCATGACCCGGGAAGGATTGACGCTGTCGCCGGAGACGATCGCGGCAATGGGGCGTACTGAGGGCCGCAAGAGCCGCTGGCGCACTCTGGCGCTATGGATCATTGCCGTCACTTTCATCGGGATTTTGATCGCCATTCGGCAGATGTGATTGCAATGCTATCGCTTTATGATAGCATTGATTTCATTCTTCGTGGGAACAATCATGGCCAGCCTGACCATTCGCAAACTGGATGATGCCATCCGCGATGAACTGCGGCTGCGTGCGGCCCGCAACGGCCGCTCGGTCGAGGACGAAGTGCGGGTGATCCTGCGCGACGCTTCGCGGAACAGCCCCTCAATCCCCCTGCCGGCTCCGCGGGCGACCCCGCAAGGCGGCACCAGATACCCGACTGGCAGCCCTACCGTCGTCGACCAGCCACGCGTCACCCTGATCATCGGCGGCGGCATTGCCGCCTATAAGGCGCTGGACCTGATCCGGCGGCTGAAGGAGCGGCACATTCACGTCCGCTGTGTGCTGACCAGGGCCGCGCAGCAGTTCATCACACCGCTGACCGCCAGCGCGCTGTCAAACGAGCGCTGTTACACCGACCTGTTCGATCCCGAGAGCGAATTCGATGCCGGACACATCCGTCTGGCGCGCGACTGCGACCTGATCGTGGTGGCGCCGGCGACCGCCGACCTGATGGCGAAGATGGCGCAAGGCCATGCCGACGATCTCGCCACCGCCATTCTGCTCGCGGCCAACGGGCCGATCCTGCTAGCGCCGGCGATGAACCCGCTGATGTGGAACAACGCCGCGACCCGCCGCAATGTCGCGCAGCTCCAACGCGATGGCATCGCCATGATCGGCCCCAATGCCGGTGAGATGGCCGAAGCCGGCGAGGCCGGTATCGGCCGGATGGCCGAGCCGCTGGAAATAGCCGATGCGGCCGAGCGCTCTCTGCGCCCCGCCCAACCGCGCCCGCTCGCCGGCCAGCGCGTCCTCATCACCGCGGGGCCGACACACGAGCCGATCGATCCGGTGCGCTACATCGCCAACCGCTCTTCGGGCAAGCAGGGTTATGCCATTGCCGCCGCAGCGCGGGCGGCAGGCGCGGATGTCACCTTGGTCTCCGGTCCGGTCGAGCTTGACCATCCCCCCGGCGTGTCGGTCATCCCGGTGGAATCGGCGCGCGACATGCTGCAACAAGTGGAGGCCGCGCTCCCGGTCGATATCGCGATCTTCGCCGCCGCCGTCGCCGACTGGCGCGTCGCCAACGCCGGCGAGCAGAAACTGAAAAAGACCTCCGCCGGCATGCCGCCACTGCAGCTCGTGGAGAATCCCGATATCCTGGCGACGATTTCCAAACTGCAGAAGGATAGGCGGCCACCACTCGTTATCGGATTCGCCGCCGAGACGGAAAATCTGATCGACAACGCCAAGGCAAAACTCGCGCGCAAGGGCTGCGACTGGATCGTCGCCAACGACGTCTCGCCGGCGACGGGCGTGATGGGCGGCGATCGCAATACCGTTCATCTGCTGACCCGGGACGCCAACGTCGATATCAAAGTCGAATCCTGGCCGGTGATGACGAAGGAAGAAGTCGCCAGTGCACTGGTGGCGCGCGTCGCCGAAACCGTGACCGCCAAGACCGCTACTTCTGGGGAGAAGACCTCGTGAGCACCTCCGTCAAGGTCGATATCAGGCAATTGCCCCACGGCGAAGGCCTCGCTTTGCCCGCCTATCAGAGCGCCCATGCCGCGGGGCTCGACCTCATGGCCGCGGTTCCCGAAGACGCGCCGATGATTCTGGCTCCCGGAAAGCATGCGCTCGTTCCCACCGGCCTGACGATCGCGCTGCCTCCGGGCTTTGAGGCACAGGTGCGGCCGCGCTCCGGTCTCGCGGCCAAGCACGGCATCACCGTGCTGAATGCACCGGGCACGGTGGACGCGGATTATCGCGGCGAGATCGGCGTGCTCTTGATCAACCACGGCGATACACCTTTTCAGATCCGGCGCGGCGAGCGTATCGCGCAGATGGTGATTGCACCGGTGAGCCGGGTGGAACTGGTTCCCGCGGCATCGCTCACCGCGACCGATCGCGGCGGCGGCGGCTTTGGTTCGACCGGGCGCTAAAGCGTTTTCAGGCGAAGTGGACACCGGTTCGCGCAAAGAAGACGCGTCAAAAATAAACCAGAACCAATCAGGCTCTAACCCTCCGTAAAAAAGCCGAATCATTTTTGCAAAAATCGCTCTGGAAAATTCAATCCCTCCATTTTTTCGCGACAGGGTTTTGCGTTCACGGTCTGGACTCTTACCCGCCAACTCCCGATGGGGATATTGTCACTCGATTCGCGAACGGCGGGGGTAAGCGCCGGACGTGGAGGCGTGCGGTTTGGGGCAATTCATGTCGGGCGTGATCGCGGCGATGCGTCGGACCCTGCTGTCGTGCACTTCACTGGCGCGCCACGGCCTGATCACCCTTGGCACCACCGCACTGATCTCGATCCGGCCTGCTCATGCCAGCGATCTGCCCCTGCTGGATGCCATCACGACCTTTTTTGAGATGAACCACGAGGAAATCGCGGCGCTAACGACGGCATTTGCGCTGCTCGGCTTTTCAGTGGTCGCGGCGATCCTGCTGATGCGGACCCGCGTCCGCGCCGCAAGAAAGGAGGCGCGGCTGCGCGCCGATATTCAGGGCCTGCAAAGCGAGGCCGACCGTTTCCGCGCGCTATTGTTCGCCGAGCCCCAGATTTTGATATCCTGGGCCGCCGGCGACAATCGTCCACAAATCAGCGGCGATACCTCGCTTCTGATGCCGCAGGATTCCCAGCACAAATTGCCGCAGCGCATTCTGGCGTTTGGAACCTGGCTGCCACCGGAACCGGCGCTGCAGATGGATCATGCGGTCGATGCCTTGCGCGAGGCCGGCGAGGGATTTCTGCTCAATCTTGCGACGTCGAACGGACACGCCGTGGAAGCCATGGGCCGCGCCATCGGCGGCCAAGCCATTGTGCGGATTCGCGAACTCAACGGATTGCGCCGGGAGCTGGCCGAAACCAACCTCCGGCACAAGGCGCTGCTGGAAGAAACCGAGATGCTGCGCGGCTTCGCCGCCGCGGCACCCTGGCCGATCTGGGCCAAGCGCGCCAAAGGCGGTCTCAGCTATGCCAACGCCGCCTATGCGCGGGCGGCCGACGCCGTCAGCATCGCCGATGCGGTCGATCGCGACCTGGAATTGCTCGACAGCGGCGACCGCCGCGACATGGACCGCGCCTTGAGTAGCGCGGCGGCCTTCAACGCCCGGCTGCCGATCGTGGTCGGCGGCGAGCGGCGCATTTACGACGTGCATGCGATGAATGTCGCCGGCGGAAGCTTCGGCATCGCCATCGACGCCTCCGAGGCCACCGCGCTGAGCGCTGCGCTGGTGCGGATGGCGGAGGCCCATCGCCGCACGCTCGACCAATTGTCGTCCGGCGTCGCCGTCTTCGACGGCCAGCGACGGCTGGCCTTCCACAACGATTCCTATCGGCGGCTGTGGGACCTCGACCGCGCCTTTCTGGACAACAATCCGGACGATTCGAGTGTGCTCGACCGGCTCCGCGCCGCGCGCAAACTGCCGGAGCAGCCGGATTTCCGGGCCTGGAAGGCGAAGCTGCACGAGGCCTATCGCGCCGTCGAGACCGAGAAAGATACGTGGTATTTGCCCGATGGGCGCGCGTTGAGCGTGGTCACCACGCCGAATCCGGAAGGCGGCGTCACCTATCTGTTCGACGACGTCACCGAAAGCCTGGATCTGGCGCGGCGTTTCGACGGCCTGATTCGTGTGCAGCGGGAAACGCTCGACAATCTCGCCGAAGCCGTCGCGGTGTTCGGCAGCAATGGCCGAGCGCAGCTGTTCAACCCGGCATTCGCCAAAATGTGGAAGCTGTCACCGGAAGCGTTGCAGGAACGGCCGCATATCGAAACGGTAGAGACCTGGTGCCGGCCGCTATTCGATGACGCGGCCACCTGGGGCACACTCCGCGAAGCGATCACCGCGATCGAGAACCGGGTCGAGGTGCCGCTGAAGCTGGAGCGCAAGGATGGCAGCGTGCTTGACTGCATGACCATGCCGCTGCCGGACGGCGCCACCATGCTGACGTTCCAGGACATCACCGATACCGAGAATGTCGAGCGGGCGCTGCGCGAGCGCAACGAGGCGCTGGAGACTGCCGACCAGATGAAGGTCGATTTCGTCCACCACGTGTCCTACGAATTGCGATCGCCGCTGACCACCATTATCGGCTTTGCGCATCTGCTGAACGATCCCAGCACCGGTCCGCTGGTGCCCAAGCAGGCCGAATACCTCAACTACATCACGACCTCGACCAACTCGCTGTTCGCGCTCATCAACAACATTCTCGATCTCGCCACCATCGACGCCGGCGCGATGACGCTTGAACTTGGCCCGGTCGATATTCGCAAAACCATCGACAATGCCGCGGAGGGGATTCAGGACCGGCTCGCCCGCGACCGGATCGAGCTTAAAATCGACGTCGATCCCAACATCGGCAGTTTCACCGGCGACGGAAGCCGCGTGGTTCAGGTGCTGTATAACCTTCTCGCCAATGCCGTCGGATTTGCGCCCCAAGATTCCACCATCACGCTTAGCGCCAAACGCACGGAGCATAATGTGGTATTTTCCGTGACCGACCGCGGACCCGGCATTCCGCACGAGGTCAAGGACAAGGTGTTCGACTGGTTCGAGAGTCACTCCAACGGATCGCGACACCGCGGCGCCGGACTCGGCCTGCCGCTGGTGAAGTCGTTCGTCGAACTGCACGGCGGCAGGGTGCGCGTCGATTCGATCGTCGGCAAAGGCACGACCGTGACGTGCGACTTTCCGACCGATCAGGCTGCGCATCGCAACGCCGCGGAATGAGCGGCCCCACGACATTCTCGCTGGCGCTCGCGAACGAGACCGCGACTGCGCATCTGATGGCCGATCTCGCGTTGCTGATCGGCCCCGGCGATGTCATCACCCTTTCAGGCGACCTCGGCGCCGGCAAAACCGCGGCCGCGCGCGCCATGATCCGGTATCTCGCCGACGACGACTCGGTCGAGGTTCCAAGCCCGACCTTCACGCTGGCGCAAACCTACGACCTGCCGGCATTTCCGCTGCTTCACGCGGATCTTTATCGCGTCAACGATCCTCTCGAACTGGAAGAGATCGGCTTGTCGCCATTGCCCGAGGGCACGGTGGCGCTGATCGAATGGCCCGAACGAGCGCCCGCAGCGCTCCCGACGGATCGCATCGATATTGCGCTGAACCATCGCCCAGCGCTGGGATCGACGGCGCGGGCCGCTGAAATCACCGGCTACGGCAAAGCCGCCGCGCAAGTCGCCCGACTGGAGGCGCTGCGGCAGTTTCTCGCCGATTCCGGCTTCTCCGACGCGAAACGCCAGCGGATGGCCGGCGACGCGTCGACACGTTCCTATGCGCGGCTGATCCGTGACGATGGCTGCGTCATTTTGATGAACTCGCCGCGGCGGCCCGACGGGCCGGCGATCTATGACGGCAAATCCTACAGCGCGGCCGTGCATCTCGCCGAAGACGTCAAGCCGTTCGTCGCGATCGCAGGCGGCCTGCGCGAGCACGGCTTCTCGGCGCCGGCGATCCATCACGCCGACCTCGATACCGGCTTCCTGATCACGGAGGATTTCGGCAGCGCGGGTTTTATCGAGGGCGATCCACCCCGGCCGATCGCGGAGCGTTATGAAGCCGCGGTTGATATGCTCGCGGCGCTGCACCGCGAAGCTTTGCCTGACGTTTTGCCGCTGGCGCCGCACATCACCTATGCCATGCCCACCTTCGACATCGACACCATGCTGGTCGAGATCGGATTGATGCCGGAATGGTACCTGCCGGATCGCGGTGCCGAGCCGAGCAGCCATCTGCGCACCGAATTCGTCAGGATGTGGCGCGATCTGTTGAGCAAGCTGGCCACGGTTCCTAAAACCTGGGTATTGCGGGACTTTCATTCTCCCAATCTGATCTGGCTCGGCGATCGGTCAGAGACTTCGAGAGTGGGCATCATCGACTTCCAGGATGCCGTCCTGGGTCCAGCCGCCTACGACCTGGTGTCCCTGCTGCAGGATGCGCGGATCGACGTGCCCGAGCAGCTCGAGCTTGTGCTCCTGACGCGCTACATCAAGGCAAGGCGCGCGGCCGACGACACGTTCGACCCGGCTGATTTCGCCGAGATTTATGCGCTGATGTCGACGCAGCGCAACACAAGGCTGCTCGGCACCTTTGCGCGGCTCAACCGGCGCGACGGCAAGCCGCAATATCTGCGCCATCAGTCCCGAATCTGGGCCTATCTCACCCGTTCGCTGGCTCACCCCCTGCTCTCGGGCATTCGGGAGTGGTACTCCGCTAACGTCCCTCCCCCAGCCCCCTAATTTACCGGTCGTTAGCCCATTTTCCCTTATTCTGCGGAAGATTGCGCCCTAGAGGGAGGGCGTGGACGGCTGCTAGAGCGTTTTTGAGCGAAGTGGATACCGGTTCGCGTGCAGAAAACGCGTCAAACATAGACTAGAGCCTCGGTTTTGATTCAATCAGAACCGCGGCTCTGTGGGCGGAGCTGAATCATGGTGGCAGAACGGCGCAAGGGTGAGCGCGTTACATTCGAGCGCGGGTTCGCCGCGCATATGATGGGCATCGACGGCACCTGGCGGCGCAATTGCACGATGGAAGATATTTCAGAGACCGGAGCCAAACTCACCGTCGAAGGTTCCGTCGAGGGGCTGCATCTCAAGGAATTCTTCCTGCTGTTGTCGTCGACCGGCTTGGCCTACCGCCGCTGCGAACTGTCCTGGGTCAATGGCGATCAAATCGGGGTCAACTTTCTCAAGCAGACCGACAAGAAGAAAAAAAACCGGCGTATGCAGGCCGCCGAAGCTTGAACTTGATCTGTTGCCGCCGTCGTACAGCCGTCATGTCGGACGATTATCGCAATCACCCGATAGTACGCGGCCGGAATCGCATGATATGATTCGCGGTGCTCGTGCATGATCTGCACACAATAACGTTCGAGAAATTTCGAAAATGTCCGTCAAGTCCACCAAAGCCATGGTCCTCGCCGCCGGTCTTGGCCTGCGCATGCGCCCTTTGACGGACCGGATGCCAAAACCATTGGTGCAAGTGGCCGGCCGCCCCCTGCTCGATCATGTGCTCGA
>Ga0210396_10004170_pt1 | contig 14184 bp, 11 predicted proteins | sample IncBWH17OmetaG_FD_155466 | JGI IMG/M metagenome (GOLD analysis project Ga0210396, IMG submission 155466) | Forest soil microbial communities from Barre Woods Harvard Forest LTER site, Petersham, Massachusetts, United States - Inc-BW-H-17-O ...
ATTCCCGGGAAGCAAAGCGCCTAAACCCCAGCCGATAAATCCGGACAAGCCGCCCACACAGCATCCGGCGAGAGCGAAGAGCACGAGTTTGTGAGGCAGTGGGACAAAACAAATAGAGTGCGGCGAAGAGCACAAGAAATGCCCCGAGGAGCCCCGCGAAAAAGGGGATAGGCAGAGGAATGTCGACTCTTGGCGAGCTCATATTTGCGCTGGCTTGCCAAGGCCAGACTTGATAAAGGCCAAATGCACAGCTGACCGCAGCAGAGTAAGCGCAAGTGGAAACGACCACGAAGAGAAGAAGTCTTCAGACGGAACGTATACGCTCCATGCTCACGAAATAGAGGGCGATTGCGATACCGTACACGGTTCCGGGGAAACCCATCTGTAGTTCATATGCAACAGCTTTGGGCAGCAAGGGCATACTTGCCATCGTCGACGAAAGGATCGTCACGACGGCAGAGACCAGACCGGTTACGGTCAGGAACAGAATGGATCTGGCATTTTTGGCAAGATTGGACATGGCAGCAACCCGGACTCTTGAATAGTGTACTTCCGCAGCTCATGTATCAGGCGACCTGTAACGAGAATCGTAACAGCGAGCTTCGACAAGTCCTGGTTTAGCGCTAACCCGAAACTGACCCACTACCCTACTTTCGAGCCTGGGCGAAGCGCCATGGCAGGTAACAACGCAACTCATCAAGAGCCGTTATTAACGCGGGTTTAGACCAGCGGGCGGGAATCCTACAAATTAATGGACTTGAGAGGTACAGACTGCGAGGCAACCAGCAGTTCACCAGTGAATGCAGCTTCTGCGGGGCGCCGGTTTAGTGCCTCTTCGGCAGAGATGCGCGCAACGTCCGGATTATTGTTTTCCATGGAAATGTGCGCCAGCACGAGATACTTCACGCAAGCATCCAAGCCATCCGGATCGGCAAGATATTCGCTGACCGCATGATTCGAAAGATGGCCGGTACGCGAAAGCACGCGCTGTTTCACCACCCACGGGTACGGGCCGACTTTCAGCATATCCAAATCGTGATTCGATTCCAGAATCATGCAGTGCGTTTCGCGCAGATGCACTTTCACTAATTCCGGCATGTAGCCAAGATCGGTGCAGATGGCCACCTTGACGCCGTCGGTGCGAAATGTGAAGCCGATGGGATCCGCAGCATCATGCGGAATGGCAAACGCATGCACATCAATATCGCCGATGGAAAACCGCTGTCCTGCCTGAATCGATTCCACGCCGCGCAACCGCTTGCCAAAGGTTTCTGGCAAGGTGCGCTGCAATGCGCCCATGGTGGCTTCGGTAACGTACAGCGGCGCTTTCCACAAGCCGAGCACCTGCGGCAAGCCGTTGCAGTGATCGGAATGTTCGTGAGTGATGAGAATCGCGTCGAGATGATCAAAATCGCGTTCGACGGCGGCGAGTCGCGCCAACGTTTCGCGTTTACCTAATCCAGCGTCTACGAGGATGCGGGTGCTTTCGGTTTCGAGCAGCGTCAGATTTCCCGCGCTCCCGGAAGCAAGTATCGATACACGTAAACCGATGGCACTCCCCCGCTCTAGACAAAGTAAAAGCGAAAACTTCCAAAATAATGGCAGAGCGCAGCAGAAGCGTCAATGCAGAACACAGTAACGCTGAGGAAATTTCCAAATCGGAATGACTACTCAGTGAAGCCAGCAGCCCGCAGCTAGCAGGCGAGGCGTTCGCGGGTTAAGCTGAAGCCGTTGATGGGGCCGAGCACCGTGGCGGCGATACGGTCAGGCTGGAAGAATTGGCGCGCGAGGCCTTGCACATCTTCGCGGGTGACCGCCTCGATCGATGCCAGGATCTCGTCGAGCGACGAAAAGCGGTGGAAGTAGAGTTCCTGCCGCGCCAGATTCGACATGCGCGAGCTCGTCGATTCCAGCGAGAGCATCAGCGAGCCTTTCAAGTGGTTCTTGGCGCGTCGCAACTCTTCATCAGACACCGGCGACTCTTTCAACGAGCGGAATTCGGCGATAGTCATGTCCAACACTTGGCCAATGGTTTCTTTGCCCGTGCCGGCATACACGGTGAACATTCCCGCGTCCGAATAAGGGGTTAGCTCGCTGAACACGGCATAGGCCAAGCCCTGCTTCTCACGAATATTCTGGAACAACCGCGAAGACATGCCACCACCCAAAAGATTGTTGAGCACGGCGATCGCAAAGCGGCGTTCGTGTGCAATGGGCAAAGAAGGAACACCGAGGCAAAGGTGTACCTGCTCAAGGTCGCGTTTTGTTTCCAAATTGATGGGCGCGCCGGTCGAGGGAACTGGATCTTCTTCCTGAATATCCGACGGCGGTAGATGCCCAAATTCTTTTTGCACCAGTTCCATTACCTGCTCGTGCGTGATGTTCCCAGCGGCTGTCACCAGGATATGATCGGGCGCGAACCAGTTCTTGAAGCGGCGGCGCAGCGCCTCCTGATCGAAATTGCGCACCGTATCAGGCGTCCCCAGAATCGGGCGGCCTAACGAATGCTCCGGCCAGAATCCGCGGGTGAAAATGTCGTGCAGCAGATATTCCGGATTATCCAAATCCATCTTGATTTCTTCGAGCACCACCTGGCGCTCTTTGCGAACGTCATCCGCATCAAGCCGCGGGCGCAAAACCAGGTCGGAAATCACGTCGAAGGCGATAGGCAGGTGTTCGTCGAGCACCTTGGCGTTGAAACAAATTTGCTCTTTCGACGTGAACGCATCCAGCATGCCGCCAACGGAATCCATTTCCCGGGCGATATCTTCGGCGGAGCGCCGTTCGGTGCCTTTGAAAACCATGTGTTCCAGGAAGTGGGCCAAGCCATTTTCGGCGGGAATTTCGCGGCGAGAACCGTTGCGAACCCAAATGCCCACGGAGACGGAGCGGACATGCTGCATAGTCTCAGTAATGACAACGAGGCCATTCGGCAAAACGTGACGTTGGATGTCGCGTGTGTTGGAGACCATAGGGTATTGTGGCACATCGGAGGCGAAGTGGCGAGTTTGGAGTTTTAGTCCTTTCTTTTGTGGAAGTTACTTTATTTTTCGGCAATCGTGTGAACGCCATGTCATGAACCTTGGGAATTCATTTATCGTCACGATGCGTATGCCAGCGTACACACTTCGTCTCTCGGCCCGCGCTTGGTGAGAGAATGGTCAGAGCAGACTTATGGAATTTTTAGGCAAATCGCGCGACGAACTGCAGGCCTATTTTGCGGCCTTGGGCGAACCCCAATATCGGGCTGACCAGACGTACCACGCCTTGTACGCGAAGCGTAAGTTCGCGTTCGCGGAGATCTCGAACTTACCCAAGGCGCTGCGGGAGAAATTACAACGCGATGCGGCGATTACCTTGCCGACGGTGCGGCAGAGATATGTGTCGAGCGATGGTTCTGTACGGTATCTGCTGGGGCTGCCTGTAGCGGGAGAGAAACGAAAAGTGCCGGCGGCAGTGGAAGCGGTTTTTATGCCCAGCGAGGGGCGCCAGACGATTTGCATTTCGACGCAGGCGGGGTGCGCGGTGGATTGCCAGTTTTGCCTGACCGCGCAACTGGGATTGATTCGCAATTTGACCGCTGGCGAGATCGTCGCGCAAGTTTTGCTGCCCCTCGTCGAGATGAGCGGCAAAAAAACAAGTTTGGACGGCGCTAGTGGCGAACATATCACCGAGCCAGTACAGGGGCCCGGGCTGACCGGGCAAACCAACGTGGTCCTGATGGGCCAAGGCGAGCCGCTACTTAATTACGAAAACGTGATGGCGGCGCTCCGCATCCTTCTGGATCCCGAAGGCGTGGGACTCTCGCCGAAACATGTGACCCTTTCCACGAGCGGCATCGTGCCGGGGATCGAGCGCATGGCGGCGGAAGAAGTGCGTCCCAAACTGGCCATTTCGCTGAACGCTTCGTGCGATGAACAGCGCGACGGGTTGATGCCCATCAATGGCAAATATCCGCTGAAAGTTTTGTTGGATGCGTGCCGCCGCTACCCGCTGCGTACCTGGGAGCACATTACCTTCGAATACGTGATGCTGGGCGGGGTGAACGATACGGCCGAAGACGCGCGCCGTGTAGTGAAACTCCTGGCGCCGCTGAAGAGCGTCAAAGTGAACTTGATTCCCTGGAATCCAGGCGAATTGCCATACAAAGAATCGAGCGCCGCGGCGATCGAAGAATTTCGCCGGATCCTCGTAGACAAACGCATACCCGCGTTTGTGCGCTATTCTCGCGGCCGCGACGTGATGGCAGCCTGCGGACAACTGGCGCTAAAAGAAGTGCAGAGTACGCCGCTGCCGATTCTCAGCTAGCGCTCAGGCTATGGCGGGTTCTTTCAGGTGCGTGCTTAGAATGATCGCGGTCCTCAAGATCACTCGCACACAACACCCTTTCTTCGGGTGACCTTAACCTTCAAATTCCGGGATTGGTTCCTGCGCAGATGAACTTCCTTCTCCGCGGAAAACGCGCAATCGGACACGTCTCCTGCATGAATGTCGATTCGGTACTTGCCGGGACAAAGCTTAGTAAATTCCAGAGTTTCGCCGGAAGCTGCAAGCTTGTATTGGGAATTCAGGGGCCGACCCTTTGGGCCCAGTTCTGAAATCATGATTCGAAACGCAGCTCTGGGCGCCGGTTCGGCCCGCGCTACGACGATCAAGCTTGCGGTTGGGCTATCGCTACCGGCACATGAGATGGTGGTTTGTGCAATCACGGGACTGGCGACGAGAGCCACCAGGAATCCCAGCATCGTGGCGCGGATTAGCATACACACCTTTCAACGAGCGAAGACGTCTCGCCGTTATTCAACTATCCCGATTACCGATAAAAGGCGCCCGGATTGCGGGCCTTCCCGGCGGTAGCTGAACAGCAAATCGGTGCGGCACGCGGTGCAGAGATCGCTGATGAAAATATTCTTGGGCTGCAAGCCTGCGACGACCAGTTGCGAGTGATTCGCCTTGCGCAAGTCCAGATGAACATTTTTGGGAGGCGGCTGATGGCCCGGTGGAGCCATGTTGAGCCACTGCAGTGGGTTTGGCTCTTCGCCGGAGCGCGCTTCATCAAAATAATCATCGCCATCGGCAAATTGCACCGTGAACTTAGTGACCAATTCCGCGCCTACTTCGTAACAGCACGGGCCGATACTGGGGCCGAGTGCCGCGAGCAGATCACCCGGCTTCGACCCAAATTCCATTTGCAGGCGGCCCGCGGCTTTTTGTGCAATGCGTGCCAGTGTGCCGCGCCAGCCCGCGTGAATCGCAGCTACCGCGCGTTTTTTCGGATCAACCAGCAAAATGGGAACGCAGTCCGCGGTTTGCACGGCAAGAAGAAGCCCCGGCTTGTTGGTCACAGAAGCGTCGCCCTTGCTCGCCTCAAGGGGTGGGGACGAAAAAGTATGAATGATGTCAGAGTGAATTTGCTTAAGTGGAACGAGATTCAGATCGCTGGCGCCGACGGCCGCCTGCAACAGCTTGCGATTCTTCAAAACATTTTCGCGCGTATCCCAATCCATGAAACTCAGATTCAGCACTTTATCTCCATCGAGCACACTGACACCGCCAGTGCGGGTGCTAAATCCATGAACGAGCCATGGCAGTTTGCGGAATGGGGCAAGCTGCAAAAGTTGCAAACCCTGCGCAAGATGGAGTAACCACGGAGCTTCGATCCCGGGCCGCGGCGCTACGACCTTCTTTTTTCCAGACGTGGAGCGACTCCGCTTCCGAGGCGACAATTTCTTAATAGGCATACCGTTGACAGTATAATCGGGACGCGCGGTTAGGCCGAATCGAGACCGCGCCCGTAAACGGGGATAACCGTGATTGTCGGTATGGGAATTGACGTGGCAGAAGTGGATCGCATTCGTACCGTGGTAGAAGCGCAAGCCGAGCGTTTTCTGAAACGCGTGTATACGCCCGCGGAGGTGGCGTACTGCGAGCAGTTCAAGAATAAGTACGAACGCTACGCCGGGCGATTTGCGGTGAAAGAAGCAGCCATGAAGGCGCTGGGGACGGGTTGGAGCCGCGGCGTACGATGGGTTGACGTGGAAGTGGTGCGACAGCGCGGTGGCCGGCCGACCCTAGAGCTTAAAGGCGAAGCAAAAAACATCGCGGACCGTATGGGAGTGAAACACATCGCGGTGAGCATCACACACACCTCGGCGCAAGCCTTCGCGCAAGTAATTTTTGAGTCGTGACGGATTATTGCTGCGTGCGGACTTGCAGTCAGTTACTTTACTAGCAGAAACAAGCCTAACGCCAAGGCGTCAACACCGGCGCAGTAAAAGCTGCGCACCGCACCGCGCGGATCAGTCACCAGCGGCTCCCCAAATAAATTAAAAGAAGTATTCACCAGCATCGGCGCCGGAGCAGACTCTCCAAATTTGTGCAGCAGGCTCCAAAACATCGGATTATCTTCGCGATCCACGGTATGCACACGAAACTCACTCCCGTTGAACGCGAAACGTTCCAGCCCTACAACGGAATTCTTCAGTGTGGCCAGCGAGGCCATGAACCGGCAATTCGGCGACACATCAAAATATTCAGTGGCGCGTTCCGCCGGCACGGAAAACGCGAAAGGATGAAATCCTTCACGGTGCTTGATGAACTGGTTGATATTCTCGATCACGTATTCGGAAAAGGGCGACGCCAGCAGGCTGCGATGGCCAAGCGCGCGATGACCAAATTCCGTGCGGCCCTGGCACCAAGCCACGATTTTGTCGCGATGCAGCAATTCCGCGGATTCCTCGATGATTTGATCTTCGCTGGTAAAAAAACGATAAGTGATTTTGCAATTGTCGAGGACCGCTTTGGTTTCCTGTGAGTTGAACGATGGCCCCAGTGCCAAGGTGCGCAGCGAAGCGCGACCCGAATGGCCAGTAATTTTCTTGCGAGCCAGCATCGCCGCGCCTAGCGCCGTCCCCGCGTTGCCCGCCACCGGTTGCACGTACACACTGGAAAATCCGCTGCGCAGCTCGAGGGCACGCACCAACAAAATATTCTGGAACAATCCGCCGGCCAGGCACAACGAGCCGGCCTCGGCCTGCTCGCGAAAATTCCCGACAAGTTGCAGAATCGCTTCCTCAAGAAAAGCTTGCGCGCTGGAAGCAATGTCGGCGCGTAATTCCGCAGTGAGCTGCAAATTACGAGAACTGAGGCCCAATTCACGATAAAACCGCGCCGAGAAAATTCCACGTCGGTCCGGACCCGTCAGGAAATAACGGCGATTGAGGACTGGCAGTCCCTTGGAGTTCCAGTTGAACAATTTTCGAAACGCCGGCAGGAATTCCGGCCGGCCATCTTTGCTGAGCCATTGCAATTTGTGCTCATCGCGATGCGGGCGCTGCCCCGCGAGTTCCGTCGCGCGTGTGTAAAACCATCCAAACGAAGTAGGAAATTTCAGCTGGTACAGTGGGCGTATCTCATCGTCTTCGCCCAGCGCGAGCAACCCGGATTGACCGCCAGTTCCTTCGTCCAGCGTAAGGATGAGAGCGCGATCAAAGCCGGAAGCGTAGTAAGCGCTCGCGGCGTGGCACAGGTGATGATCGAAGCGGCTGATACGAGGTCCGCCACGCAACAACTGGCGCAGTTGCTCGTAGGCCTCGGTGTGCGACTCACCGTCGGCGTGTGCGGATTTTCCGGAGCGCGTCGCCAGGGCAACGCTGCGCAAGCTCGAACGTTCCAGTTGCATATCCTTCAGACAGCGTTCAAATGCCAGACGCGGCACATCAGGAAAATCCTGCAGGCGATTGAGTTTTTCTTCTTCCACCGCGAATCGCACCGAATGCGAATCGAGAAGCGCGACTGCCGCTCCGCGCCCGAGTGTAGAGATTCCGAGAATTTGCATAGGGGCTTGCGCTCACAGTGCGGAAAGAAGTTCCACCGCATCCAGTATTGGCGATTCCGCGACGAGCGCTTTCGCGGAAGTGCCGGTAATTTTGGCATCCACAAACAAATTCGATGGCAAGGCTACGGGAAGATGCACTTGCACATAGTTGCTGGTCAAAGCAGGCGTTATTCCACGCGCCGCGCAATCGTCCGACGGGTGCAGTGTAAGCGCCCGCAGCGTCCGGCCAATTTGCAAATCGCGAAAAGCAGCGTTTTTGGCCTCGCCGAGAGCCCGCAACTCTCGTGCTCGGCGCTTGATGATATGGCCGGGAACTTGCCCGGCCAGCGTGGCAGCCTTGGTGCCGGGACGGGGCGAGTACGAAAATACGTGCAGATATGTGAATTTACGTTCTTCGATGAATTGCAAGGTCGCTGCGTGATCCGCATCCGTCTCTCCTGGAAATCCGGTGATGACGTCCGCACCAATCGCAGCATCTGGCAGCAATTCTTGAATCAGTTCGATGCGGCGGGCGTAATGTTCGGCGCGGTACCAGCGATGCATTGCGGCCAGAACGCGGTCAGAAGCCGATTGCAATGGCATGTGAAAGTGGTGCGCGATGCGTTCGCTCGACGTAAACAGATCGATAAGATCCTGAGTGACGTCGAGCGGCTCGATGGAACTGATGCGCAACCGTTCCACTGGAGTTTCATCGAGAATCCGTTGCAACAGAACAAGGAAACCACTGCACGGCGTCAGATCGCGGCCATAGGTGCCGAGATTGATGCCGCTCAAAACAATTTCGCGAAATCCGGAATCGGCCAGGCGCTGAATTTCCGCGATTACCGCTTGCGGTGGCAAGCTGCGCGATTTACCGCGCACAAACGGGATGACGCAGAAAGAGCACCGCGAATTGCAGCCGTCCTGAATCTTCAACGTCGGCCGGGTGTGATTCCCTTCCCCGCCTAGAACCGGCGCAACCAGCACGTCGGTAACCTCAAATATATTTCCAGTCAGAATTGGAGCGGAGTAATACGCAGGCGCATGCGAAATCTCGATGAATTCCGCCGCTCTCGAAATTGTCGGCTCTGCAACAGGAGAAATGGTCTGCAGCAGAGCGGGGATTTGCGATTTATGCGAATTGCCCACCACGTGCGATACGCCGGGCAAAGAAGCCAGTTCCTCGGGAGCGCGTTGCGCGTAACAACCCGTCACGATGATCCGAGTGTGGGGATTTGCCGCATGAATTTTGCGGATGGCGTCACGCGCCTGCGCGTCCGCGGAACCAGTCACCGTGCAGGTATTCAGAACGACGACGTCGGCGCTATCGGAACCGGGAGCCGCTGTGCAACCCTGCTCCCGCAGTTGCCGCTCAATCGCAGCTCCATCCGCCTGCGTGGCGCGGCAACCAAATTGTTCGATGTGAAAGGAAGGCATGCCCGGTGAATCGTCCTGCCTTCATTTAACCACATTGGCCAGCCGCCTACGAAGCCGCCGCGCTGCCCAAATCGCTCAATTCTTGTGGCAAGCCTCACGTCTAGAGTGTTGGCAACGCGGCTGTACGGGAACTCCTGCTTTACGAGATATGTTTAGGCCGATAGAATTTGATGCACATTATGTCGACACCGCGACGGAACCCAGCCGCCTTAGTTGATCCTAAGTTGTCGGTGGTTATCCCGGTCTACAACGAAAAAAACACCATCCACGAGATCCTCCGGCGCGTGCTCGAGGAGACCGACATCCGCAAGGAAATTGTGGTGGTGGACGATTTCTCGCGTGATGGAACGCGCGAAATTCTGCAAGCCATGGTGGAGCGTCAATCGCAAGGGGAACGGTGGGGCGTCTCCCCCGATGGCGGAGATCCCGTGGACTTAAAGGACATCCGCTTTTTCTTCCAGGAGCAAAATCAAGGTAAAGGCGCAGCGTTGCGCCGTGGATTCGCGATGACCACCGGGGACATCGTGCTGGTGCAAGACGCCGACCTGGAGTACGATCCACGCGATTATCCAAAATTGCTGGAGCCCATTCTGGATGGGCGAGCCGACGTGGTATTTGGCTCGCGGTTTCTTGGCGGCCCGCAACGCGTGCATTACTTCCGGCATTACGTCGCCAATAAATTCCTGACACTGCTCTCCGACATCTTCACGAACCTGAAGCTCACCGACATGGAGACGTGTTACAAAGTATTCCGGCGCGAAGTTCTGCAAGGAATTCAACTGAAGTCCAACCGCTTCGGGTTCGAGCCAGAAATCACCGCCAAAGTAGCGAAGGGCAATTGGCGTATTTATGAAGTACCCATCAGCTATGCCGGCCGCACCTACGAAGAAGGAAAGAAAATTACCTGGAAAGACGGCGTGCAAGCACTGTGGTGCATCATCCGCTATACGTTCCCTGACTAGGAGATCGTCTCGGTGACCAGGGTGGACGAAGTCTTCCGCTTGGTACTCCACTGATTGCGCTGAAGCGCGGTCTTATGCCTGAGAAAGGCGGCGCTGAAAGGTCAGCAAGATCAGGTCGGCGCGGCGACGTACGCCAAATTTGTTGAGCAAATTGGAAACGTGAAATTTCACGGTGCGCTCGGCAATGTTCAGTTTGCTGGCGATTTCTTTGTTGGACAAGTTCTCCAGCAAAGAATCGAGCACTTCCTGCTCGCGGCGGCTGAGATTCGTAACCGAATCGGTTTTCAAGCGCCGGCCCTGGCTGGTAAGTATCGAATCGACGAAACCGGAAAGAACTGAACGGGGCACCCAGAAACCGCCGGCGGAAACCAGAGGCAGGGCGCGGAAAAGTTGATCGCGTGCTTCTGCGTAGGTGAGGATCCCCTTGACGCCCAGGCGTAGCAACGAAAAGCTATTCGCTTCGTTGATGGAATCACCCACGACGATGAGGCGGGCGTCCGCGAAACGCTCGAGAATATTGGTGAGAAGCGCTCCGGTAGCCTGGCGGGCGGCATGCGCATCAATAACGTATACCTGAGCCTTGGGAGGCTCGAGATTGCGCAGGTCGGGCGCGAGGGTGGACTCAAGCTGCTTCGAGATCACCTTAAATTGCGAAGCTTTCGCGAGCAATCGTTCAAACTCGCTGAGCACCAAAGGGTGCGGCGATAAGAGACAAACAGTAAGTTTAGGGGACATGCGTTTAGTGGCCACTGTCCTTGAGGGTAAAGAAAGTGGCGCGAAGGGGCAAGGACCTTAAGGACAGATGTTCACGAACTGTTACTGACGAATACGCTGTGTTTTCACCAGCTTGGAATATGGCTCCAAGAGCCTTAGTACCCTGCTTCGAAGACTCTGCTGGCAAGCTTGTGGAGACATTTTGGACGGCCTGCGGCCAGCGATGAGATTCGATTCCTGAGGAAAACCCACGTAAAATGGAGGGATACGCAAATGGTGCTGGAATGGCTATAGGTGCGGCTTTTGTGTCGATCACGTGGTTAAGAATTTGAGGGCTAAGCGCGCATGAGGAATTTGGCGGAATCCGAAAAGGCTCTGCGAGAGCTGCTGGGAGAACGCATCCTGGTGCTGGATGGTGCGATGGGCACCATGCTGCAGCAGCGCGATTTGACGGCTGCGGATTTCGGCGGAGCTGCGCTCGAAGGCTGCAACGAAAATTTAGTGAAGACGCGCCCCGACGTGGTGCTGGACATTCACAGGAAATATTTCGAGGCTGGCTCGGACATCGTCGAGACCAACACGTTTGGGAGTACGCCGCTGGTGCTGGCGGAATACGGACTCGCCGACGAAGCCTACGATTTGAGCAAGCGAGCGGCGTTGTTGGCGAGGCAAGCTGCGGAAGAATACTCGACGCCAGGGAAGCCGCGATTCGTGGCCGGGTCGATGGGCCCGACGACGAAAGCGATTACCGTTACGGGCGGGGTCACGTTTCAAGGATTGTTAGACTCGTATTACGTTCAGGCCAAGGGATTGATTGACGGCGGCTCGGACCTGCTGCTGATCGAAACGTCGCAAGACACGCGCAACATCAAGTCGGCAATTCTGGCAATCCAGAAGTTAGGAAGAGAAATTGGCGCGTCGATTCCCTTTCTGATTTCGGTGACGATCGAACCGATGGGTACGATGTTGGCCGGGCAAACCGTGGAGGCAATGTGGGCGTCGCTACGGCACGCGCATCCGCTGGCTTTCGGCATGAATTGCGCCACGGGTCCGGAATTCATGACGGATCATATTCGGACACTGAGCACGCTGACAGGCGAATTTGTGTCGTGCTATCCGAACGCCGGGTTGCCGGACGAAGAAGGCAAATATCTGGAGACACCAACGTCGCTGGCGGCACAGCTTGAAAAATTCGTGAAGCACGGGTGGCTGAACGTGGTGGGTGGCTGCTGCGGAACGACCGAGCAGCACATCCGCGCGATTTCGCAGATGGTGGTTGGGAAGAAGCCGCGCGTGCGCCCGGCCGAAGCTCACCGCGCGGTGTATTCCGGGATCGAGACGATTGAGGCCGACGATCAGACCCGGCCACTGCTGGTAGGCGAGCGCACCAACGTGATTGGCTCGCGATTGTTTAAGAATCTGGTAGCCGAAGAAAAGTGGGAAGAAGCTACGGAAATTGCTCGCAGGCAAGTGAAGGGCGGCGCGCACATTGTGGATGTGTGCCTGCAGAGTACGGAGCGCGACGAGCGAAATGATATTGAGCCGTTTTACGACCGGTTGATACGGAAAATTAAGGCGCCGATCATGGTGGATACCACCGATCCCGTGGCTGTTGAACAGGCGCTGACGTATTGCCAGGGCAAAGCGATTATCAATTCCATCAATTTGGAAGATGGCGAAGAAAAGTTCGAGAAGATCGTGCCGATGGCGCACGATTTTGGTGCCGCAGTGGTGGTGGGCTGCATCGACGAAGATCCAGTGCAGGCGCAGGCATTCACGCGGGAGCGAAAGCTGGAAATTGCCAAGCGCTCGTATGAGCTACTGACCACGAAATACCGCATGGCGCCGGAAGACATTATTTTCGATCCGCTGGTGTTTCCATGCGCGACGGGAGACGAGAATTACATTGGCGGCGCGGTGGAAACGATGGAAGGCATCCGGTTGATCAAGAAAGCGCTGCCAGATACGCGAACGATTCTGGGAATTTCCAATGTGTCGTTTGGATTGCCGCCGGGCGCCCGCGAAGTGGTGAATTCGGTATTTCTGTACTACTGCACGAAAGCTGGGCTCGATCTGGCAATCGTAAACACGGAGAAGCTGGAACGGTTCGCATCGATTCCGGAGCACGAGCGCAGGCTCGCGGAAGATTTGCTATTTCAGCATGCGCCAAAGGAAATTCCGGCAGATTATTCGCAGCGTGAACTGCTGCAGAATGTGCCGGTGGATTGGCGTCAGCAGAGCAAGGAACAGAAAGCGGCGATCAACCAATTTCACATTGCGGCGATCACCGAGCATTTCCGCACCGCGAAGAAGAAAGATAAGGCGAAGGCAGCGGATTTGCCGTTGGATGAGCGTCTGGGCAATTACATTATTCAAGGCACGCGCGATGGCTTGGTGGAAGACCTGGAGCGGAAGCGCGGTGAGGGCACAGCGCCGCTGGATATTATCAATGGGCCGCTGATGACCGGGATGGCGGAAGTGGGCCGGCTGTTCAACGCTAACGAATTGATTGTGGCCGAAGTGCTGCAATCTGCGGAAGCCATGAAGGCGGCGGTCAACCACCTGGAACAGTTCATGGAAAAGGCGGACACGGCCAAGCGCGGCAAAGTGGTGCTGGCTACGGTGAAGGGCGACGTCCACGACATAGGGAAGAATCTGGTTGAAATCATTCTGAAGAACAACGGATTCGACGTGGTGAACCTGGGTATTAAGGTGCCGCCGGAAGAATTGATTAAGGCGTTTCAGGCGCATCATCCCGATGCGATAGGGCTTTCGGGATTGCTGGTGAAGAGCGCGCAGCAGATGGTGATTACCGCGAACGATTTGAAGGATGCGGGAATCGACGTGCCGCTGCTGGTGGGCGGTGCGGCATTGAGCGCGAAATTCACGCAGCAGAAGATTGCGCCTAGCTACAGCGGCGCGGTGTGCTACGCGAAAGATGCGATGACCGGGCTGCGGTTGATGAATGAACTGATGGATCCAGCGACGCGAGCCAAGGTGCTGAGCGAGCACGCGATTTCGGGTAACGGCGTGAGCGTGACGACCACAGTGAAGGTGGTGGAGAAGCCTGCGGTGACGCGTTCGCCGAAGGTGCGCGCGGATTTGCCGATATCTCCGGTGGGGTACCTGGATCGCAAGGTGCGGCTCGTGCCCGATCTGCGAGACCTGTGGAGTTACATCAATCCGTTCATGCTGTACGGGCGACACATGGGGTATCGCGGCGATTTTGAGAAGCATCTTGCCGCGCGCGAAGCG
>Ga0210396_10004172_pt1 | contig 14176 bp, 12 predicted proteins | sample IncBWH17OmetaG_FD_155466 | JGI IMG/M metagenome (GOLD analysis project Ga0210396, IMG submission 155466) | Forest soil microbial communities from Barre Woods Harvard Forest LTER site, Petersham, Massachusetts, United States - Inc-BW-H-17-O ...
TGGTCCGGGTGCTGCTCGTCCCCGCCACCATGCGGCTGCTCGGCCGCGCGAACTGGTGGGCGCCGCGGCCGCTGCGCCGCCTGTACGCCCGCTACGGGATCAGGGAAGCGGCGGGAGCGGAGTCGCCACCGTACGTTCGGGCTACTTAACGGACCCATCGGTCACGGTGTAGCCAAATGCGCGACGCGCGGACGTTGCTCCCGCTAGATCCTCTAGTGTTAGCGCAGCAATACTCGCCCCCTCAGCCGCAGAGGAGAACGATCGTGTTCGAGTCCGACGATGACCAGCCCGCGGTGATGTCGGCGGACCTGCCGGCCGGAATCTACCTGCTCGACGTCAGGGAAGACGACGAGTGGGCGGCCGGGCACGCGCCGGACGCCATCCACGTCCGGCTCAGCGAGCTGTCCGTGCGCACGGAGGAAATCCCGCGCGACCGCGAGGTGTTCGTGATCTGCCGTTCCGGTGCGCGCTCGGCCTACGCGGCGCAGGCGCTGGCCGGCGCCGGGTGGCAGACGGTCAACGTGTCCGACGGCATGACCGGCTGGGCCGTCGCCGGCCGCCCGATGATCAGCGAGACCGGCGCGGAACCCTACGTAGCGTAGCCCCTCCCCGCCGTTACCCCTGGCCTTTGGGTCACTACACTGAGCTAGGTGAGAAGCGCGACAGGCCGGAAGATCGGGGTGCTAGGGCCGATCCCTCGCGACGTGGTCGTGACCCCTGCCGGTGAGCGATTCGAGAAGTACGGATGCGTCATCTACACGGCGGCTGCCCTCTCGTCTCTGCTGGACGCCGGCGACACGATCGTCCCGGTATCACACGTCCGCCAGCGGGACGAGGCTCCTCTCAAGCAGATCCTGGGATCGTTCCCGAACATCGACACCTCCGGTATAACGTCGGCTGCCGACCAGGGAGACGTCGTCGAGCTGCATTACGTCGACCAGAATCGTCGCATCGAGCGGCAGGCGAGCTTCATGGCCCCGATCCTGCCGGACGATGTCGGCACGGTGCTCGATGCGGACATCATCGTCTGCGTCCCGATCACGGACTACCAGGTAGGACAGCCGACGCTGCGCCACATCAAAGAGCACAGCGATGCGACTCTGGTGCTGGATGCCCACGGCCCCACGATGACGCTGGCCCGGGGCGGCGAGCGCTACCCAAGGGCGTGGGCTGACCTGGACGTATGGCTTCCGTACATCGACATCCTGAAGATGAACCTCGAGGAAGCGGGGTCGGCGTGGCTCGGCAAGTCGGTGCAAGTGGCGGTTGATCCGCCGAAGCCGAGCGATGAAGAACTGCGCGATCTCGCACAGTATTGCCTGGACCGCGGCGTCGCTGCCGTATGCGTGACCCTCGACGAACGTGGCTGCGTCGCCTTCTACCGGGACCGTGCGGGCCGCGTTGCCGAGGAGTTCGTCGACCGGATCGAGGTGAAGCACGTCGTCGACACGACCGGTGCCGGCGATTCGTTCGCCGGCGGACTGGCCTACGGCTACCTCGCCTATCGGGATTACGTCGTAGCTTGCCAGTACGGGAATGCGATGGGCGCTCAGCGCTGTACCGGCACGGAACTGAACGTTTACCTGCCGCGAGAGGAAACGGAGCGGCAGATCCGCGAAGCGTACGGTCCCCGCACGTAGGACCCGGAGGGTGCAGTGGACGGATTCTTGCTCACCTATGACGGCTTCGATCCCAGGACCGAGGGATTGCGTGAGGCGCTGACCTCAACAGGAAACGGCTACCTGTGCACGCGCGGCGCCGCGGAGTGGGAGGACGCCGACGGCGTGCACTATCCGGGCACGTACGCGCACGGCGGCTACAACCGCGAGACGACGATGATGGGCGGCCTGCCCGTCCTCAACGAGGACCTGGTCAACCTGCCGAACTGGCTGGTCCTCCAGGTGCGGGTCGAAGGCGAGGATGCGATCAGGTTCAACGATGTCGAGTTGCTCGGTTACCGCCACGAGTACGACATCCGGCACGCGACCGTCCTCCGGCGCCTCCGCTTTCGTGATCACGCCGGCCGGGAGACGACGCTGACAAGCCGCCGGTTCGTCAGCATGGCCGACGCGCACCACGCCGGGATCGAGTGGACCCTCGTCCCGGAAAACTGGTCAGGGCACGTCGAGGTCATCTCAGCGCTTGACGCCCGGGTGACCAACAGCGGCGTGCCCCGCTACCGGCAGCTCGAGGGCCGTCACCTGAACCCCGTTTCCCCGCGAACATTCGGGCCCGAGGTCATCGCGCTGAAGGCCGAGACCCGGCAGTCCAATCTGTACATCAGCCAGGCGACGCGCACGCGCGTGTTTCAGGGCGGCGAACAGCTGCCGGCGACCCGGACGCTTTACCAGATGGAGGACTATATCCAGCAGGTCCTGGCCTTCGAGGTGCGCCAGGGTGAGGCGACGCAGGTCGAGAAGATGGTCGCCTTCTACACGTCACGGGACCCGGCGGTCAGCGACACGCTGGTACGGGCTGCCAGATCCGCGGCGCGCCACAGCGACTTCGCCGGGGCGGCCGAGCGCCATGGCGCGGCGTGGGAGGAACTATGGCGCACGTGCGACGTAGGCGCGTCAGGGAACGAGCAGGTCCAGTTGCTGCTCCGGCTGCACATCGCGCACCTTCTCCAGGTCTGCTCGCCGCATACCGCCGATCTCGACGCCGGAATGCCCGCGCGCGGGCTGAACGGCGAGGCCTACCGCGGGCACGTGTTCTGGGACGAGATCTACGCGTTCCCGTTCTTCAACGTCCGGCTGCCCGAGGTCACGCGAGGGCTGCTGATGTATCGCTACCGCCGGCTCGGGGAGGCTCGGGCGGCCGCCAGGGAGGCCGGGTTCCGGGGTGCGATGTTCCCGTGGCAGAGCGGGAGCGAGGGCGTCGAGGAGACCCAGCGCGTCCACCTCAACCCGCTGTCGGGCCGCTGGGAGCCCGATCTCAGCCGCAACCAGCGGCACGTCAACGCCGCGATCTTCTTCAACATATGGAACTACTTCCAGGCGACCAGCGACTACGCGTTCCTCGAAAGCTACGGCGCGGAGATGATGCTGGACATCGCCCGGTTCTGGGCGTCTATAGCGCACTTCAACTCCGCACGGGAGCGCTATGAGATCCACGGCGTGATGGGCCCTGACGAGTTCCACGAGAAGTATCCGGGCGCGCAGCAGGGTGGGCTGCGCAACAACGCGTACACCAACGTCATGGTGGCGTGGCTGTGCGACATCGCCGCGAAGCTGCCGTCGCTGCTGTCGGCGAGCAGCGCGGAAGGATTGCGCGCACGGCTCGGCATCGGTGACGACGAGCTGGCGCTGTGGCAGGACATGAGCCGCCGGATGTTCGTTCCGTTCGATTCCGGCGGAATCATCAGCCAGTTCGAAGGCTGGGATGAGCTCGAAGAACTCGACTGGGACGCTTACCGCGCGAAGTACGAGAACATCCAGCGGCTCGACCGGATCCTGCGCGCGGAGGGCGACGACCCCGATCGCTACAAGATCGCCAAGCAGGCCGATACGGTGATGCTCTTCTTCCTCTTCTCCGACGAGCAGCTGCGCGAGATCTTCGAGCGGCTGGGGTACGACTACGGTTCCGACACGGCCGCCAGGAACATCGCGTACTACGACCAGCGCACCTCGCACGGCTCGACGCTGAGCTTTGTCACGCACGCGGGAGTGCTCGCCGCCCTTGACCCGGAGAGCTCGTGGGAGCGATTCCTCGTCGCGCTCCGCAGCGATGTCGACGACATCCAGGGCGGCACGACACAGGAAGGGATCCACATGGGCGTCATGGCCGGGACGCTCGAGGTGGTGCAGCGGTATTACGCGGGCACCCAGATCCGCAACGGCGTTCTGTACTTCACCCCCAGGCTCCCCAGTGCGCTGGATGGCCTGTCGTTCCCGCTCCAGTTCCGGGAGACCCCGCTCCTGGTCACGCTCGGCGGCGGCCAGCTGACGCTAGCCGTTCATCCCGACGGTGCGAGTCACCCGATACGGGCGGGGATACCGGGCGACGTTCGCGAGCTCTGCCCGGGAGACCGGGCCGTGTTCGGGCTGGCCTAGCATCGGTGGCGTGACCGACACGGTTTCGATCAGGGAACTGCGCGTCTCCGCGGTGATCGGGGTGCGCGACTGGGAGCGCGAGATCGAGCAGACGCTGGTGTTCGCCGTGGATATGGCGGCTGACGTGGCGAAGGCGGCCGCCAGCGACCGCATCTCTGACGCGCTCGACTACTCGGCGGTCGCGCAGACCGTCACGGACGTCGTGACGCAGGGCGAGTTCCAGCTGATCGAGACCGCCGCCGAACGCGTCGCGCGGCAGCTGCTCGCCGACTACCCGCTCGGCTGGGTGCGGGTGGAGGTGGCGAAGCCGCTGTCCCGCGACGGGTACACGGCCGCGGTCACCGTCGAGCGCGGCAGCCGCTAGGCCCCCATCCCGCCCGGCGGCGCCCTTCTAGTAACGTGCGGATCATGCGGATCGGCCTGTTCGTCACCTGCCTGACCGACACGCTGTATCCCGACACCGGCAAGGCGGTGGTCACGCTGCTCGAGCGGCTCGGCCACCAGGTCGAGTTCCCGATGGCCCAGTCGTGCTGCGGGCAGATGCACTTCAACACCGGGTACCGCGCCGCGGCGGCGCCGATGGTGCGCGGCTTCGCGGCGGCCTTCGACGGCTATGAGGCGGTCGTCACCCCGTCCGCGTCCTGCGCGGCCATGGTCCGGGAGTACCACCCCGTGCTGGCCGAAGGCGATCCCGCCCTGGCCCGCGACGTCGCCGCGCTCACCCCGCGGGTGCACGACCTGGCCACGTTCCTCACCGGCGTCCTCGGGGTCACCGAGGTGGGCGCATACTTCCCGCACCGGGTGACGTATCACCCCACCTGCCACTCGCTGCGCATGATGCACGTCGGTGACGCGCCCCTGCGCCTGCTGCGGGCGGTCCGCGGCCTCGATCTTGTCGACCTGCCTGACGCGGAGACGTGTTGCGGGTTCGGCGGTACGTTCGCGGTGAAGAACCCGGACGTCTCCGCGGCGATGTGCGCGGACAAGGTGGCCGCGATCAGGCAGTCGCGGGCCGAGGTCGTGTGCGCGGGAGACAACTCGTGCCTGATGCACATCGGCGGCGCGCTGTCCCGGATGCGCACCGGGGTGCGGGCCATGCACCTGGCGGAGATCCTCGCGTCAGGGGACGCCGCGTGACCGGCAGCATGCCGACCTACCTCGGCATGCCCGCCTTCCCCGACGCGGCGAAGCGCGCGGTCGCGAACTCTCAGCTCCGCCGCAACCTCACCCACGCGACCACCGCGATCAGGACCAAGCGGGCGACGGCGGCGGCCGAGCTCGACGACTGGGAGCAGCTGCGCCAGGCGGCGAAGGCGATCAAGGACCACACGCTGGCCAACCTCGGCACGTACCTGGTCCGCCTGGAGGAGAACGTCACCAGGGCAGGCGGTCACGTGCACTGGGCCAGGGACGCCGCCGAGGCCAACGCGATCGTGGCGAACCTGGTGCGGCAGGCCGGCGCGGACAAGGCCGTCAAGGTCAAGTCGATGGCCACCCAGGAGACGGGCCTCAACGAGGCGCTCGAGGCGCAGGGCATCACCGCGATCGAGACCGACCTCGCCGAGCTCATCGTCCAGCTCGGCCACGACCGGCCCAGCCACATCCTCGTCCCGGCGATCCACCTCAACCGGGCGGAGATCGGCGAGCTGTTCCGCCGCACCATGGACGACGCGCCGCCCGGCCTGACCGACGACCCGGCCCAGCTGGCCGCCGCCGCCCGCGCCCACCTCCGGCACGAGTTCCTGACCGCCACGGTCGGTATCTCCGGCGCGAACTTCGCGGTCGCCGACACCGGTTCGCTGGTCGTCGTCGAATCCGAGGGCAACGGCCGGATGTGCCTGACCCTGCCGGACACGCTGATCTCGGTGGTCGGCATCGAGAAGGTGCTGCCGTCCTGGCGGGACCTCGAGGTCTTCCTCGCGCTGCTGCCGCGCAGCTCCACCGCGGAACGGATGAACCCGTACACGACGATCTGGTCCGGCGTCGCGCCCGGCGACGGCCCGCGGGACTTCCACCTGGTGCTGCTCGACAACGGCAGGACCGACACCCTCGCCGACAAGACCGGCCGCCAGGCGCTGCGCTGCATCCGGTGTTCGGCCTGCCTGAACGTGTGCCCGGTGTACGAGCGGGCCGGCGGTCACGCCTACGGCTCGCCGTACCCGGGACCGATCGGCGCGATCCTGTCCCCGCAGCTGCGCGGCGTGGACTCCCCGATCGACGCGTCGCTGCCCTTCGCCTCGTCGCTGTGCGGCGCCTGCTACGACGTGTGCCCGGTCGCGATCAACATCCCTGAGGTGCTGGTGGAGCAGCGGGCTCGCGTGGTGGAAAGTCACAAGCATTATCCGGAACGGATCGTGTTCGGTGCCTCGGGCTACGTGCTGCGCTCGCCGCGGCGGCTGGCCGCGGCGCAGCGCGTCGCCTCGCTCGGGCGGCTGGTCGCCGGGCGGAGCGGCCGCATCCGGCGGCTCCCGCCGCCGTTGTCCGCCTGGACCGACACGCGCGACGCGCCCGTCCCGCCGCCGGAGTCGTTCCGCGCCTGGTGGGCGCGGACCAGGAGGGTTGGCGAGACCAGCGGAGCGGACGAGCGAATGCCGGATTCGCTCCGGAAGGACAGCCGGTGAGCGCGGCGCGGGAGGAGATCCTGGCCCGCATCCGTATCGCGACGGGTGCGGTTGCCGCACCCGAGGAGACCGACGCCGCCTACGCGGCGCTGCCGCGGCCGTACCGGCGGGCGCACCACGATCCGTCGGTCACGGACGTCGTCGCCTTGTTCGCCGAGCGCGCCGCCGACTACCGCGCGGTTGTGGAGCGCGTTCCCGAGGACAGCCTGCCCGGCGCGGTCGCCGCCGCTGTCGCCGCGGTCGAGTCCGTCGTCGTCCCCGACGGCCTGCCCGCGGGCTGGTTGGCCGGGCTCGCGCCGGGCATCCGGCTGCTGCGGGACGAGCCGCCGCTGTCCGCGGCGGAGCTGGACCGGATCTCCGGCGTCGTGACCGGCTGCGCGGTGGCGATCGCGGAGACCGGCACGATCATCCTCGACCACGGCCCCGGCCAGGGCCGCCGCGCGCTCACGCTGGTACCTGACTTCCACCTGGTGGTGGTCCGCGCCGGCCAGGTGGCCGCGGACATCGGCGATGCTCTCGCCAGGCTCGACCAGGCACGGCCGCACACGCTGATCTCCGGCCCGTCGGCCACCAGCGACATCGAGCTGATCCGGGTCGAGGGCGTGCACGGGCCGCGGAACCTGCACATCCTCATCAGCGGCTGAGGGCGGCTCAGCGGAAGTTGCCGGTGTGGCCGAGTGAGTAGCGGCCGGGCTGCGGGAACACGCACAGGCCGTGCGGCCCGGATCCGACAGGGATCTTCGCGAGCAGCCGCCCGTCTACGGTGGACATCGCGTAGACGACGCCGTTGTACCGGCCGCCCCACCACATGACCTTCCCGTCGGCGGAGATCCCGCCCATGTCGGGCGAGCCCCCGCCCGGTATCCACCACTTGCCGACCACCCGGTTGACGGTCATGTCGATCACGCTGACGGAGCCCTCGCCGCGGTTGGAGGCGAACAGGCGCCTGCCGTCCCTGGCGACCTCAAAGCCGTGCGTGCCCGCCCCGGTATGGAGGAACCCCAGCGGCTTCGACTGGTGCGTGCCAAGGAGCCAGACACCGTTCGCGGCCATGTCGGCGACGTAGAACAGCTTGCCGTCCGCGGACAGCCGGACGTCCTGCGGCATGGCGTACCCGGACCCCGGCGCGGTCATCGGGGCGCTCATGGACATGCCGAGAGTGAGCTTGCCGACCACCCGGCGCGCGGCCAGCTCGATCCATACGACCGACCCGCTGAACTCGCAGCTGGCTAGGGCGTACTGCCCGTCAGCGGTGAAGTCCATGTGGTTGACGCCGGCGGTCGGTATGCGCATGGAGTGACGCAGTCGCATCGTGACCGGGTCGCGGAAGTCGATCCTGTTGCGAGCCTCCGCCATCACCAGCGCGTGCTGGCCGTCCGGGGTGAAGTAGAGGTTGTACGGGTCTTCCACGGGGACGGGCCGCCCGGGCTGCCCCGTCACGGGGTTGACCGGGGTGAGGCTGTTGCCCGCCGTGTCGTTCACCCACAGCACGGCGCCATCCCAGGACGGGGTGACGTGGTTCGGTTCGGCCCCGACGGGAAACGTCCTGGTGACCCGGTAAGTGGCGGGGTCGATTTCGCTGACCGTGTTGCTGAGGCTGTTCGGCACGTAGACCCTGGACGGGTCGCGGCCCCACTTCGGGTTGGTCATGCCTGGCGAGATATACGCGTACACGTTCAGCGGGGGCGCGCTGCCGGGCGGCGCGCTGCCGGGCGGCGCGACTCTCGCGACAGCCGCCGGCGGGGTGCTGGTCCCGCACCGTCCGATGGCTGCCGCCTTCCGCTGCGGCGCCGACGTGCAGGCGCTGAGCAGTCCCGACCCGCAGGTGAGCGCGGCGAATGCCGTCAGGGCGCGTCGCCGGGTCAGGACCTGGCCCGGCGGCTCGCCTGTCGTGCGGCTCACGCTGGTAACTCTAAACACGCGCGGCGTAGTGGCCGCTACCGGGTCATTTCGCGCCCCCGGCTTCCGCCGCCGCGTCGCCCTCGTCGCCGTCCCCCGGCCAGGTGCCCGTCAACTCGCGGGCAGCGGTCGCGGAGCCGCGGTCGAGCGCCGCCTTGACCACGGCGAAGATGGCGCCATGGATCGCCGCGGCGATCAGGACCTCTGACCAGCTGCGGCGGGCGTCGGTCGCCGACGGGGCTTCGTCCTCGTCCGTCGCCTCCCGCCAGACCCGCTTGAAGATCGCGCTGGCGAGGATGCCGCCCAGGACGCTGGCACCCACGCTGATCACCCTGTAAAGCAGCTTGCTCATGCCGCTCGGAATACCCGGGAAGCCCGCTCTCACACGCCTTCCCGCACCGCGCGGCGAGCGATCGCTGTGAGCGGACAAGGCGGGGAAATAACGGTGGGCTCTTTTTTCTTGAGTGTGATTGACTCAACCTTAGGAGGGGCTGATGAGCGAAACGCTCACGCTGCCGGTGCTGCCGCTGGACGACGAAGTCGTGCTGCCGGGCATGGTGGTCCCCATCGAGCTTTCTGACCCCGAGGTCCGCGGTGCGGTCGAGGCCGCCAGGAACAGCGGGGGGCTTGGGCGGGGACCCGGGATCCGTTCTGAAGAGAGCGCGCGAATCCTTCTCGTCCCGCGGATCGGCGACCGGGGCCTGGCGGGCGTCGGCACGCTAGCGGTGATCGAGCAGGTCGGGCGCATGCCGGGCGGAACGCCTGGCGCGGTGCTCCGCGGTGTGTCCAGGGTGCGGATCGGCTCAGGGACGACCGGGCCGGGCGCCGCGCTGTGGGTCGAGGGCACCGAGATCCCGGAGACGGGGCAGGGCGCCCGCGCCGATGAGCTAGCCAAGGAGTACAAGTCGCTGGTCATCGCCACGCTGCAGCAGCGCGGCGCGTGGCAGGTCGTGGACTCGATCAAGCAGCTTGACGACCCGTCGGCGATCGCCGACCGGGCCGGGTACGCCAGCTACCTGACCGCCGAGCAGAAGCTGCAGCTGCTTGAGACCGCCGACCTCGTGGAGCGGCTGGAGCTGGCGGTCCGCTGGACCCGCGAGCACCTAGCCGAGCTCGATGTCGCCGAGACGATCCGCAAGGACGTCACCGAGGGCATGGAGAAGCAGCAGCGGGAGTTCCTGCTGCGCCAGCAGCTGGCCGCGGTGCGCAAGGAGCTCAACGAGCTGAGCGGCGACGGCAAGGGCACCGAGGAGGACGACTACCGGGCCCGCGTCGAGGCGGCCAACCTGCCGGAGAACGTGCACGAGGCCGCGATGCGGGAGGTCGACAAGCTGGAGCGGACCTCCGAGCAGTCACCGGAGGTCGGCTGGATCCGCACCTGGCTCGACACGATCCTCGACATTCCGTGGAACGAGCGGACCGAGGACGCCTACGACATCGCGGGCGCGCGGGTGATCCTCGATGAGGACCACACCGGGCTCGACGACGTGAAGGACCGGATCATCGAGTACCTGGCGGTGCGCAAGCGGCGCAGCGACCGTGGCCTCGGGGTCGTGGGCGGGCGTCGTTCCGGCGCCGTGCTGGCGCTCGTCGGACCGCCCGGCGTCGGCAAGACGTCGCTCGGCGAGTCGGTCGCGCGGGCCATGGACCGCAAGTTCGTGCGCGTCGCCCTCGGCGGCGTGCGGGACGAGGCGGAGATCCGCGGCCACCGGCGCACCTACGTCGGCGCGCTGCCCGGCCGGATCGTCCGTGCCATCCGCGAGGCCGGCACGATGAACCCGGTCGTGCTGCTCGACGAGGTGGACAAGATCGGCAGCGACTACCGGGGCGACCCGGCGGCCGCGCTGCTCGAAGTGCTGGACCCGGCGCAGAACCACACGTTCCGCGACCACTACCTGGAGGTCGACCTCGACCTGTCCGACGTGGTGTTCCTTGCCACGGCGAACGTGCTCGACGGCATCCCAGGGCCGCTGCTCGACCGGATGGAGCTGGTCACGCTCGACGGCTACACCGAGGACGAGAAGGTCGCCATCGGGCGTGACCACCTGCTGCCCAGGCAGCTGTCGAAGGCCGGCCTGTCGGCCGAGGAGGTCACGATCGAGGACGACGCGCTGCGGCTCGTCGCGGCCGAGTACACCCGCGAGGCGGGCGTCCGGTCGCTCGAGCGGGCGATCGCCCGGGTGCTGCGGAAGGTCACGGCGAAGGAGTCGCTTGAGCCTGGCACGCTGCCGGTGACGGTGTCGACCGAGAACCTGCGCGACTACCTGGGCCGGCCCCGGTTCACCCCGGAGACGAGGCTGACGTCCAGCGACCGCCGCACGGCGGTGCCCGGCGTCGCGACTGGCCTGGCGGTGACCGGTGCGGGCGGCGACGTGCTCTACATCGAGGCGTCCCTCGCGGACGCGGAGACCGGCGCGACCGGCGTCACGCTCACCGGCCAGCTCGGCGACGTGATGAAGGAGTCCGCGCAGATCGCGCTCTCGTTCCTGCGCTCGCACGGGGCGGAGCTCGAGCTGCCGGTCACCGGCATGAAGGACCGCGGCGTGCACGTGCACGTCCCCGCGGGCGCGGTGCCGAAGGACGGCCCGTCCGCCGGCGTCACGATGACGACGGCGCTGGCGTCGCTGCTCTCCGGCCGGCCGGTCCGCTCGGACGTGGCGATGACCGGCGAGGTCTCGCTCACCGGCCGGGTCCTGCCGATCGGCGGCGTGAAGCAGAAGCTGCTCGCCGCGCACCGCGCCGGGATCACCACAGTGCTGATCCCCCAGCGCAACGAGCCGGACCTGGACGACGTTCCTGCCGAGGTGCTCGCCAAGCTGGACGTGCACCCGGTGAGCGACGTCCGTGAGGTTCTGATGCTGGCGCTCGAGCCGGCGATCACGGACGCCGCGACCGTCGCGGCCTAACCGGCACAACAGGAAACAGGCCTGGCGCTCTTGTCGAGCGCCAGGCCTGTTCTGTGTCTGACGTAGGCGTGCTCGAGGTGTCTGACGTAGGCGTGCTTGAAGTCCTCAGGCGGAATGCTCGGGGCAGAGCCCGAACAGCTCGACCGTGTGGTCGACCGAGGTGAAGCCGGCCTCCGCGGCCACTTTCGCCGCCCACTGCTCGACGACCCGGCCCTCGACCTCCACGCTGCTGCCGCAGACGCGGCAAGTCAGGTGGTGGTGATGCGCGGAGGAGCCGCACTGCCGGTACAGGGTCTCGCCCGACGGATCGCGGATCGTGTCGACGGTGCCCTGCTCGCTGAGCACCTGCAGGTGCCGGTAGACCGTGGTGAGCCCGACGGTCTCGCCTCGGCGGCGCAGCTCGGCGTGGATCTCCTGGGCGCTGCAGAAGCCGGGAAGGCTGGCCAGCGCGGCGGCGAGGGCTGACGCCTGCCGGGTCCCGCGCACCTTCGTACCGCGCGGCTGATCCACTGTCACCCTTTGACTTTAACCCCTAGCCGGGGCCGTTTCGCAGCTCTGGAACCAGCGGGCCCCGCCCGGCGTCATAAAGGACAAGGACGCAGGATGGAGGGCGATGAGGCGAATGGTCGCGGTGGCGCTCATGGCGCTGGCGGTAGCCGCCTGCGGCAGCGCCGCCGCCGGCGGGTCATCGCCGCCCCGGTTCGCGGGCTACAAGTGGTCCGTGGTCGCCATCCGCCGCGACGGCAGGGAAACGCCGGTCCCGGCGCGCTACAACGTGTATCTGCAGTTCGCGCCGAACGGCCAGTACGGCGCCAACGACCCGGTGAACTACCACCTCGGGACCTACCGCGCGACCGGCGACGGCTTCGCGACCGGCCATGTGGCGACCACCCTGGCGGGATACGCCGGCGAGGATCCGGTCACGCTGCTGGCGATGGCCGCGATTTCCTCCCTCGACGCCGATACCAGCGCCACGGTCCTGAACCTGGGCGCAGCCACGATCGCGATCGCCGTGAACGAGTACACGCTCACGTGCCAGCGGGCCGGCGAGCAGGCCAACTTCCCGCCGGCCGCCCCCACTTAAAGTCATTCGCCGGCCCCGGAGTCACCCGCGTACGTTCTGAATAAGAATGGTTTCATGAGCAACCGGCTGAAGAGCGCGACCAGCCCGTACCTGCTGCAGCACGCGGACAATCCGGTGGACTGGTGGCCGTGGAGCGACGAGGCGTTCGCCGAGGCGCGGCGGCGCGACGTGCCAGTGCTGCTGTCGGTCGGGTACGCGGCCTGCCACTGGTGCCACGTGATGGCGCACGAATCGTTCGAGGACCCGGCGACGGCGGCCGTCGTCAACGACAACGTCGTCGCCATCAAGGTGGACCGCGAGGAGCGGCCGGACGTCGACGCCGTATACATGGCGGCGACCCAGGCGATGAACCGCGGCCAGGGCGGCTGGCCGATGACCGTGTTCATGACACCGGGCGGCGAGCCGTTCTTCGCCGCCACCTACTTCCCCAGGGCGCAGTTCACGCAGCTCGTGACCGCCGTCGGCGAGACGTGGCGGCAGAACAAGGACCGGGTGAAAGGCGAGTCGGAACGCATCGCCGCGACCCTGGCTGAACAGGCCGCCGCCTGGACCGGCCTGGGCGCGGGCGCCGGTGACCTGCCGCTGGCCGAGCTCACGTCGGAGGCGGTAACCGGGCTTCAGGAGGAGTTCGACTCGGTGAACGGCGGCTTCGGCGCGGCGCCGAAGTTCCCGCCGTCGATGGTGCTCGAGTTCCTGCTGCGGCACTACGCGCGCGCCGGGTCGGCGGAAGCACTGTCGATGGCCGGGCAGACCTGCGAGGCCATGGCGCGCGGCGGCATGTACGACCAGCTCGGCGGCGGGTTCGCCAGGTACAGCGTGGACGCGACCTGGACCGTGCCGCACTTCGAGAAGATGCTGTACGACAACGCGCTGCTCGCGCGGGTCTACACGCACCTGTGGCGGCGCACCGGATCGGCGCTGGCCCGGCGGGTCGCCGAGGAGACGTGCGAGTTCATGCTGCGGGACTTGCGCACGGCGGAGGGCGGCTTCGCCGCGTCGCTCGACGCGGACAGCGACGGCGAGGAAGGCGCCTACTACGCGTGGACGCCGGCGGAACTGCGTGTGGTGCTCGGCGACGAGGACGCGGCGTTCGCGGCCGAGGTGTTCGGCGTGACGCAGGCGGGCACCTTCGAGGACGGTAAATCCGTCCTGCAGCGCCGCGCGGAGCCGTCCGACCCGGAGCGGTTCGACCGGATCCGCGGCACGCTGCTGACGGCGCGCGAAGGGCGGACCCGGCCGGGCCGGGACGACAAGGTGGTCGCCGCGTGGAACGGCATGGCCATTGCCGCGCTGGCCGAAGCCGGGCTGCTCTTCAACCGCCCCGACCTCGTCAACGCCGCGCGCGACGCGGCTTTGCTGCTGGACTCGCTGCACGTGTTCCCAGGGGGGTCCGCGCGGGACGGAGCAGTGCGGATCGTGCGAACCTCCCGGGACGGGGTGGCCGGGACGAGCGCCGGGCTGCTCGAGGATTACGCGAGTGTCGCCGCCGCGCTGCTCGTGCTGTACGGGGTGACCGGTGAGGACCGCTGGGTGCCGGTGGCGGCGGCGCTGCTGGACACGGTGCTCACCTCGTTCGGGGACGGTTCCGGCGGTTTCTACGACACCGCCGACGAC
>Ga0210396_10004173_pt1 | contig 14176 bp, 11 predicted proteins | sample IncBWH17OmetaG_FD_155466 | JGI IMG/M metagenome (GOLD analysis project Ga0210396, IMG submission 155466) | Forest soil microbial communities from Barre Woods Harvard Forest LTER site, Petersham, Massachusetts, United States - Inc-BW-H-17-O ...
GATCTTGCATTGCTCGATTGCCGGACTGGTGTTGCACGTCACCCAGTCGCCGTATCGTATCTTGAACCTTGCTCCCCTCGTGTGGCTGGGGAGAATCAGCTACAGCCTGTACCTGTGGCAGGAACCCTTTTTTTTCAATCCCACTCGGCAGCCAGCGTACAAACTTCTTCTCGGCATCGGGCTGGCTTGTCTTTCCTACTATCTGGTCGAGCAGCCTGTACTCAGATTGCGGGACTGCAAAGCAACTGCTCCTGCAAACCAGGCGTCCGAGGCGGGACTAGTTATGTGCGAAGTCCTGCAGTGACCGCCCGGGGCCAACTGCCCCTGTCGTGATAACCTGAACTCTCCTCATAAAACTGTGGGTTGAGGTATGAACTTGATCCGTTTGCGTTGGCTGTTGGGTATCTTTTCCATTCTTCTTCTGGTTTCTTTCGCCTTTGCCGAAGGCACGCGCACCTGGGAACAATCGAAATTCGAAGAGCTGATTAAAGGCACGACCAAAGGCGTGGCCGTCCGCAGCACCGGGGGCCTTGAACTGGCTCCGGCTTTCACGGCGCTGTTTACCACTCCGTCAACTTATATCTGGTCGATCGCGGCAGATCGCGAGGGCAATCTATATGCCGCTTCCGGTTCGCCGGCGCGAGTCTATCGAATTACCCCCGACGGCAAGTCGACTGTGATTTTCGAGCCCCAGGAACTTCAGGTGCAGGCTTTAGTTGTGGACAAGAGCGGAGTCATCTTCGCGGCCACCAACCCCGACGGCAAGGTTTACAAAATCGAGCATCGTGCTACTTCAGCGGAGAAAGGCTCTGGGGATAAGAAATCCACGGCCAAGCCGGCGCCGGATTCCGCTTGGAGTTCATCAGTTTATTTTGAGCCCGGCACCAAATACATTTGGGATCTCGCGCTCGATGATTCAGGCAACCTCTACGTGGCCACCGGGGATCACGGAGAGATATTCCGGGTCACACCGAAGGGCGATCACTCTGTCTTCTTCAAGAGTGACGAAGCCCATATCCGGGTAATGGCCTTCGATAGCAAAGGCAATCTGATTGCGGGTTCGGACGGCAGTGGTCTGGTTTATCGAGTCTCGCCCGGCGGAGAAGGCTTCGTCCTCTACAGTGCGCCAAAGAAAGAAATCACCGCTCTGGCCATCGACAAAACAGGCGACATCTACGCCGCCGGTGTTGGAGAAAAACGTGGCGGCACGACCGCACCGAGTTTCCCCTCGACGCCGATCTCGATTCCAACTTCCCCATCTGTTTCGAGCAGCGGGCCGCAGGGCGGTATCGTGATCACCGCCGCTCCCACCAGCACGCCACCCACATCGCTGAGCCTCCCCATCCCCGGTGGGGGAGCCGCGGGCGGATCGGAGATTTACCGCATCGCACTCGACGGCTCTCCCAGCCGGGTGTGGAGTTCTCGCGAGGATATTGTTTACGCCCTCGCTTTTGATCAGCGCGGCCGCCTACTCGCCGGCACAGGAAATCGTGGACACGTTTTCGCCATCACCGGAGATGACGAATTCATCGACCTTCTCAAAGCCAGCGCGACCCAGGTCACGGCCTTCGCCAACGCTCCCCAGGGCGGCCTCTACGCGTCGACCAGCAATCTCGGCAAGGTGTTTCTGCTGAGCGCTACGCCTGAATCCGAGGGCAGTTACGAGAGCGATGTTTTTGACGCTCGCAACTTCTCGCGCTGGGGACGCGCCGAATTCCGCGGCTCCGGGAACGTCGAACTCTTCGCCCGCAGCGGCAACGTGGACAATCCCGACCGTAACTGGAGTCCGTGGGAGAAAATCGATCTGCGGAGAGATGGTTCGGTCAGCGTTCCTCCCGCTCGCTTCATTCAGTGGAAAGCGGTGCTGCGATCGGGAGACCCTGCCCCCCGCGTCGAAAGCGTCACACTCAACTACTTGCCCAAAAACGTGGCGCCCGATTTTGACGACGTCACAGTACAACCCGGGGTGCGCTACCAATCGCTGCCCAAGCCTGCGGCAGACCTCCCCGCCGGAACCGGCCAGCAACCGCACTTCGATACGCCTCCTCCGGTCATCCATGACCACGACTCCATCGGCGTGAAGTGGAGCGTTCACGACGACAACGATGATCAAATGAATTACTCGGTTTACTACCGCGGCGATGGGGACACTCGATGGCTGTTGCTCAAAAACAATTTGACCGACAAGTTCTACTCTTTCGACGCGTCACTTTTGCCCGATGGCGTCTACACCGTCAAGGTCGTGGCTTCCGACGCGCCCTCGCATTCTCCCGACCAGGCTTTGACCGCGGAGAAAGAGAGCTTGCGATTCGAAGTAGACACCACTCCGCCGCAGATCGAGAATCTCACTGCATCCGTCGAGAATGGTAAGATCCACGTGACCTTTCGCGCGGTCGATAGTTTTTCGAATATCAAGCGCGCCGAGTATTCCGTCGACGCCGGCGAATGGCAGTTCATTGAACCAGTCGGGCAGTTGTCCGATTCGAAAGCCGAGAGCTATGACTTGCGAGTCACAGTTCCGCTCGTCAAGCCCGCGGCCGCGACGCTCACAAGCGCCGCCGGGCAACTTGAGCACGTCGTTGTAGTCCGCGCTTATGACCGCTATGACAACATGAGCTCAGCGAAAACAGTGATCCGCGGAAAGTAGGTCTGGCTCAATCACTCGATGGCTCAATCGCCAAATCCGTGAGCCGATCCGCGTTGCGCAATTCAGGAAACTGCCAGGCCCAGAGCGCGATTACGACTAGCGTTCCGATGCCGCCCAACACCACGGCAGGGACGGTTCCAAACCAGTGCGCCGTCAAACCCGACTCGAATTGGCCAAGCTCGTTGGAAACTCCAATGAAGAGCATGTCCACCGCGTTGACCCGGCCACGCATTTCGTCCGGTGTGCCCAACTGAATCAGGGTGCCGCGCACGACCACGCTCACCATATCGGTCGCGCCGATCAGCAGCAGCGAAATCAGAGAAAGCACGATGCTTCTCGAGATCCCGAAAAGAATGGTACACACTCCGAAGCCGGCAACGCACCACAACATTGTCGGTCCGGCCTTGCCACGCAGCGGACGATGAGCCAGCAGGATCGCCATCGCGGTCGCGCCGACTCCAGGCGCGCTCCGCAGCAACCCCAGGCCCCATGGCCCAGTCTTGAGGATTTCACGCGCATAAACCGGCAGCAGGGCCACCGCTCCACCAAGTAACACTGCGAACATGTCCAGCGAGATCGAACCCAGAATCAATTTCTGCCGCCAGATGTAACGAAATCCGGCTAACACGGTGGTCAGCCTCACACCCTCCCGAGATCGCGCTCTCGTCTGCGGTTTGATTCGTATCGTAGACAGCAATGCCGCCGCCGACATCAGCATCGCTGTCAGGTACACGGCCGAGGGACCACGAAAAAAAGCGTAGATCAACCCGCCGACTGATGGGCCCAGAATTGTCGCACCTTGAAAAACGCTCGCGTTCCAGGCCACGGCATTGGCGAAATGTTCTTCCGGGAGCAACTGGGGCAGCAGGGCTCGGCTGACCGGCCCGGTGAGCGAGCGTACCGCACCGAGCAGTACCAAAACTCCATAAATCGGGTAAACGCTCGGATGAGCCCCATGCCCGCCTCGCAATGCAATCTCCCACAGCAGGCCCGAGCAAGCGACGAATCCCGCATAACACAACATCAACAGCCTGCGGCGATCAAACCGGTCCGCCGCATGCCCGGAGGCCAGAAACAAAACAATTCCAGGAAGAAACTGAGCCAGACCGACCAGGCCCAAGTCCAAAGGCCGCTTCGTGATCTCGTAAACCTGCCAGCCCACTGCGACCGATTGCATCTCGAGCGCGGCCTCAATGAAAAATAATGCCAGCTCGTAAACGGCGAAATCCGGATAAGTAAACGCGATACTGCCCGCGAGCCTGGGATCTCCGCTTGCCGCCATCTGTCACTACTCTGCCACAAAAGCGGCCTGTGGAGGACGGACATCGCTGGTCGGCCCCTTGGGGAAGCAGCCTCGTTTTACCCTCGTATCCTGCTCTCTGCTGCTGGGCTCGCTATAATCCAAACTGACGGAATACTAACTGCTGAGTGCTGACTGCTTCTTTCATGCGCTTCGAACTCTTCGTCGCCTCCCGCTACCTTCGCGCCAAACGTCGCCAGGCGGTCATCGGCGTCATCACCGGCATCTCCATTGCCGGAGTCGCCGCCGGAGTCGCCTCCCTCGTCGTCGCGCTCGCCATCAACAATGGATTTCGCCAGGATCTCCAGGACCGTCTGCTGGGCTCGAGTTCTCATATCAATCTGCTGCGCATTCAGAGTGACGGAATCAAAGACTGGCGACCGCTCATGGATCGGCTGTCGAAACAGCGGCACATTGTTGCGGCTGCCCCGGCGATCTACGAACAAGTTCTGATTTCTCGCGGACCACGGGCTCGCGGCGCCGTGTTGAAGGGGATGATTCCGAGCGAAGAAAGAAAAGTCAGCGATCTTCTGAGCACCGTAAAGATCGGCGCGGCCGATGCGCTGGATGAAAGCACTGACCATGTGGGACCGGGTCTTCGACCCGGTCAGGGCGGAACGCCCGACTCTGCCGCCACAAGCGCGGACAAGAGTGTCCGCGCCACCCAAGCTAACCAATCCCCCACAGACCTTCAAGGCGTAGAAAACCGCATCGCCGCCATGCCCCCAATCATTCTTGGCAAAGACATGGCCGACGAACTGGGCACCACCGTCGGCTCTATCGTGCTCGTCACCAGCCCGCAGGGCGAACTCACTCCATTTGGCATGGTGCCCAAGTACAACCGCTTTCGCGTAGTCGGCATTTTCAACTCCGGTTTCTACGACTATGACAGCTCTTGGGCGTTTATCCGTCTCAGCGACGCGCAGCAGTTGTTCGGCCTCGCGGATCTGGTTTCCGTGCTCGAGTTCAAAGTGGACGACATCTACAAGGCCGATGAGATTTCCAGGCAACTCGAACAGGCTGCCGGCAAGGGTTTCATGGCCACGAACTGGATGGAGCAGAACAAAGCTCTCTTTCGCGCTCTGCGCCTGGAACGTCTGGTAACCTTCATCACCATCGGCCTGATCGTGTTCGTGGCCGCGCTTAACATTCTGATCTCGCTTACCATGATGGTTATGGAAAAGACTCGCGACATCGCCGTGCTCATTTCGATGGGCACACGCAAGGCGCAGGTACGCCGCATCTTTATCGCCCAAGGTGTGCTGATTGGAGTCGTCGGAACTGCGATTGGTCTGGTTCTTGGCTACGCGCTTTCCTGGGCCGGCGGGCACTACCATCTTTTGTCGCTGGCCCCCGAGGTCTATTCCATCGACTACGTGCCCTTCGCCCCGCGCGCCATGGACGGTGTGCTCGTGGCGCTGGTGGCGATTGGGATTTCTCTGATCGCGACGGTGTATCCGTCGTGGTCAGCCGCGCGCATTCTTCCCGCGGAAGCCTTACGCTACGAATGACCCTTTCGCTTTCCTTTGTGTTCCTTCGCGTCCTTTGTGGTTTACGCCTTTCTAAGGCATTAGCCAAGGACACCGACGGCGATCTCATGACCCAGCTTTGACCCTTTTATGACATTTACCGTAACCCTTTATGTCATTCTGCCCTCATTCCGTCCCGAGAACGTGACTTTGGGTCCCGCCCTGTGGGCTCGCAGTCAGTGACCGAGGTCACATTCAACCTCACAACTTCTGAAGTACAGTTTGTTCGAGGTGCTCCCGAGAAGTGAGCAGAAACGTTTCCGGCGTAGCCGTGTTTTAATAGACAGGGCAACCTGCCGCGAGTCAATCGAGTAGGGTAAGTCGAGTAGATAATCGCTCGGCGGCCTGTATTCCTGAGACGAGGAGCACTGCGGGTGCATCTAATTGAGCAGGCGATATTAAGGATCGATGGCCTCAAGAAGGTCTTCCGATCTGGCAAATCGGATTTAGTGCTCTTTGAAAACTTATCGTTTCAGGTGGCCAAAGGCGAAATGCTTGCCATTGTGGGCGAATCCGGTGCGGGAAAGAGTACATTGCTGCACATTGTCGGCGCTCTTGATCGGGCTTCCGCGGGTGAAGTATACTTCGCGCACTGGCAGTTGAATTCGCTTTCGGAGAACGCTGCGGCCGAGTTTCGCAACCACGAAATCGGCTTTGTCTGGCAATTCCACTATCTCCTGCCGGAGTTTACAGCGCTGGAGAATGTGGCTATGCCACTCTTGCTTCGAGGGCGCCCTCGGCAGGAAGCGCAACGGGAAGCTTCGCGGTGGCTCAGTGAGGTCGGATTGGACCAGCGCTCGCATCATCGTTCGGGAGAGCTTTCCGGCGGTGAACAACAGCGGGTAGCTCTGGCTCGAGCTTTGATCACACAGCCCAAACTCTTGCTGGCGGATGAGCCGACCGGAGACCTCGATAGCCGTACGGCGGATTCAGTTTTTGAACTGATCGCCAGGCTCCATCGCGACTATCAGTTGACTTCCCTCATCGCCACCCACAACTTCGCGTTTGCCCGTCGCTGCCAGCGCGTGTTGCGGCTACAGCAAGGCAGCATCGAGGAGGTGGCACCGGAAACGCTACCGGTATAGCACGTCACGGCGATTGACTTTTCGGTCGCGACGTGTCGGAATGAGAGGTGAACGGCGTCTCCAGCTGATTTTACAATTTGGGATTGCTGATTGACGGAATGACTTCGGGAAGGGCGCGGCTTCAGCCGTGCCAAGAGGTCCGCAAAAATGCGGGCTTTAGCCCCCGGGATGGGATATCGAAAACGCCGCAACTGGTCAACTTACAGAAAGTTGCAACCACTTGCGGAGAAACGACAAGTAAGGTGTCTTTGGTAACTGATAGCCGCGCGCCAAACCCGCGATATAAACACTGTAGCGGTTGGCACGTCGATTGCACCATTAACTTAGGGTCAGGGAGATCCGAGGAGCAGGGCCGCCAGGTTGACCCAGAACGCTCCCCGCGACCTCGGGGGAAAGGGTCTTATGTTTGAACGTTATACGGAGAAGGCGAGGCGCGTCATCTTTTTCGCGCGCTATGAAGCCAGCCAGTTCGGGTCTCCTTATATTGAGACGGAACATCTTCTGCTGGGACTTCTGCGCGAAGATAAAGCCCTGACCAATCGCTTTCTGCGTTCGCACGCTTCGGTCGAATCCATTCGCAAACAGATCGAGGGACACACCACGATCCGGGAAAAGGTTTCCACTTCCGTGGACTTGCCGCTGAGCAACGAATGCAAGCGCGTGCTTGCCTATGCCGCGGAAGAGGCAGAACGTCTCTCCCACAAGCACATCGGCACCGAGCATTTACTGTTGGGTTTACTGCGAGAAGAAAAGTGTTTTGCGGCTGAGATTCTGCACGAGCGTGGCTTGAGACTCTCGACGATTCGGGAGGAACTGGCTCGCACCAGCCAGGAAAAAGCGCAGCCCCAGCGTCAGCGCGAGTCTTCCCTGCTGAGCGAGTTCTCCCGCGATCTGACGCAAGCCGCAATGGATACGCAACTCGATCCGCTCGTTGGACGTGACGGCGAACTGGAACGGGTGATTCAGATTCTCTGTCGACGCACTAAGAACAATCCAGTCTTGATCGGCGAACCCGGCGTGGGCAAAACCGCCATCGTTGAAGGCTTGGCGCAACGCATTGCCGATGGCGAAGTCCCGTCGTTTCTCGCGGACAAACGCATTCTGGCTCTTGATCTTTCATTGATTGTTGCCGGCACTAAATATCGCGGCCAGTTCGAAGAGCGTCTCAAGACCATCATGAAGGAGTTGATGGAGTCTCAGAATTCGATCATCTTCATTGACGAACTGCACACTCTGGTCGGGGCAGGCTCGGCGGAAGGCTCGCTCGATGCCGCTAACATCCTGAAACCCGCATTGTCGCGCGGAGAAATTCAGTGTATCGGCGCAACCACCCCGGGCGAATATCGCAAATCGATCGAGAAAGACCGCTCGCTCGAACGCCGATTCCAAGCGGTAAAAGTTCCACCACCGAATGAGGCTGACGCCACCAAAATTCTGTTCGGGATCAAAGACCGGTACGAGAAGTTTCACGCCGTCACCTACACCGACGACGCCATCAATTTCGCGGTATCGCACTCGAACCGTTACATTCCCGACCGCTTCCTGCCCGACAAGGCGATTGACCTGGTCGACGAAGCCGGCGCCCGCGTAAAGCTGCGCCAGACTTCGCTGCCCGAGGAACTCACCGAAGTGCAGAAGCGCATCAAGTTCATCGTTCACCGGATGGAAAACGCCATCGCGAACCACGAGTTCGAGAAGGCCCGTTTCTACAGCGATGAGGAACGCAAAGAGCGCGAGAACCTGCGCGCTCTTCGCGAAAAATACCATTTGGATGAATCTTCCACGGGCGTCGTCGGCCGCGAAGACATCGAAGATGTGGTCTCGCGCTGGACCGGCGTCCCCGTCACTTCGATCAAGGAAGAAGAAACCCAGAAGCTCTTGCGCATTGAGGAAGAGCTGCACAAGCGCATCATCTCGCAAGACAAAGCCATAAGCGCGTTAGCACGAGCAATCCGCCGCAGCCGCGCCGGTTTGAAGAACCCGAATCGGCCGATTGGGTCGTTCCTGTTCCTTGGTCCCACGGGCGTTGGCAAAACCGAAGTCGCGCGCACCCTGGCACAGTTCATGTTCGGCACGGAGAAGGCTCTCGTAAGGTTCGACATGAGTGAATTCATGGAGAAGCATTCGGTCTCCAAGCTGATTGGCTCGCCTCCGGGATACGTGGGTTACGAGGAGGGTGGTCAGCTCACCGAGCGGGTAAAGCGGGCGCCCTATTCGGTTGTCCTGCTGGACGAAATTGAGAAGGCGCATCCGGATGTGTTCAACATTCTATTGCAGGTGTTTGAAGACGGACAGCTGACCGACGGATTGGGCAATACCGTCGACTTCAAAAACACCATCCTCATCATGACCTCGAACATCGGGGCGCGCCACTTGCAGCGCCGCGAGGGTCTAGGCTTCCAGTCGAGCAAGGAAGACATGATTTCGGAAAAGATCGAGGATCTGGTCAAGAACGAAGTCAAGCGCACCTTCAATCCTGAGTTCCTCAACCGGTTGGACGAAATCATCCTGTTCAGCGCTTTGAGCGAAGGCGATCTGATCCAGATTCTTGAACTCATGGTCAGCCAACTGAACCAGAACCTGGCGCAGAAAGCGATCACGGTCACGGTGACCGACGAGGCCAAGAAGTGGATCCTCAGCCAGACGCTGGTGGATCGTAGCTACGGCGCGCGTCCGCTACGCAGGGCACTGCAGAAATATATCGAGGACCCGCTGTCGGAGGCTTTGATTCAGGGCACGATTGCTACCCGGCCTGCATTCATCGAGGTTTTCCTCGGGGACAACAAGCTGTTCTACCGTCCGGTGGATTCGAAAGAAACCGAAGGCGTGTTGTTGTACGAGAACTCGTAGAGACGTGGCTACCTACGTCTCTACAGCCGTCAGCCAAAAGCTGGCGGCTTTTGTTTTCTCTCGCTGCGGTCGGGTTATAGTGTCAGCTGAGGAGCCACAGGTGACCGGTGCTATCCAGTTTGGCAAAAGCATCTTGTTTTCGGCTGCATTGATAATTCTCGCAAGCGTTCTCATGGCGGCCGGCGGCCAGCAGACTCCGGATCCGCACCAGGTTCCGGTAATGGATGGAGAAGCCGGGCCTTGTTCGGTTGCTTTCACCCTTACCGATGCCAAAGGCGCGCCGGTTTACGACGCGCGCATTCGAGTCCACATCGCTTACGGATTCGCGGGCGTGCGGCGGCTTGATCTCGAAGCGGCCACCAATGTCGACGGCAAGACGCAATTCAAGGGACTGCCGGAGAAAGTCAAAGGCGGAATATTGATGTTCCGCGCGTCGCAAGGTAAGCGCGAGGGATCGGCGATCTACGATCCGGCAAAGAACTGCAGTGGTCAGCAGAGCTCCATTGTTCTGACGGGAGACTAACTGGCGGGTACGATCGGGCGGGGCGTGGACCTCCTCACAATTCCTCTTTCGCCGCTTTGCGGCTGTTGAGGGCAATCCGATTTCACTTCGCAGAGTTTAATCATACGGCCTGATTTGGGAGTTGCATTCTTGGCCGGTGCTGGGTAGTGCAAGGATCCTTCTTTGGGAGTCCTCGACGAAGCCGAGGACTCCGCTGCCTCAGGATGACTGCAGGGTGGTGTGGGATTCGATTGTACGGGCGAGGACGCCTGCGCCTGCATTGGTTCAGTTTTATTGCAACAAGTCTTATTGCAGGAGGTCGAGGGTTCTGCAGGTGCGGGTGATGGTTTCGCGTTCTTCGGGCGTCAAATTCGTGAACTCAAATCCATAGCGGTAGCCGGTGCGGTTCCGCACGATGCCTTTTACTTTAATGGGGTTGGTGGCGATCGGAACTGAGAATTGCAATGCGACGGAGGTGCCGACTTCCCAGCCAGAAACAAATATTCCGCCCATTCCACCCTCGTTAATATTCAAGGAGCGCCCGCGCATCTCGCGGTGCTCGGTTCGAGGGTGCTCCATTCCATGGACCGCTGCTTTCAGTTCCGTTTCGAGTTCATATCTCGGATAACGGCGGCTGTTTATCTTGCGTTCGGGTTGGTAGGATTGATCCATACCGGCAAGAATCATTTTCACACTTCACGGCGGTAAGCGGTATCTTTCGTTGGTTTGTTCGGAAATCGGAACAGCACGGTGGGACGTAGCCATATTCGGTTTTCAAATCAGCAACCCTACTCCGGGGAGGTCGAAGCCAGGGATTTTGGCGCTTCGGTGATCATCTCCTGCCTGGCTTGAAGCTTTTCCAGAATCATGGAGCCGAGTTGCGAGACGCTGCCGGCGCCGAGAGTCAGAATCATATCGCCCTCTTGCGCTCCGGCCACCACTGCTTCTGCGGCTTCGGCAAAAGAGGCGGCGTAGCGGGCTTCATGTTCTCCGGTCTCTTGAATGTGCCCGGCTAAGGCTTCTCCGGTGATTCCCTCGATAGGCGGCTCGCTGGCGGCGTAGATGTCTAGGATAAGCAGGGTGTCGGCGTCGTCGAACGCCTTGGCGAACTCGTCCATTAGTAACTGGGTGCGAGTGTAACGGTGCGGCTGGAATATAACGTGGATCTTGCGGAATCCGCATTGGCGGGCGGCGGCGAGGGTGGCGCGGACCTCGGTGGGATGGTGGCCGTAGTCGTCGATCACGCTTATGCCGGCGGCCGTGCCTCGCAATTGGAATCGGCGATCGACACCGCGGAAGTTTTCGAGCGCTGAGTGAATCTGCTCCACTTTGATATCAAGGCCGATCCCTACAGCAATCGCCGCCGTGGCATTCAGCACGTTATGTACGCCAGGCACGTGGAGTCGGAACTCGCCTAACGGCTTTTGCTCAAAGGTTACGTGGAAGCGACTGATTGGCCGGCATTCTCCGGGGTTGAGCACAGGCTCGCCCAGCTTAATGTGGAAGTCGGAGTCGCGGCGCATACCGTACGTGACGGTCCGGCGCTGAATTTGCGGGAGCATGCGACGCAGCAGGGGATCGTCGTTGCAGACCACGACCATTCCGTAGAAAGGAACGTGATCCATGAAATCCAGAAATGCGCGCTTGACGTCTCGCATGTTGCGATAGCAATCCATGTGTTCGCGATCGATGTTGGTGACGACGGCGAGGATGGGTGACAGCTTGAGAAACGACCGGTCGCTCTCGTCGGCCTCGGCCACGAGATATTGCGATTTACCGAGGCGGGCGTTCGATCCCATGGCGTCGACGCGGCCGCCGACTACCACGGTGGGATCCAGTTCACCGCCCGCTAAGACGGCCGCGACCATGGAAGTGGTTGTCGTCTTACCGTGCATTCCGGCGATGGCAATGCCGTACTTCAGGCGCATCAGTTCAGCCAGCATCTCGGCGCGCTGGATTACGGGAATGTGGAGAGCGTGCGCCTGGGAGATTTCTGGATTTTCCGAGGCAATGGCTGAGCTGGCCACTACGACTTCGGCGCCGACAATGTTCTCGGCACGATGTCCCTCGAAGACCGTGGCGCCCAGGCTTGCCAGACGCTGCGTGACCGTGGAACTCTTTAGATCGGAACCGGAAACCTTGTAGCCAAGGTTCAGCAACACCTCGGCGATTCCGCTCATGCCGATGCCGCCGATCCCGACAAAATGAATGCGCTGAATCTTGGCGAACATTTAAATCAGTTCCACGCTAGAAAAAAGCCTTGATGCAATACCTGACCATAGCGCCTGTATCAGCGCGTCGATAGGACCGACGAAATACGGCATAGTGGACGGGGTAGGATCCACCGAAGGCATCAGGATGCAAACCGGACAAACTGAATAGGCTAGAACGAAACTTGCAAGGCTACCTGGGCGTGGGTAAGTGCCCGGGGACGGAGGAGAATACGTGAGATACATCTGAACGGTGTAACTAACGAACCCGAATAAGATGAAGAACTTGAGCGGGAGGGGAGTTCTTTTCCATAAAGCCCGTTGCTCTCCGCCAACCTCGCGTTCCAATTCGTTCAAGCTCTGAAACATGTTATTCGATTCCTGCGAGCCGGGCAGCCATGGCCGCTATGTCGCGCGCGGCGTTTGGATGCGAAAGCTTGCGAGCGGCATCGCCCATTCTTCCCAGGCGAGACGGCTCGGCCAATAACGTGCTGACAGACTCGACGAGGCCTTTGCGGTTCAAGTTCGACTCCTCTAGCATTACCGCCGCACCTGCCCGCTCCAGGGCTTCCGCGTTGCGCTTTTGATGATCGTCGGCGGCGCGCGGGAAGGGCACAAAAACAGCTGGCTTGCCGGCCGCCGTCACCTCGGCCACCGTGCTGGCCCCGGAGCGGCAGATGAGCAAATCTGCCCGCGCAAACCGACTCGGCATATCGTCGATAAAGCGATAGACCTCAACGGAGCCGCCCAAATTCGCGTAGGCCGCTTGAGCGTCATTATAGTCACGTTCGCCGGTTTGATGGACGATGTGAATTCCAGGAACACGCTGACGCAAGTCGGCTACCGAATCCATGACCACCTGGTTGATCGCGTGCGCCCCCTGGCTTCCGCCGAAGACGAGCAGGGTCGTCGTATTCGTGGGATGCTGGCTGGGGGTCTGGAAGAAGGCCTCGCGGACCGGAACGCCAGTCACCTCGCAGCGGTGAAAGTAACGTCCGGTTTCGGCGAAGTGCACGGCGGCTCCGGAAACCAGTGGGGCTACCAGGCGGTTGGCAAATCCCGGAACAAAATTCGGCTCAAACACGAGCGTTGGCACTCTGCGCAATATGGCCGCGAGCATCGCCGGGCCGGAAGCGTACCCGCCGACGCCGATCACGATGTCGGGTCGAAAATCCGAAAGGATGCGACGCGAATCCCACATGGCTCGGGGGAGATCGAAGAAGGTTTTCAGCCGTGTCTTGAGACTCACCCGGTTCAAGGCGCCAACCTGGACCAGCCTTAGAGCAAATCCTGCAGCGGGAACCAATCGGTTCTCGATGCCTCTCGAGGTGCCGATGAACACGACCTCGGCGGCGTAATCTTTCTGAAGTTGCTGGGCGATGGCGATAGCGGGGATCACGTGTCCGCCGGTCCCGCCTCCCGCCAGAATGGCCCGCATGCAGTGACTATAAACTGGAAAAGGCGTTTGGGCGGCGAGAGAAGTTAACGGTCTAGCTCCGTGCTGGCTCGAAGCTTCTGGCCGAGCTTGGCTCGGCTGAATAGCCGGGGGCGGCTGTCCCCACGTTATTCGGCTTGTTTTGAAATATTCAGTAGGACGCCGATGCAGGCTAGCGTGACCAGCAGCGACGAGCCGCCGTACGAGACCAGCGGCAGCGGGATGCCTTTGGTGGGCATCAACCCGAGCACGACGCTGATGTTGATGAAGGCTTGCACGACGATCATGCTGGTGATTCCGACTGCGAGGAAGCGTCCGAACATATCTTGCGTACGCAGGGCGGTGCGAATGCCTCGCCAGAGGAAGATGGCGAAGAGCAGCACGATTACCAGCGCGCCCACCAACCCCAGTTCCTCGGCAGTCACGGCGAAGATGAAGTCGGTGTGGGGCTCCGGTAGGTAGAAAAGCTTCTGCTTGCCTTCCATCAGACCGACGCCGGTAATGCCTCCCGTGCTCACCGCGATCAACGATTGAATGATGTGAAAGCCGCGGCCCTGCGGGTCCGAATAGGGATTAAGGAAAGCGAGGATGCGGTCGCGGCGATAGGCCACGTGGAAG
>Ga0210396_10004174_pt1 | contig 14176 bp, 10 predicted proteins | sample IncBWH17OmetaG_FD_155466 | JGI IMG/M metagenome (GOLD analysis project Ga0210396, IMG submission 155466) | Forest soil microbial communities from Barre Woods Harvard Forest LTER site, Petersham, Massachusetts, United States - Inc-BW-H-17-O ...
CAGTCGACGCCCACCCTCACGCTGCCTAACGTGTCCGGCGTCGTGCCGACCTTCCTCGTCCCCTCACACACGACCGCGATCAAGGCGACGGTCTCGTCGCCTTCCCCGTTGTACTTCGACTTCTCGTACCCGTTCGGCGACCCGGACCTCATCTCGTCGTCCGGCAAGACGGCCACGGGATCGCTGTCGGAGCCAGACGTCCCCGCGGGCAACTGGTCGGTCACGCCGTTCCTCGCCGGGCCGATCGGCAAGAACGCGGCCAAGAACGTCACGGCCCATGTGTCGATGACGGCGAGCACGGCCGGCTTTGACCCGACGGTCAGCTCGCCCACCGGCGACCTGTGGCTGGGCAGCACAAACGCCGCCAGCGGGTTCGATCCCTACGTGGTCAACCCCGGCCAGAGTGTCACGATCCCGGTGACGATCACGCCGAACGGCACCTCAGGAACCGTGGTGTCGGGAACCATCTACGTCTGCGACTTCTCGCTCAACTCCGGCGCGGTGACGTACAACGAGCTGCCAGGAAGCTACCCAGAAGGAAGCGATCTGGCCGCGCTCCCCTACACCTACACGATCGGCTAGCCGCCTATCGGCTAGCCGCCTATCGGCGAAAAACCGCGGCGCCGCCCCGGGCGGCGCCGCGGTTTTGCACGTAACGAGGGACAAACGCGCATCCGGTTGATTAGCCGAAACACAACGAATCCCGTCAGCGCGGCATTTGTCGCCGGTGCCGCGATATTCTCCCCCCAGGGGCGGCCTTTACGTCTGCCGCTCGTTCAGTTACGGGGGAGTCTGGGGTGGGAGACGATGCTACCGAAGGCAGCTTGGTAGGACTGCCTGAGGCAATTGAATCGCTTCGCGCTGATCTCGCGCGGGCGTGGTCGGAGGGCCAACGGCAGCCTGTACGGTTCCGGGTTGAGCCGGTAGAACTGACCGTCCAGGTAGCGGTCACCAGGACCGTCAATGGCACCGCGGGGGTCAAATGGTATGTGCTGGCATTCGGCGCGGGAAAGTCGCGGGAAACGGTCGCGACGCAAACGCTGAAGCTACGGCTCACTCCGGTGCTATCCGACGAAGAGGGAAACGAACTGCCGGGCGCGGAGCTGCTCATTTCTGACCGGGACGACGATGGCGATGTCGCCCCCGGCGTACCGGCGCACGAGCCGGAGTGACCACACGTCGTGGAGACTAGCCGGATCGTCTTGATCAGGTACGAGAGCCCGGATGGCGTGTCTTGCGTCGGATCGGGGTTGCTGGTCAGTGCCGGCCAGGTGCTCACGGCCGACCATGTGGCGAACGGGACGGATCACCGTGTGATCCGCGCCGGGGGCGTCAGGGTAGCGGTCTCGGCCAAGCTGCGGTCCTGCGACCCCGCTGTCGATCTCGCGGTGCTGACGCTGCGCGAGCCGCAGCGCGACGTGACGAGGCTGCCCTGCGCCCGGGTCAACCGTAGCCACGTCGGCCAAGTGCCTGGGTGCGTGGCCGTAGGTTTCCCCCGCTGGAGCAAGCGCGGGGACCGGCGGCGGACCGCCCAGGTAACCGGCTGCATTCCGACGGCTGAGGGGCTGGAGCCGACCACAGAAGGCGGCCTGCGCGCCGGGTACCTGACCCTGGTCGGTGACCGGATCCCCGGTGCTCCGCCGATACCGCAAACAGAAGTCCACGGCGCGGCGGCAAGCGAGTGGGCCGGCATGTCGGGTGCGGTCGTGGTGGCCGCCGACATGGTGATCGGCGTCGTACGCAGCTCCAACCTCGCCGCTGGCGGCCAGTCGCTGACGGTCACTCCGCTGACCGCACTGGAACGTCTGCCCGCCGGGCTGCGGCGCAGGTTCCTGGATGCCCTCGGGGTACACGAGCTGGACCAGATGCCCGCTCTTCCTGCCGCTGCCGGGGTCATCAGCTGGTTCAGCCGTCCCGCGCTGGCCTTGTCGGCGGATGTCGAGGACAGATACCGGCGCACGATCACCGCGGCGCTGGGATCGGCGGACCTTCCTGCCAGCTGGACTCTTGACGAGCTCGGCGAACTCCGCAGGAAGGCGGAGGCGGACGGCAAGGGCGTGTCCAAGGTTTCTGACACGCTCGCCGCGCTGTGCCAGGCCATCGAGGCGAAGCCGGTTTTCCTCGGTGTCGGCGGCAGCCACCTGGAACTGGGCCAGTTGCAAGTGATCTACCGGCGCGAGATCGGGTCGTGGCCGGCTGGATCGTCGGCCGACGCGCTGCTGACGGCGGCCGCCAGCGCGGGCATCACGGAAAAGCGGTCAGGGACTGCCGGGCCTCTTGGCGCGCTGGCGCGTTTCGTCATCGCGGTCGCGGCGGCTGTCGGCGTGCCCCCGGAGACAAACCCCCTGCTGGCAGGCTGGCTCATGGCGATGGGACATCAGCTGGCGGATGCCGGGGCCCATTATCGCCAGTGCGAGGACGGTTCTGCCTGGCTGCTCATCGACCTCGGGGACGAGCCGCGGCACGGTGCCAGTCCGTGGCCGGACCTGGTGACCTGGATGCTGCTGACCAAGGGCGACGCCATGACCGGGGATCCAGTGGCGTGCGAGCCCACGGCGGACGGGCTGCGGCGGGCGCTGGCGTTCGTGCTGCGGCAGGTGCCGCCGGCCCGGCCGCTGCTCGTTGACCTCGCGCTGCCGCGGGCGCTGATGGACGAGGGAATCGAGCACTGGCCGGTCGTCGAGGTCGATGGCTGCGCGGAGCCGCTCAGCGCCGAATGCAGTCCCAGGCTGCGCTGGTCAAGACGGCGCAGGGACGCGCGACTGCACAACCGTGTGCTGGACCGCCTCGAACAGGCTTCCTGGGACGGTGGAGCACGACACTGGACGCTCGAGGACCGCCGATACGCGTGTTTCGTCGGCGGACACAGCGCGCTGTCCGCCGAAGATCAGCTCCGGCCGTTGCTGCGGGACGGGTGCGGGTTCGCCATCTGGTTCGCCGCGGGGATGCCTGGTTCCGCCCTGCGGCAGATTGACCACGCCGTCAGCGCCATCCCCGTGGGCGCTCGCCGTGACTTTCTGCCCGACCATTTGCCTGGCTTCGGCGCGAACCGTCCGGCTGTCATCTGGGATGACCCGCGCGGTCGCGGCGACCCGCGCGGTCGTGGCAGGTTCCAGCTGCCCCCGCTCGCCGCACCAGAATCTCCCTAGCGCAACCCGAATCGGAGGTCCCCATGGCGTGGGAAATCTTCACCGGCACCGGTGTGCCGAAGGTCGCTGAGGCCTGGCGGCAGATCCCCGGCCCACCGCCATGGCGCGAGCGAGGAGCCGCCGAGCACCGTTTCGTCGTGTCCGCGGAGCTGCTCGAGGCCGTCAACACGGCGCTGCACCTGCGCAGGCCGCTGCTGCTTACCGGTCCGCCGGGATCGGGCAAGTCCACGCTCGCTGGCGTCATCGCCGCGGAGCTGCAGCTCGACCCGCTCCTTGAGTGGCACGTGACATCCCGCAGCACTCTCACGGACGCGCTCTATGAATACGACGCCCTCGGCCGCCTGCACGCCACGCAGGCCATCTCGGCGACCGGTAGCGGCGAAGCCGACGCGGTGCAGGACTTCGTCACGCTCGGTCCGCTGGGCACGGCCCTGGCGTCAAAGGACCGGCCCCGCGCCGTGCTGATCGACGAGATCGACAAGAGCGACCTGGATCTTCCCGGAGACCTGCTGCACGTTCTCGAGCTAGGCGAGTTCGACATCCCGCCGCTGGTGCGCGCTGCCGGCGGCCACGGCCCCGGGGGAATCGCGCCTTCGTACCGGGTCCGCGGCGCGGACCGGGCGAATTACGAGGTGACCGGCGGGGTCGTCCGGCGGACCCAGCTGCCCGTCATCGTGATGACCAGCAACGGCGAACGTGCCTTCCCGCCGCCGTTCCTGCGGCGCTGCGTGCGCTTCGAAATGCCGACGCCTTCTGAGTCCTTCCTCGAATCGGTCGTCACCGCGCACCTGGGCGGCGCGGCCGCGCGGCAACAGGAGATCATCCACGACTTCGCCGCACGGCTCACAGAGGGGCAGAACCTGGCGCTCGACCAGTTGCTTGGCCTCATCTACCTGGTCACCGGCGAGGCCGCGCCAGGAACGGAAGCACGCGCCAGGGTCGAGCGGATCCTGCTGGAGGAACTGAGCGGCCGGTGATCAACGAGGTCGCCCGGTCCATGGCGAGGGCGATTCCAGACTGCACAGCCGAGGAGATCGCGGACATCCTCTGGCTCGCCGCGGCACGGCGGCCGGAACCGCTCGGCCCTCGCCCTTCCCCGGGAACCGATCTTCCCGCCGCCCGGCGCAGCGGAGCAGCGGCGCCGCCCCCGCAAGAGGGCGGGCCCCGCCGGGCCGAGCAGCGCGGGACGCTGCTGATGCACGGCGGCCTTCCCGTCACGCAGGCCCGGGCGACAGCCGCGACCGCGGTCGGCTTGCGCGCGCCCAAGAGCATGGCGGGCGCGATCGCCACCGGCCGCATGTTCTCGCCGTTCCGGCGGATCCACCGTCCGGGGCCATGGCAAGTGGACGTGGACGCCACGGTGGAAGCCACGGCCGACGCCCGGCGGCTGACGATCGTGACCCGGCCGGCGCGTGAGCGGGGCCTGGACGTGGCCCTGGTGGCGGACATGTCGCCAGTCATGACGGCATGCGCTAGCGCCGTGGCGGAGCTTGAGGCGATCCTGATCCGGGCCGGGTCCTTCCGGTCGGTCAGCCGATGGACCCTGTCACCGCGCGCGCAGGACGTGCTGGTGCGCGACCGGGCGGGCGCCGAGCACATCCCGGACAGGCTGGCCGATCCGTCAGGACGCAGGCTGGTGCTGCTGGTGACCGACGCGACGGCGGATCACTGGTACCGCCAGGGACTCTGGCGGGCGATCGGGAACTGGGCCGAGCTCATGCCGACCGCCATCCTCCACGTGCTCCCTGAGCAGTACCGCACGTCCGGTCCTCTTGGCGGCGCCAAGGTCACGATGAGGTCGGGCAGGCCCGCCGCGCCGAACCGGGCCGCGGACGTGGACGTTCCCTGGTGGGACAGTGTCGCCGACGGTGCCCATGGTGGCAGCGTGCCGGTTCCGGTCGTGGGACTCGGTCAAGAGGAACTGGCGGCGTGGGCGCGGGCCGTGGCCGTGGGCACCGGCTGGGTGGACGCGGTACGGGCACGTCAGCCACCCGAGCGCAGCGCCGGCGAGGCCAACGCCGAGCTGAGCATGGAAGACCGGATTCGCGTGTTCCAGGCAAGGGCGTCGCGGGGCGCGCAAGCACTCGCCCGCGTCCTCGCGGGGGCGCCCCTGCTGTCCCTGCCGCTCATCGGCGTTCTTCAGTCCCGCCTGCTGCCAGAGACCGGCCTCAGCGAACTCGCGGAGGTGCTCGTCAGCGGCCTACTGGAAGAAAGCCCCTGGCCGGCCGCGCACAGCCGGGCGGAGCGGTTCCGGTTCCGGGCGCCCGCGAGCGATCTGCTGCGCCGCGGGACGACGGCGGACCAGGAATGGGACACGTTTGCGGCCATCAGCGACTACCTGGACCAGAACGCAGGGACGGGCGACGCGATCCGCGCGCTCATCGCCGACCCACTGGGATTCGCGACGGTCGATGCCGAACTAGAGCCCTTCGCCGCTGTCGGCCGCGCCGTCGCCGTCCGGCTCGGCATCGCGCCCGCGGAAATCGACGTCGGCCAGGGCCCGGCCGACCTGGCAGGTGAGCAACCTCCGCCAGCCGACGACCTGACGACGGGCGGCCTTGATACCGGCCCGTCGCGTCAACTGGAGACGGTTGGCGAGGAAATCAGGCTGGTCCGGCCCTATGCCGTGACCGGAGGACGGACCCGGCCCCGCGCCCAGCTGCCGCTCGAGACCCTGGTCTGCTCCACCGTGCAGGAGCCCCTTGACCTATCGGTGCTGTCGCCCGAGTGCCAGGCGATCCTCCGGTTCTGCGTGGACTGGCGGTCCGTCGCCGAGATCTCGGCCGTTCTGCAGCTCCCGGTGGGGGTGGCCAGGGTTCTGGTCGCCGACATGAGCGCGGACGGCCTGCTGCGCGTCCACGAGCCCAACCTGGAAGAGGGACCCGGCCGCGACCTGCTGGCCCGGGTGCTTGACGGGCTTCGCGGATCCCAGCCAAGCGGGCCGCCCAGAGCACAGGACGCGGTTCCGGTGAAGATCCTCGTCGCGGGCGGATTCGGCGCCGGGAAGTCGACCTTCGTCAACTCGGTGTCGGAGATCACCCCGCTGAGCACCGAGGCGGTCATGACCAACGCGAGCGCGGGCATCGACGACCTTTCCGGCGTCCCTGACAAGAACACCATGACGGCCGCGATGGACTTCGGGCGCCTCACGCTGGCGGGGAACCTCGTGCTGTACATGTTCGGCACGCCAGGAGTGCACCGGCTCTGGTTCTTCTGGGACGACCTGATCCAGGGCGCCATCGGCGCCGTCGTGCTCGTCGACACCCGGCGGCTCGCGGACTCGTTCCCCCCGATCGATTACTTCGAGGCGTCCGGGCTGCCGTTCGTGATCGGCATCAACGGGTTCCACGGGCAGTTCACGCACCCGGTCCAGGACGTGCGCGATGCGCTCGACGTCGCCGAGACCGTCCCGGTGATTCAGTGCGACGCGCGTAGCCGTGAGTCGGCGAGGGCGACCATCGTGACGCTTCTCGAGCACGCCCTGTCCGTAGCCGAAGCCGAACGCCGCGCGGGATCTGACGACCCCTAGGCTGAGTGTTCTATGAGCATCGCAGCAGCCGCACAGAGCCCGGCCGGGATGTCCGGTGCCGATCCGGCCGCGGTCATCCATACAGAAGACCTGACGAAGGTCTACCCGGGAACGGACTTCGCGGCCGTGGACGAACTCAACTTGGACGTCAGGACGGGGGAGATATTCGGCTTGCTCGGACCGAACGGCGCGGGCAAGACCACGACCGCCGGCATGCTGACCACCCGGGTGGTCCCGACGTCGGGCCGGGCGTTCGTGGGCGGGGTGGACGTCAAGGAGCACCCGGCGCTCGCCAAGCAGCTCAGCGGGATCGTCTCGCAGCAGAACACCCTGGACCGCCAGCTCACGGTGCGGGAAAACCTGTACTTCCACGGCCGGCTGTTCGGCATCAACGCGAAGGAGTCCAGGAGGATCTCCGATGACCTGCTTGAGCGGTTCCAGCTGTCCAGGTGGGCGAAGGCGTCGGTGTACGCGCTGTCCGGCGGCATGGCCCAGCGGCTCATGGTGGCGCGGGCGATCTTCCACCGGCCGTCGGTGCTCTTCCTCGACGAGCCGACGGCCGGCCTCGACCCGCAGAGCAGGCTCGCGCTGTGGGACCTGCTGGGCGAACTGAACGGCGACGGCCAGACGATTCTGCTGACGACCCACTACATGGAGGAGGCCGACCGGCTCTGCGAGCGGGTCGCGATCATGGACCACGGCCGGATCCTCGCCCTGGACACCCCCGCCGCGCTCAAGCAGTCCATCGGCGCCGACACCATCGTCACGGTGCGCCCCACCGGCGACGCCAGCGGCCTCGCCGGGGTCCTGGCCAGGGACGTGGCGGGTGTCACCAGGACACGGCTGGCCGACGGCAGGCTCGAACTGCATGTCCAGGGCGGCGACGGGCTGGTCCCGCGCATCGTGCTGGCGGCCGAGCACGCCGGCTTCCAGCTCGTCGACGTGTCGGTCGCCGAGCCCAGCCTGGAGACCGTGTTCATCAACCTGACAGGAAGGGAGCTGAGGGAGGAATGACCGCCTCGGTAACCAGACCGGCGCCGGCGCGCCGGATCGGCGGCGGCCCTACCCGCTCGGTGGCCGCGGCCAGCCGGACCGCGCTTGGCGCGCTGCTCCTGCGTGACCTGGTGGTGCTGCGCAAGCACCTGTGGGAGTTCGTGCTGCGCACGCTGATCCAGCCCTTCCTGCTCTGCTTCGTTTTCCTCTACGTCTTCCCGAAGATCGGGCAGGGCATCGGCGGCCACGGCACGGCGGAGCAGTCGGCGTTCGCCACCGTCCTGGTTCCCGGGGTCGTCGGGATCTCGGTCATGTTCCAGGGCGTGCAGTCGATCGCGCTGGCCATGGCCCAGGAGTTCGGCTTCACCAGGGAGATCGAGGACCGGGTGCAAGCGCCGTGCCCCGTCTGGCTGGTCGCCGTCGCGAAGGTGCTCTCCGGCGCCGCCCAGGGCGTGTTGTCCGCCATCATCGTGCTGCCGATCGCCTCGGTCGTGCACGCGCCTGGCGTTCAGGCGCACCTGAACCTGCACTGGCTGATAATCGTGACGTTGGTGCCGCTGGCCTGCGTCGCGATGGCCGGGCTCGGGCTCCTCCTCGGCACCAGCTTCGAGCCGAGGAACATCGGCCTGATGTTCGGCTTCATCATCTTGCCGATCACGTTCCTTGGCTGCACGTACTATCCGTGGACCAAGCTCGCCCCGGTCACGGTCGGCGGCTGGCCCTGGCTGCAGACGCTGGTGCTGATCAACCCGCTGGTCTACGTGAACGAGGGCATGCGGGCGGCGTTCACCGACGCGCCGCACATGCACCTGTACGTCGTCTACCCAGTGGTCGCCGGGTTCGGCGCGCTGTTCCTGGCCGTCGGGCTGCGCAACTTCAGGGGCAAGGTGCTGTCGTGACGGAGCCGCCCCGCCCCCGTTCGGTATAAAGATCTTGATTTTCCCGAACGAACCGCGCTGACCGCCTGGCCGTCAGCCCGTGACGGGCACAGGCGGCGGCGCGGGATGGACCCCTCGTAAGAGGGCGCGGTCCCGTTCCTGGCAGCGCAGCGAGCGGAGCACCTCGTCGCGGCCTTCGATGAGCAGCCGGCGCAGCGCGGCCGGCGTGTCGTGAGTGGCCAGGTACTCGTCGGTGACCGCGACGGTCTCGGAGTTCACCGCGCACATCTGGTAGCCGCCGCCCACGAAGTCCTGCGCCATCGCCGAGCTCCACTCCCGCCACACGTCTGCGACGGTCGCGAAGTACGCCGACCGGTACGGCTGGACGAGCGAACGCTGGTCCGGGTCGATGAAGCCGGTGAGGGTCGCGCGGAACATGGCGATCGTCAGCTTCCCGTCGGTCAGCGTCTCCCACGTCTCTCGCTTGACCGTCTGGGACGGCACCGCGGCCCGGCAGGTGGCGGCATGCCGCTCACCCGCGTCGGTCGCGTCCCGCGTCAGCTCCAAGTCGATCTCCGCCTCACCGTAGGCGCCCCGGCTGACGAGGCGGCGCAGCAGTATCCACCGCAGGTCGGTGTCCACGGCCAGCCCGTCCACGACGGTCGAACCCGACAGCAGCCCGGACAGCAGTTCCAGGTCGGCTGGCGAAGTGGCGACTCCCGCGAACGCCCGGGTGTACGCGAGCTGGTGGTCGGACGCCGCGGGCGCCGACAGCATCAGCGACCGCAGCGACGAAGCCATCAGCTCGAGCCCGGCATCGCGCCAGGCCGGGTCGGCGAACCGTCGCACCGCCTGCGCGGCCTGCCGGAGCAGCGTCTGCACCACGCTCATGTCCCGCACCGACGAGACCCCGTCCAGCACAAGACGCACGTAGTCCCTGGCGGCCATCTCGCCGTCCCGGCACATGTCCCACGCAGCGGCCCAGCACACCGCGGCGGGCAGCGACGAGCTGAACGAGCCGATCGACGCCTCGATCAGCGTCGCCAGCGAGTATTCGTCGAGCCGGACCTTGGCATACGTCAGGTCGTCGTCGTTGACCAGCACCAGGTCGGGCCGCTCCTGCCCGATCAGGACCGGCACGTCGGTGCTCGCGCCCGACACGTCGGTCTCGACGATCGCCCGGCGGACCAGACCTCGGTCCGTTCGGTCGTAGAGCCCGATGGCGATCCGGTGCGAGCGCAGCACCGGATAAGACTCCGCCGCCTCCTGGATAACGGCGAAGGTCGCGAACCGGCCTTCGGCGTCGAGGGTGTACGACGGGCGCAGCGTGTTCACCCCGGCCGTTTGCAGCCATTCGCGTGACCACGCGCTCAGCTGCCGCCCGGAAACCGCCTCGAGCGCGGACAGCAGGTCCGCGAGCGTCGCGTTGCCCCAGGAGTGCTCGGCGAAATACCGCCGCACGCCGGCCAGGAAATTCTCGCGTCCCACGTACGCGACGAGCTGCTTGAGGACGGCGGCGCCCTTGGCATAGGTGATGCCGTCGAAGTTCACCTCGACCGCGTGGATGTCGGGGATATCGGCCGCGATCGGGTGGGTCGACGGCAACTGGTCCTGCCGGTACGCCCACGACTTGTAGACCTCAGCGAACGTGGTCCACGCCTGAGTCCACCGGGTGGCCTCGGCCTGTGCCAGCGTGCCCGCCCAGGTGGCGAACGACTCGTTCAGCCACAGGTCATCCCACCAGCGCATCGTGACCAGGTCACCGAACCACATGTGCGCCATCTCGTGCAAGATGGTCTCGCCGCGGGCCTCACGGGAAAAGTCGGTGACCCGGGACCGGAATATGTAGTCCTCGACGAACGTGACCGCGCCGGCGTTCTCCATCGCGCCCTCCTTGAATTCGGGCACGAATAGCTGGTCGTACTTGCCGAACGGGTATCTGATGCCGAACGCGGTGTGGAAGAAGTCGAAGCCCTGCCTGGTAACCTCGAATATCTCGTCGGCATCCAGGTACTGTGCCAGCGACTGACGGCATATGATGCCGAGCGGTATCCCGTCATGCTTGTCGCGGACCACGTGGTACGGACCGGCCGAGACATGGGTGATGTACGTGGCCATCACCGGTGTCGGCGGGAAGTGCCACAGCCGCGCGCCGCCGTCCGCGGGGACCCCGCCTTCGACGTCCGGCGCCATGTTGGACACGACCAGCCAGCCGTCGGGCGCGACCACGGTGAGCTCGTAGCTCGCCTTGAGGTCGGGCTGGTCGAAGCACGCGTAGATCCGGTGCGCGTCGAAGGTCTCCAGGTCGGAGTACATGTAGACGTTGCCGTCGACCGGATCGGTGAACCGGTGCAAGCCCTCGCCGCTGCGTGAGTAGGCCGCCTCGGCGTCCACCACGACCTCGTTGTGCGCGGCGAGCCCGTCGAGCGCGACGCGGTCACCGTCGAACGCCGCCAGGCTGACCGGCTCCCCGTTGAGGGTGATCGCATGCACCTGCGGTGCCACGAGGTTGAGGAAGGTGCCAGCTCCTGGCCGCGCGCAATCGAAGACAACTCTCGCTACCGAACGGAACGTCGCGTCTCCCCCGGTCAGGTCCAGCTCCACGTGGTAGGAGCCGACGGTGACCAGCGCGGAACGTTCTCGTGCCTCGTCACGGGTGAGGTTAGCTGCCACCAGGAGATCCCTTCGTGATCGTTATCGGCTGCAGTGAATCTTCGCACGCGCAGCCCTTCTAAAGAACGTCTTGCACGCTTCCCGGAATGCCGCGGTCTCACGCCGGGTTGTGCGTGCTGACAAGGCACCGATGCCGGACAACAGGAGCGTGCATGAGCGAGCAGGTACCCACCGTGGTCGACTTCTGGTTCGACCCTGTCTGTCCGTGGGCATGGATCGCGTCCCGGTGGATGCACGAAGTGGAGAAGGTGCGACCGGTCACGACGCGGTGGCATGTGATGAGCCTGTCCGTGCTGAACGAGGGCCGGGACGTCCCCGAGCCGTACCAGGAACTGATGCGCACGGGGTGGGGCCCGGTGCGGATCTGCATCGCCGCCGGGCAGCAGTTCGGCCCCGAGGTGCTCGGGCCGCTGTACACGGCGCTCGGCACCCGGTTCCACCACGACAAGGCGCCTCTTGACCGCGCGACCTACGAGGCGGCCCTGGCCGAGGCCGGGCTGCCGGCTGACCTGGCCGCCGCGGCGGACTCGACCACCTATGACGAGGCGCTGCGCGCCTCGCACAAGGAAGGCATCGACCGGGTCGGCTATGACGTGGGCACGCCGGTGATCTCGGTGAACGGCCTGTCGGTCTTCGGACCGGTCGTGTCGCCGATCCCGCGCGGTGAGGCGGCGGCCCGGCTGTGGGATGGCGTGCTGCTGATCGCGGGCACAGACGGCTTCTTCGAGCTGAAGCGGTCCCGCACGCGCGACCCGATCTTCGACTGACCGACCCTCTGCCACACCCCGAACGGGCGCCATGATCCCCCGCCTAGTCCGATAGCGGTTTCAGAACATATTACACCGAGTACCCGCCCCGTTATCAGGTGTAATCAAGCCTTTTGCCTCGGGCCTCCCGCGCCCGTTCCCCTCCTGTCACGATGCCCTCTCCTTCACCCCAACCGCGGCCGGGAATTGCTCTATGGGTGTACTTGGGAGCGAATAGCGCGCTTAAGTACACCCATAGAGCGAAAACACTTCCCAAAGGGGGCGGGGCGCGGCGGGGTCCTGCTGCTCTTTGCTTGAACGTTGTCTGGCAGACTTGCGGGCGTGCGCGTATATCTGGGATCTGATCACGCGGGGTTCGAGCTCAAGACAGCCTTGATCAGCTGGCTCCGTGAGGCCGGACATGATCCGGTGGACTGCGGCCCCGCCACTTACGTGCCCGACGACGACTACCCCGTGTACGTGATGCGAGCGGCGCGCGCCGTCATCGACAACCCGGGCAGCCTGGGCATCGTGATCGGCGGTTCTGGTAACGGCGAGCAGATCGCGTCGAACAAGATCCCCGGCATCCGGGCCGCGGTCGCGTGGACCGACGAGACCGCGCAGCTGGCCCGCCAGCACAACGACGCGAACGTGCTCAGCCTCGGCGCGCGGATGTACAGCATCAGCGACGCCGTCGGTTTCGCGAAGGTCTTCGTGGAAACGCCCTTCTCCCAGGAGCCCAGGCACGCGCGCCGCCTAGAGGAGATCGCCGAATACGAGAAGACCGGCGAACTCCCGCCGCTCCCCACCGCATAAGTGGTCGCGACGCCGACAACCATACCCCCCAGGGGTACTCCCGAGGCGCGAATTTAAGCGGCACCTGCATCGGCTTATTCGCCGTATCTGTCGTGATGGCGGAGCCAGGCCATCAGCGGGCCGTCACTGCGTCCGGGCGGCAGCTCCCAGTCCTCCTGGCGGCCGCGGGCGGTGAGGTCGAGCCAGTGGTAGATGCCGTTCACCATGTCGGTGCCCCGCGCATAGCTGGAGTAGGTGAGGAACACGCGGTCGCCATGGCGGAGGAAAGCGCTGATGCCGTGCAATTCCCCTGACCAGCCCCGCCACTGCGCGCCGAGTTCATCAAGGCCCCGGTAGTTGTATTCGACGGGGGCGACGGACTCGTCGAGAGTGACGTGGAAGTCGTAGTTGAAGTCGCCGCCGAACGATGAGTACCAGGGGACGGTCCACCCCATCCGCTGCCGGAACGGCTCGATCCTGGCCAGCGGCGCCCGGGAGACAAGAGCCAGCGTGGTATCGCGCGCGTGCAGATGAGCTAGGTGCCCGATGTTGTCGGTCAGGAACGAGCAGGACGGGCAGCCTTCGGCCCACTCGGGGTCGAACATGAAGTGGTAGATCAGCAGCTGGCTCCGGCCCTCGAATAGGTCGAGCAGGCTGACCTTGCCGGCTCGGCCGTCGAACACGTACTCCTCGTCGACCTCGGTCATCGGCAGCCCGCGCCGCTCGGCGTTGAGCGCGTCCCGCTGCCGGGTGAATTCCTTCTCTTTCGCGAGAAATTCCTTGCGGGCGGTGAGCCACTCAGCTCGTGATACGACCTGCGGATCTTCCATCCCGTCCTCCGACGTCTACGCTATCGGCCGCGTCGGCGCCGCCTGCGGCTACGCGGTAGGGCGTCATCCTCGGCCGGTCCCGGCGCCGGCCCCGCCCCCGGTCCCGGGAGCGCCGCCGCCGGGGTGCCAGCCCGAGCGGACGACGCTGGCTCTTCGCGCGCGGCGGCCTCGGCTAGCTGCTCGGGCCTGGGCCGCGACACGTCCCTCGCGCGCATCGCGGCACTCAGTGTGATCTTCATGCCTGCCACGAGTCCTAGTGTCGGTCAGAAGATCCTCGGGCACCAGGGTGCGGGGTCCCACGACATGGCCGCCGACAGGGTCAGCAGGGCGCCTGGCCGTCGCTGCGTGACGAGCCCGGCCGCGCCGAGCATGCCGAGCCGGGTGCCGCCCAGGTAGGCCGCGCCCAGTTCCCTGATGTCGAGCGCGACGTCCGCGGGATCGGATGTCGGCTCGCAGCTGGCGCCCCCGGTCGGGCCCGCTGCCCGCAGCCGCCAGCGGCCCGCGTTGGCAGGCAGCAACTCGTCGGCGACCTCGATCACCACGTCCACAGGACAGGAGTACAGCCGTCCGGTAAGCGCCTTTG
>Ga0210396_10004175_pt1 | contig 14174 bp, 15 predicted proteins | sample IncBWH17OmetaG_FD_155466 | JGI IMG/M metagenome (GOLD analysis project Ga0210396, IMG submission 155466) | Forest soil microbial communities from Barre Woods Harvard Forest LTER site, Petersham, Massachusetts, United States - Inc-BW-H-17-O ...
GCGCATGGTCGTCCTCAAGTCCGGTGAGCGGCCGGGGTCAAGGCCGTCAGCCGCCGAAGGCGGGGGCGCGGCAGCGCCAGCCTTGAGGCCGGCCGATCGCCGGTCTAACTCTCAGCACAGTTGCTCTGGCGGGTCGGAACGGTGCAGAAATAGCGCCCGATCGAGGACGGATAAAAGCGGAATATTTGTGCGACCAGGGACTGGACGGCCCAAATCAGATTGAATCGTTTCAGCAAATTACGGTTTACGTTGATACGATTTCTGAAAGCTCCCGGGCCGGGCAAGCGAGGCGGCGTCCAGACCAAACGACGGGTGATTTGCCCGACGGGCAAATCACCCGCGGCGGCGCAGATGCGGGCGCGGACTTTAAGGCGATGCCTTCAACCGGCATTTCCGGGATTACCCCTAGACCGGACATGACGCGGACACCCCATTGCGGTAGCGATTGACCCATGGGCGGCATCGGCGGTCAAATCCGCCGCGACGCACAACGCGACTTTCTGCTTGGTGTCCAGCGGGTTTCGATAATATCCGTCGCAAGGCCTTCTGCTATCCTGCACAGTCGCGTCGGCTTTGTGCGGGCTTGAGCGATCTGGGGTGCAGACCAAAGCAGTTGGGAGGCCATCATGGATCTCGGGAATTGGCTGCGGACCTTAGGTCTCGAACGCTTTGAGGCCACGTTCCGCGAAAATGCAATCGACGAAACGGTGCTGTCTGATCTGACGGAAGATCACCTGCGCGAGCTCGGCCTTCCCCTCGGCGCGCGGATCAAACTTCTCAAAGCCATTGCAGCACTGCCGAAGAAAACGACGATCGGCGCGCCGGCCGGAATGGCGGTTTCCAGTGCGCCCGGCGATGCTGCGGAGCGTCGTCAGGTCACCGTGATGTTCAGCGATCTCGTGGGCTCAACGGCGCTGTCGACGCGCATGGACCCCGAAGACTTGCGCAAGCTCATCTCGGCTTATCAGAAATGTGTCACTGAAACAGTGCAGCGCTACGGAGGATTTGTCGCGAAATACATGGGCGATGGCGTGCTGGTCTATTTCGGCTACCCGCAGGCTCATGAGGACGATGCCGAGAGGGCCGTGAGGGCGGCCCTGGACCTTGTCGCGGCGGTGGCGAAATTGAAGACCAACACGCGGCTGCAGACCCGCGTCGGAATTGCCACGGGGCTGGTGGTGGTCGGCGACCTCGTCGGATCCGGCGAGGCCCAGGAGCGAGGCATCGTCGGCGAGACGCCCAACCTCGCGGCCCGGCTGCAAGGGCTCGCCGAACCGGACATGGTTGTTATCGCTGACTCCACAAGAAGGCTTCTGGGCAATCTGTTCGAGTTGCGTGATCTTGGTCACCAGGAGCTCAAGGGACTCGCGGGTGCGGTGCAGGTCTGGGCTGCACTGCGACCGGCGTCTGTGGAAGGCCGGTTTGAAGCTTTTCACGGTGGCGACCTCTTTTCGTTTGTCGGGCGCGAGGAGGAATCGCAGTTGCTGCGGCGGCGGTGGTCCAGGGCCAAGGGTGGCGAAGGCCAGGTCGTGCTGATTTCCGGTGAGGCCGGAATTGGCAAATCCCGGCTGACCGCGGTGTTGCTGGAACAGATCAAAGAGGAGCCGCATGCGCGGCTGCGCTGCTTTTGCTCGCCGCAGCGTACGAACAGCGCGCTCTCTCCGATTATCGGCCACATGGAACGGGCAGCCGGATTGAAGCACGACGATAGCGCGCAGGCGAAGCTCGATAAGCTCGATGTCCTGTTGGCGCGGAGCGCGACGCCACCAGGTGATTCAGCCCTGCTCGCCGAGCTGCTGTCACTTCCGAACGACGGTCGCTATCCCCAACTCACGCTTGACCCGCAGCAGCGTCGGCAGCGAACGCTGGAGGCGCTTGTCACCCAAATCGGGTCGCTTTCGAGGTCCGCCCCTGTGCTGATGATTTTCGAGGATGCACACTGGACCGATCCCACCAGTCTCGAGCTGGCTGGCCGCATTCTTGAGCGTATCGTCGCGCTTCGCGTGTTACTGATCATTACGTTCCGACCGGAATTCGAGCCGCCGTGGATTGGGCTTCCGCATGTGACCACAGTCACCCTCAATCGCCTTGGCCGGCGGGACATCGACGCCATCATTGACCGAATTGTCGGCAACAAGCTTCTGCCGACTGGTATCCGCGAGGACATGATTGATAGGACCGACGGCATTCCCTTGTTCATCGAGGAAATGACAAAGGCGGTGCTGGAGGCGGAGAGTGAGGAGGAGGCGCGAAGAACGACGGCCGCGATTCCATCGTCGAGGCTCGAAATCCCCGCAACGCTGCACGCCTCGTTGATGGCACGTCTGGATCGGCTTGGTCCCGCCAAGGAGCTCGCGCAGATCGGCTCTGCGATTGGCCGGGAATTCTCACATGCGCTTATCGAGGCCTTGGCAGGCACATCGCAGGCAGAGCTGGAAATCGCGCTGCATCGGCTGATTAGCGCCGGCCTGCTGTTCCAGCAGGGTGTCCCGCCGCACGCGCATTATCTGTTTAAGCATGCCCTCGTGCAGGATGCGGCCTACAGCACGCTGCTGCGCGAGCACCGGCGCGCATTGCATGCCAGGATCGCAGAAATCCTCGAAACTCGTTTCACAGATAGAATTGAGCTTGAGCCGGAGCTTTTGGCGCGCCACTGCACTGAAGCCGGACTGATCGAGAAGGCCGCGGGCCTCTGGGCAAAGGCCGGAGACCGATCATTGCAGCGCGCGGCGTTGCCTGAGGCCGCAGAGCAGCTGAACCGCGCACTCTCCTTGATCGCCTCCTTGTCGTCGACGCCAGCTCTCAGGCGCGAAGAAATCAAGCTGCAGGTCGCGCTGATCACCCCGCTGATGCACTTTCGAGGGTATGGCGCTGCCGAAACCAAGGCAGCGGCGCTGCGGGCGCGGACGTTGATTGAACAGGCAGAAGCGCGCGGTGAAACTCCCGAAGATCCGCTCCTGCTGTTTTCCGTGCTGTACAGCTTTTGGGTTGCTAACTTCAACGGTTTCCACGCTGACGCGGTAACCGAGCTTGCTGCGCAGTTTCTGAGACGTGCCGAGGAACAGAAAGCTGCCACCCAGCAAATGCTGGGGCACCGACTCGTTGGCGTTTCGCAGGCAACGATTGGAAACCTTGCAGAAGCATTAGAGCATTTCGATCGCGCGATCGCGTCTTACAATCCTGGGGAGCATCGGCAGCTCGCGGCGAGGTTCGGGCAGGATATCCGCGTTGCCGCGCTCTGCTATCGATCATGGATCCGATGGATGCTCGGATATCCAGAAGCCGCGCTGGCCGATGCAAAAAGCGCGGTCGCGGAGGCCCGGGACGTGGGTCAGGGAGTGCCGCTGATGTATTCTTTGTACTTCACGTCATACGCCCTCATCCATTGCGGAGAGTACGAGGCCGCGAACGTACAACTCGATGAACTTATTCCTCTGGCGACAGAGAAGAATGCCGCACAGTGGAGAGGAGGCGGCATGATGCACCGGGGCTGCATACAGGCGCTGACCGGCAAACCGTCCGATGCAATTACCATGATCCCCGCAGGCATTGCTGCCTGGCAATCGAGCGGTTCGGTCGTGTTTATTCCATGGTACGTTTCCCACATGGCGAGGGCATGCGCCGAACTCGGCCAGTTCGACAATGCGTGGCGGCACGTCAACGAAGCTTTCAAGGCGATTGAAACGACCGGCGAGACGTGGTGTGAATCCGACATCCATCGCACGGCCGGGGATATCGCATTGTTGGCTCCCGAGCCGGAGGTCAATAAAGCAGAAATACATTTCTCACGTGCGCTTGCGGCCGCAAAAGAGCAACAAGCAAAGTCCTGGGAACTGCGGGCCGCGACGAGTCTCGCGCGACTCTGGTACGATCGAGGCGAGCGCAACAAGGCCGGCGAGCTGCTCGCACCTGTTTATGGTTGGTTTAGCGAGGGCTTCCAAACGCCCGACCTGAAACAGGCCAAGGGGCTGCTTGATGAGCTCGCTTGACTTGTATTTATCTAGCGGACGGTGGTCCGCCAATGGCGGCACTTTTCGGACCTCACGCGATGTCCGACTTGAGTCCGGAATGCGCACCAAAGCGCCATCGCATTCCCGCCCAGCGACTCCCGGTCGTGCCAAGCCGCCGTTCGCGAAATTGTGAAGGAACCAATCGGCTCCATAGGCTTAAAATTGCGAGCGTAGTTCGACATCGGAGAATCGGTGATGTCGAAAAACATGATGATCGCCGTCATGGCGGGTACAATTAGTCTCCTTGCAGCTCATCCGGCATCGGCCCGAGGCGGTGGCGCTCATGGCGGCTTGCACGCCATGCCGGGCGCAGCGGTTACCGCAAGCGGCAATGGAGCACAGACGGTTCGTCCGAATGTCGGTTTGATCACCTTGGGCAACGGTGTGGGCACGGTAAGTCATCCTACCATTCCATCTAACGTTAGCGCCTCGCCTGCCGGCGGCGGCGGAGCGTCGCTAGGCTCGGCCAATGGTGGCGGCCTAAACAATCCGCGTATCACCCCGAACGGGACGGGTATGTCCGGGACGGGTGCTTCTCCTCCCCTCGCCGGCACGAACACGGCGGGAACCCGCGCTCTCGTCGATCCCCTGCCGACAACGGTAAGTAGTCCCACCATTCCATCTAACGCTGGCACCTCGCCTGCCGGCGTCGGCGGAGCATCGCCAGCCTCGGCCAATGCTGGTGGCCTAAATAATCCGGGTATCCCCCCGAACGGCACAGTTATTTCCGGGACGGGTACTTCTGCTCCCGCCGCCGGCACGAACACGGCGGGAGCCGCGCTCTCGTCGGGCCTGCCGACAAGTGGCGGATCCGATCATCTCACTACCGGGCAATCCGCTGATCAAGCGAAGCGCAGCCGAACCGACGAGGATGGCGTATTCGATTCCGAAGCCGCGAAGATCACTCGTGTCGTCAAAAGCATTTGCGCGCGTTGCTAGTTGCGCCGATCTCGAACAACACGTAACGGATTTACCCGGCGTCTTCGCGCGCGGCAGCTGGGCCGACGGCAATGTCGACATCCCGTAAACGGCACGAAACGGACCAGTCGGTCCGGTCTGATGATGTCCGTTCATCGGGGTGAAGCGGACTCGCCGCGAATGGCTCTCTACTTCCGGGTTCGACCCGAACCGGACTCCGCGCTTTGGTCTAGCTAGGTCACCGCTCGTTCTGTGATGCGAACGTGTGCGTCAGTCAGGTGAAAGCCGTGCTTCTCAATGTCATCAAGACACTCAGTCACATTGACGCCCGCTTGGGTTGTTCCTCTGGTCAAATCTATGGTCTTGAAGACGGTCCATGGCGCGTACTGCGACGGAAGATTGGTTCCGTCGCCGTGGGCGGTAAAGCCGAATATGCGGTCAGGTCCCCTGAATATGTGCACTTGCATTGCATGTCTCGCTCGGGTTGAGATGAAGAGATAGCACACAAGCGGCGCGCCAGAATAGTGGTGATGTCTCGTCCTGTTCTGTGCGCAAATCAAGAATTCTGCACCACAACCTCGGTCAAGCAATTCCAACTGGTTGGTCCGTGCGCAAATTGGCTGCAATCGCCGAGCATGTCGCTTCATGGCACGAAACGATCATGCCGGCGCCGTCACCGCAAGTCCGCTATGAAGAGATGAACGGACCTGGCTCTGTTGCGGTCCCGGGACCGAGTTTGACCCACAACGAAAGTCGCCGCTTTGTCGCTTGTCATCGTCCCGGAGCTTGACGGAGCGCGATCCGAGCACGGCCATCGCCTTCGTAGGAGATATTGGTCTGTAATGCGGTGGCTCGTGCCCATTCTGGTCTTTCAAAGTGCCAATCGATGACTACGCCCTTATCGTCTCCTGTAACTTTCATCGACCCGGTCATGAGGTCATGGAATCCATCGATTGAAATCTGAAAGACCGAAGCGACTGCGTCCGCCCGCTGATCTCTTGATAGCAAAGGAGGCTTAAAATCGATTTCAAGCACATGGCTGCCGTCACGGTGGCGGTAGCGCTGAAATTGCCCACTTGACGCAGCAACGAGTTCTAGCTTCGTGCGGTCTATGAGGTCAGACACGGCGAGGCCGTTTGCGGCTGGACTCTCCGCGAATGCTCTCCTCTTCCGAGTTTGACCCTGGCTGTGTGAAAACGCTGTGCTGGTGCGGATCGCGCTGCACAGTTGCAGTTTACAACTAAGATGCTAACCTACCACGCGAGCGCGCGGCGGCCGATAGCGGCGCCGAGTCCAATCATCAATAGGATGGCTGCACTATACCAGACAGCGACGAAGAGCGCTCCGTCATTCTTGCAGGCCAGTGTATATGCGGTGGCCCCGACGGCTCCCGAGAGTAATCCTGCAGCAGCGCCGGCGACGACCAGACGGGTCGGCGCGCGGCTTCGCAGCACGCCGAGGATCACCGCCAACACCGGCAACGACACCACCAAAATTGCACCGACACAGGCGGGAACGGATATACCCGAGTTGCCCGTGATCGGAAGTCCGGATGTGTCCGTCGATGCACCAAGCGCGAGCAATAGCAAAGCCGGCAGCGGAGCTATGAGTGGCAGTTTTGTGCGGTCGGGTTGGCCGGCGCGCTGCGCGAAAAAGAAGCCAGCGCAAACCATCGAAAGCGTGAGCGCAATTTTGTAGTGGAATGGCGCACGCTGAACCATAATTCCGAAATCCGGTCGAACGCCAATCAAAACAAACACCATTGCAGCGGCAATCGCCAACGAAAAACCAATGGCGACTAGCAACAACCAATCAAGAGAAATAGCATTCAGATAGTGCTGGGAGCCGGCTTGACGCGCGAGATCCTGAATCAGATTTTTGGTTTCGATCGAACGCATCATATCTTGCCTCTCAGCGTTACCGCTTGTCCGAGTTCCGCTCTCGCCATCAGCCGCTGCAGCGCGCGATGAAACGTCACGCGCACGGCCCCTTCGCTCGTCCCCAACTTCCGGGCTGTGGCGCGAACCGATGCTCCTTCGATAGCGAGCGCGTGAACCACATCCTGTTGGCCTTGCGGAAGGTCAGACAGGTGCCGATCGATTTCCAGCATCCTGCGGTCGGCATCTTCGGCAGGGGCTTCAAGCAGTTCTGACCACTCGTCGATAGTAATATCGATGCGGTATCTGGATTCTCGCTTGAGACGCCTGACCGCATCAACAAATTTGTAACGGACAATGGCATACATCCAAGGCAGAAAGGGGCGAGATGCATCCCATGCATGACGTTTAGTATGCAGGCCTATCAGCACTTCCTGGACAAGATCTTCGGTGTCGCCGGCACCCAGTCCGTGCTGGGCAAGACGATGCTTGATCATCCTCCGCAGTAGGTCGGCAAGCTCCTTGAGCAATCGCTCATAAGCCGCGACGTCTCCTTGACGTTCGGCGCGCATAGCTTCGGACCACATATGTTCTCGCGAATTCATATCAAACAGTTCGTTGCCATTGGGACGGTCGTTACAGGTGCGCAGAGGCTTTTTCCGCACCCCCCCAATATGTCACGAGTCCGTGACCGTGTTGCGCTGCGTCCTCTTCGGTCGAACTAACCTAACGGAACGCAACGTTCCAGCAGAAAAGTCAATCACGGAGTTTGATCGATGAACAAAACGAGGATAGTTGTGGCGTTAGCTGTAGGCGGGCTCGCAGCAATGCTCAGTGGCGCGAACGCCCAGACATCCCGGCCAATCCAGGCGCGTAACGTTGTTTTGGTGCACGGGGCGTGGGCGGACGGCTCCAGTTGGGCTGAGATTATCCCGCGCCTTCAGGCGGCCGGCCTCAAGGTGACCGCCGTACAAAATCCGCTGTCCTCGCTAGAGGATTCCGTTGCTGCGACACGCCGCGCACTAGCGCTGCAGGATGGTCCGACCGTGCTGGTTGCGCATTCCTGGGCCGGCACCGTCATCAGCGAAGTGGGAACGGATCCGAAGGTCACATCGTTAGTTTTCGTGGCCGCGCGCGCTCCCGATGCGAATGAGGATTTCGTCGCCCTGTCCGGGAAGTTTCCCGTTGGCGAGGTCCGCGCCGGCATTCAGACCCGTGACGGTTACACCCAACTGTCTGAAGAGTCCTTCCTCAAATATTTTGCCAACGGCGTCGACCCCAAAAAGGCAGAAGTCCTCTACGCTGAACAGGGACCCACTGCCGCATCGATTTTCGCTGGGCGAACCACTGCGGCTGCGTGGCACTCGAAGCCATCCTGGTACGCGGTGTCCAAACTCGACAAGACGATCAATCCCGATCTGGAACGCTTTCTGGCAAAGCGCATGAACGCGACCACCGTGGAGCTGGAGGCAGGTCACTTGTCTATGGTCTCTCATCCCAAAGAGGTCGCCGATTTGATTTTGGCTGCTGCGGGTCAGAAAAAATAGGAGATCTAATCTAAGGGTGATTCCCTTGGTTCGGGCCGTGGCTGTCCTTGGTTCGTCAAGAGGACATCGCCTACCCGTTTGCGCGCCGCTGTCGATCAAAATCGGATTACGGACAGAGGCAGCCAGCCAAGGATTGGATGGCCATCGTCACCGGCGTGAGCAGCGGAATCGAATACGAACGACGTCTGCTTACATCATCGAATAGTTTGCATTTTGCGATAAGGACAAATCCATGCTCATCCGCTCGCTATTCACCTTTGCTGCTCTGGCGCTTTTCGCGGTTTCCGCGGCCGCTCAGGAGATTCCGGCCAAACTTGCGCCTCCGCAGGAGCGCCCGCTGGTCGGCAAGTACGCCGCGAAGGGCGTTCAGGTATACGTCTGCAGCGTCAAAGGGTCCGCAAACGAATGGGGCTTCAAGGCCCCTCAGGCCGAGCTTATCGACGCGCAGGGTAGACCGTTCGCCAAGCACTATGCCGGTCCGGCCTGGGAAGCTCCAGATGGCTCGAAGATCGTCGGCAAGGTTTTAGCAAACGAGCCCGCTCCGAAGGCGGGCGCGATTCCCTGGCTGCTATTGTCGACAGAATCGTCGGGATCGGGGGTACTTGCCGGGACGCGTTTCGTCCAACGCGTCAACACCTCCGGCGGAGTCGGGCCGACCGGCGCGTGTCCGACCGCCGGAACAGAGCGGCGTGTCGATTACACGGCTGACTACATCTTTTACAAGTGATTGCTGACTGGGCATCGCGGATAGCGGACACATCACAAATATACGGCAAAACCGACGCGAGCACATCCCGCCCGGCAAGGGCAAAGCGGAAACCTCGGTGTTTTGATTGGTGCAGCCGCATGGCCACTAGCGGCGCAGGCGCAGCAGCAATCCATGTTGCCCCTGACCGGATTGACAGCCGAAGAGACCGAGCGCATTGCGCGGGAAGCGTACATCTATTTCTATCCGCTTGTGCTCTTGGATGTTTCGCGCAAGCACTTCACCAACTTCGATGCGGAGAAGATGTTCGGTCGGGAGCCGATGAACACGTTCTCGCACACTCTGGTTTCCCACCTTCGAATGGGGCCATGGTCGAACCAGTGAGGCACCGCCGAACGAAAGGGGCGGCAACAGATATGTGCAAACCTAAAGCTACCGCGTCACACCTCGACGCTACAGTTTTCAGACCTCTGGCGATGTCCGACTTGAGTCCGTAGTGCGCCAAAGCGGACATGGCGTCGGCAAATGTGCCAACAGCAGACTCAAGCTATTTTAAATTAATCTCACGCTGTCTTTAAGTTGTGCAGGGAAGGCGTTACACTAGTTTTACACACAGCCATCCTTGCAGGAATGGTATCATGAAGGTCGTGCCTCACCACGTTGTGCAACTGGTGGCAATTTGCGCATTTGCAACAGTTCCGCAATTAGCCCCAGCATCCGGTTCCGAGAATAGCGCTACGTTCCAATTAGCGATGGGACCGACGAGCGCTGCGCAAAAAAACCAACAGGGCAACACGGAAAAATCTGACGACGCCGTGGTCGAGCCGCGTCGGCACACCAAGCGCCGCCACTCCATCCGGCTGAGCCACAAACCAGAGTAAGGCACCCCAAGCAGCCACGCGAGGCAAAAGTTCGCTGCATGACGATCTTGACCGATGATCCAGATTGGAAGCGTGACGTATACGAAGCGCGAGCGCTGGCGGTAACATTCGTCAGCAGGTATGGGCACGCGGTGCAGGGAGGTCATCAAGCGATAGGAAATGGCCTGACGGTTACGTATCATCGGGATCGGTCGCTCATGCGGCTTACTGTCGATGCGACCGGTGATCGCGTTCTGAGTCTCGAATGGAAGCGCGGAGACGCGTGGCGGATGAAAATCGAGACCTATCATACAGGCCGGTGGCAATCGCGGCTCAAGGCAGCGGCGCATCCGCGTCCATGGCTTGAACGCTGCCGAGCACTGGTGACGTTTACGGGCACACTGCCGAAGCAACGATTAGAAAAACCCACCGCTCATGTCTAAGCCCTGGCCGAACGAAACCGGGGAAATATACATCAGCTCGCGCGCAATAGCAGCCGCGCTTGCCGGAGTCAGCGGGTCGGACTGGCTCTCAGGCCTTTCTGAAACGCGGGCAAGGATGTCATTCTCGGCGTCGCGGATCGCCGACATCAACACCTACATCAGCAAGCGCGGCGGCATCCGTTCCAGGCGCGCGTGAATTGCGGTTCGAGGCGCTTCCAGGATCGGCGCTGCCAGCCCAGATCGTGGCGCTCGGCTATATCGTCGAGAAGGTCGGCGAGAGCCAGCGCATCCTGCCGAACGCGGTCGCACAGCGGTTTGTGGTCTCGTCGTCCTGCGCGCTCGTGCCGGTGACCGAAGGCTCGACCGCACCGGTGACGGTGACGGCCACGAACGCCGGGATCGCGGCCGTCGAGCAGGAATCTGCGAGTGGCCAAACAAACGGCCCCAGTAAGCCCGAATCGCGAACCATCACGGCCGGATGCATGACTTAGAAAAAATGCTGGCGAAGCTGTTGGAGGACGCCCGAAAACTCCCGCCGGGACAAAAGCGTCATGAGCTCCTCAAGGAGATTGGCCGCTTCCGGGTAAAATTGGACGCCCTCAAGAAACCAAAAAAACCACAACCAACGAAGTAAAGCCGCCTCGGTTGGCGGCCTCTTTCATTTCAAGCCGCGCGTCATCGAGTCGCGCGCCAGCTTCCGCTCTCCCCCATGCGGACCGTCACCTGGGTGCATCCGGCCCGTCCGTTTGTTCGAGCCATCGTACTATCTGCGTTGCGGCGACCGTCCGTTTCGGCAGATGAGGATTGAGCGTACCGGCGGTGATGTTTGGTGTGTCGATCAATTTCGCTCTCGCGAATTTCTTGGCCTCTCGCTCGTTCGGAAATGTTTCGGTCGCCCTTGCGAGCACTCGCTTTCCGCGTGGCAGTTCAAATGAGACGTACCACGTCCCTCGGGACTTATTAGCCATGAGACCCCCCTCGCGCGGGCTATGCCCGGCGGCTCACCTCGGTTCCAGTAATTCACAACACGGGGGCATGGGTGAAAATTCCGCCCTTGGATTCTAAAAAATTATTGATTCGGCAGTGGCCTTCTGGCAGGCGTTGTGACATCAGCGATGTAACGCTGAAGTGGCCGCTTGTCCTCATATTCTTTCTCGGCCGGCGAATTGGTTTCGTTAGGGCAATCGCAGCCCACGTTAATACCGGACTTCGAATGGCCTGCGTCGTAGCCTGGACGGAGCGCTGTCGAAGCAATGGTTCGTCAGGAACTCGATAGCTCCCGCATTCATGGCTCGCGCGACGTTCGCCCACTCGCAGCCCGTGAATCGTTCCGGATTGAACTGAGCTATTCAGAAGGATCTTGCCCTTCGTCCGAGCCGCGATGGTGCATTGGCTGCCGCGGCAGTCTACGCCGAGCTGTTCAAAGGGGTGTCGATCATGCAGCCTCCAGCCTCGGCAGTATCATCAACGAGGAATTCGGGAGATTGGGCCTGGGGAAGATCATCACGGTCGCCCCACAGAACGTCGAGCGCAAGAAGCTCAACCCGGATGGCCAACGCTACGGCCAAGGACGCGGTGGACGAAACGCCAAAGTCGACGTCTGCAGCAAGGCCGTGTTGGCGATGGGGCTCGGAACCGAGACGGTCCCCATCCCCGAGAATCTGGTTTCTCGAATGGCGGTGATGGCGATCGCAGAGGCGGACATCCTGGTCGGCCCGGAGCCGGTGGCGTGACGATTTGAGTTTTCCGCGATCTGACGTAAGGTCGTCGTAACTTTAGCGCGAAGTGCGTCAGGCTCATGAGTTCCAACGAAAATACCGAGGCTCCGTGGCGTGTGGGGGTGCTGTTCTCCCAGACGGGTGTGACGTCAGCCGTCGAGCAATCGCAATTGAATGCAACACTGCTCGCAATTGAAGAAATCAACGCCAGTGGCGGCGTGCTCGGCCGCAAGATCGTGCCCGTGATCTACGATCCGGCGTCCGATCCCAAGCAATTCCGCAGCCTGGCCGAGCGGCTGTTTCAGGTCGATGGCATCAAATTGCTGTTCGGCTGCTACATGTCGAGCACCCGCAAGGCGGTTCTGCCTGTCGTCGAAGGCCATCGCGGCCTGTTGTTTTATCCGACGTTGTATGAGGGTTTTGAATATTCGCGGCACTGCATCTACACGGGTGCCGCGCCGAACCAGAATTCATTGCAGCTCGCAAAATTTCTCCTCTCCACCTACGGCAATCGCTTTCTCCTCGTCGGATCGAACTACATCTATCCCTATGAATCCAATCGCCTGATGGCGGACTTCGTGGCGCAGGGCCGCGGCGAGGTGTTGGACGAGATCTATGTTCCGCTGGAGGCGACTTCGCGGGATTTCGAGAAGGTCGTCCACCGGATCAAGAAGACCTCTCCGGACGTCATCTTTTCGACGGTGGTGGGCCGGGGGACATCGGTATTTTACGAGGCCTATCGGAAGGCAGGATTCGATCCGGCCAAAATGCCGATCGCGAGCCTGACCACCAGCGAAGCTGAAGTTGCTGAAATGCACCCCGAGGCCGCCGAGGGGCACATTACCGCAGCGCCTTTCTTCGAAACTTCTTCCTCGCCCTCCGCCCGGCGTTTTGTCGAGAGCTTCAAGGGACGATACGGGCCCGACGCGCCGGTCACGGCGGCTGCGGAAGCGGCCTATTTTCAGCTGCATTTGGCGATGCGTGCACTCGCGCGAGGCGGCTCTGACGACCCGGGATTGGTGTTGAAAGAACTGCGCGATTCTGAATTTGCTGCACCGCAAGGGCGTGTCAGGATAGATCCGGAAAACAACCACACTTACCTCTGGCCGCGGATCGCGCGTTTAGACAAACTCGGCCGATTCCAGACGGTCTGGAATCCCGGTGTTCGGATCAAGCCGGACCCCTATTGTGTCGTACAGAGCCTCGACGACTGGTCGATTGACGACATCCAGACAGTCAACCACTGAGGTTCTGAGCGGGGGGAGCAGGCGGTGGCGATCCAAATTCTTCGCGATCTTCGCGGTCTGCGCGTTCAGGTCGTTCATCCGCCGGACAATGAACGTGTCAGTCTGGTCGAGCATCTTCGGCGCATCGGCTGCATGGTCGAGACGCTATGGCCGGTTCCAGAATGCTGGACCGACACTTCCGACGTGATGTTGCTTGCCATCGAACATGACGTCCGAGGGAATATTCAGCGCCTTCTCAAGTCGAGCGATGGGCTGCGGCCGACGTTGATCGCCATCGTCGGCTATGAGGATCCTTCCACGCTTCAACTGGTGTTGGAGGCCGGCGCGGTCGCCGTCATCGAACGGCCGATCCGGCCATTCGGCTTGCTTACGAACTTGACCATCGCGCGCAGCATCTGGCTCGAAAAGCGCGAAACCGACAAGCGAATCCGGAAATTGGAACGCAAACTTTCGGGCCTTCAGCGAATTCAGAAAGCCAAAGCCGTTCTGATGGACGGTCAGGGATTGAGCGAGGCTGAAGCTTACGAAAGCATTCGCCGCCAGGCGATGGCAAAGCGATTGTCGATGGACGACATGGCCGCTGCTATCATCCACGCAAATGAACTCTTGCAGTACCGGGTAAAAGATGTTTAGTTTTGTGTCTAGCTGCGGCGGAGCAAGAAAGTTCTGTTCGCAGATAAGTTCGCCGGACCACCAGTGACGTTGGTTCGGCTTGGCTAGGCAGCCCGAAAGATCCGAGAGGATCTGTCGGGCTTTTTTTGTTTTGGCGGCTGAGAATCGGCACGGATCGTATCGGATCCGCTGGCCTCGGATGCATCTGGAATTTTTTAGTCCGAAACAACGCGCTT
>Ga0210396_10004176_pt1 | contig 14173 bp, 14 predicted proteins | sample IncBWH17OmetaG_FD_155466 | JGI IMG/M metagenome (GOLD analysis project Ga0210396, IMG submission 155466) | Forest soil microbial communities from Barre Woods Harvard Forest LTER site, Petersham, Massachusetts, United States - Inc-BW-H-17-O ...
CCTGCAGCTCCCCGACTACATATGCCAGCAAGCCATGGTCGAGCACGCAGGCCAGATCTGCCAGGCCCTTCCCGGGGCAAGCCTGGACGCAGCGATCGGCCAGCTGATGATCGACACCCTGACCCCGCTGGCCGTCGAAACCGCGCTCACCGTCGCAGCCGAACTCGAGCAGCGCGCCGACTACGCCAGCCAGCTACGTGCCGCCGTCGTCGAGCGCGCCCGCTACCACGCCGACCTGACCCGCCGCCGCTACCTGGCCGTCGACCCCGCCAACCGGCTCGTCGCCGACACCCTGGAAGCCGACTGGAACACCGCGCTGCGCGCACTCAACGACGCCAAGGACACCTACGACAAGGCCCAGCTCGCCGCCACCGACAGCCTCGCCGAAACCCAGAAAACCCGCATCCGCCAACTGGTCACCGACTTCCCCGCGATCTGGAACGACCCGGCCACCCCGCAGCGGGAACGCAAGCGCATGACCCGCCTGCTCCTCACCGACGTCACCGTCACCAGGAACGCGAAAACCATCACCTGCCACATGCGATGGCAGGGCGGCCAAGACCACACCCTTACCCTGCCGGTCCCCAAAACCGCCTGGGAACTTCGCCAGACCGCACCGCACGTCGTCGAGGCGATCGACGACCTGCTGGACCACCACACCCACGCCCAGATCGCCGCCATCCTCAACGCCCGCGGCCACACCAGCGGCGAAGGCCGCCCCTTCCACCCCCTGATCGTCCGCAACATCCGCGACGAATACGGGCTGCGCAGCCGGCAGCAGCGGCTCCGCGACGCCGGCATGCTCACCCTGGACGAGATGGCCGGCCAGCTCGGCGTGTCCGCCGGCACGGTCAAGGCATGGCGCCACGCCGGTCTTGTCACTGGCACGTGCTACAACGATAAAGGCCAGGCGCTCTACCACCCACCCGGACCGAACCCACCAGCCCCGCACCACGGACTACCCCGGCTTTCCGACCGGCGACCTGCACAAACATCAGACACCCGCGAACCGACCCGAAGAGGCGCAGTGTGAAACCAAAGGTTTCATCCGTGGAGCCTGCACGGCGGTGCGCAAGATCCTGGTGCCATTTGCCTGGAAGACAGCGTCGAAGTACTGGGTGAACTTCGATCCGCGGTCGCGGATCACCAACTTGACGCCCTCGAGGCGTTCGCCGAGGCTGAGGGCCAAATTGCGGGCCTGGTGCACCGTCCGCTCCGCAGTGGGGTTCGCCGTGACGCCGCCCAGGTGCATCTAGCGGGTGCCGTGCTCGATGAATACCAGGACATGCAGCCGCTTCAGCAGCACGGTATCCACGTGAAGGAAATCGACCGCGAGGATCCGATCAGCCGGCTTGTACCGGATCCGCCCGGCGTGCCGCCGCAGCACCGCGTTCTCATGCCGGAGCACCAGCAGCTCAGCATCCTTGGCCAGGCCCTTGCGGAACACTAGGACAAAGAGGCCGAGTACCCGGGCGAACCAGCAGGTAGACGATCTTGAGCAGCACCCGGCCAGCCAACCATCACCGCCTCCAGGCCGCAGGCTAAAGCACGGGTAGGCCATGCAATCGAGTATTCGGGCGGCACAAGGTCCAGTATCCAGACAACGCGTGCTTCCCGCCACGTCAGATGAGCGTCTGCAGGCCGTCTAAGCTGAGACCGTACCGCAGCTCCTTACCGCCGCACCCGGCTCCCTGATCAGGCCGAACGGTCCCTGGCTCAAGCCCTGCTCCGCCTACCTGCCGCCCGGGTCGGGCGCGCCGTGGCCGCCGCGACCCGAACCGGCGACGCCAACCCCGCCACACCGCCCTCGTCCACCGCCTGCATCTGGACCCCAGCCCAAGGCATGAAATGATCAAGGAGCTGGCCGACTGTACGCGCGGTGCCACGGCCATCCATGCCCAGTTGTGAACTGATCTTTCGGTGGCCACGCCCGGTCGACACGGCGGCCAGCATCCGAATCTAGCCGAATAGCGAACATTGGGCTCGCCTGTATACGGCCGACGTTACCGACGATCACCATTCGCTTTTACCAATCATTTTGGTAGGAATCCAGATCGCTTGACTCGGCGCGGTTGGGACTGGCGTCTTGCAGGAAGGTCACCCGTACACAGAACATCCGGTTTTGGAGGGTTCCTGGAGCAGACGGGACTAGACGGGATGTACGACGGTGGCCATAGTGCTGATCAGCCGCCGGAATCGCTCGGCTGCCCTGGGTTTGCCGGTGATGTCGATGTCGGCGTCTGATCCGGCGAAGATGAGGGCGGTCAGGGCTTGGGTAGTCGCGGTGATCGTGACGTCGGCTGGTGCGGACGGGGCTTCTGCGGCGAGTGACCATTGGCGGCCGTCGCTTTCGGCCAGGTAGTCCGCGCCGTCGAGGCGGAAGTGCCAGCGGGCTGGCTCATGGTCGTCGGTGGCGCGGTCAATGGCCCGGATGGCATTGCGGAGCAGGTGCTCGCCGTGCAGCGGCTCGCCGGGGTGGGGCCGGCGCCAGGCGTGCTGTAGCCCCCACCAGCCGAGCGTGTCGATGACGGGCCCGAGCTCCGCTCCGGCCGGGGTGAGCCGGTACCAGACCTCCCGCCGGCCCGGCTGGCGGTCGGCGGTGACGATTCCCGCGTCATCAAGCTCGCGCAGGCGCTGGCTGAGGGTCTTGGGGGTGATCCCGCCGAGGCGGTCCATCAGGTCGGTGAACCTTTTGGCGCCGGTGAGAAGGTCACGGATCACTAGCAGGCTCCACCGGTCGCCGACCTGCTCTAGAGCCCGTGCAACCGCGCAGATGTGGTCGTAGGTGCGAACGTTCCGGGTCATGCCCTCCAGAATACTAGTTGACAAATACTATCGTCAACATAGTAGCTTGTAGATAGTTAACTGGAGGAGGATGTCATGTACGACCCGCCTGCCTACATAGGGGCGATCACCATCGCGGCGACCGCCGCGATCGCGGCTGCGACCTGTGTCGTGCTGTACAGCGGCGCGAAACGCGCCGGCCTGGGCCGGCGGCGCGCGGCGCTGCTGGCCGGGGCCGCGGCCGCCGTGCTCGGCGGCTGGTTCACCGCCACCGCGGTGATCGCGGGTCATGGCTGGTACAACACGAGGCTCGGCCACGGGGTGCCGTGGCTGCCGATTGCGGTGGCCGGCTTCTTCGGCACACTGCTGGCCCTGCGCCGGATTCCGGTGGTCCAGCGCGCCCTGACCGCACCGGGCCTGGCGAGCCGCCTGGAGTACCCGCACTTGTTCCGGGTGGAAGGGGTGGTCTTCCTGATCATGATGGCCCTCGGTCATCTGCCCGCGCTGTTCGCCTTGCCCGCGGGCCTGGGCGACATCGCCGCCGGCATCGCCGCGCCGCTGGTCGCGTACAGGCTCGCGCGGGGCACGGGCCGCCGCGCCGCCCTATGGCACAACGCGTTCGGCATGACCGATCTGGTCGTGGCCCTGACCCTCGGCGCCCTCACCGGATTCCAGCTGGTCAACGTCACGCCGTCCGCCGCACCGATCTTCGAGCTCCCGCTCGCGCTGATCGTGACAGCCGGTGTGCCGCTGCTGTTCGCCCTGCACATCACGTCCATGTCCGCGCTGGCCAGAGCCCGGCGGACGCCGCGGCCAGCCACCGGCCCGCTCATCGCCGCTGCGGCGCCGGGCACTGCCGTGGCGGAAACCCCGGCAGCCGGTGCCCGGTGAAGCACTCAGCGCAGGAGAAAACAGTGCAGCTCAAGATCGATGTGCTCAAGGAGGCGGCGGCCCGGCCAGGCGCCGGCCAGCGCACCCCCGTCGTGCTCGCCAGCCAGCTCGTGGCCGCCGGGCTCTACCAGGAGGGTCATCCGCCCGCAGAACTGAACGCCGGGCGTGGGCCCGGTCCACGGAAAGGAAACGTAATGAACACCCGGAGTCCATATCCAGACGTCGAGGTCCCGGAGATCTCCCTGCCCAGGTTCATCCTTGACCGAGCCGGTGTGCGAGGTACAGCGGTCCCGCTCATGGGTCCCGCCGACCCGGGCACGGCCACGCCGCTGATGGGCCCCGCCACCACGGGCACCACTGCCCCGCTGATGGGCCCGGCCGCCCCGGCCACCGTTACCCCGCTGCTGGGTCCCGCCGATCGCGGCACGATGGTCTCGCTCATGGGTCCCGCCGACCCGGGCACGGCCACGCCGCTGATGCTCCCAAGCCAGTAATGCCCCGCTCAGACCGCAGGACGGACGTCTCGCCCGGCCCGGCTGGGAAACAGATCACGGCACCGGGTGACCGGCGCTGATGCGGGCGCGGTCGCTGACCGGCAGCTCAGGGGCTGACCACCGTCGTGGCCGGGAACTCCCGGACGCCGACCACCCCGCGATGGGTCCAGCGCGGCAGCGGCGTGCCGTGGCTGCCGGTCGCGGTGGCCAGCTTAATGGGCTTGCTGCTGGCACTGCGCCGGGTCCCGGCGGCCGGCCCCCCTGCTCACTGCCGCCGCGAGATAGAGGAGAGAGAATGGAGATTGATGCCGCCGCGCCAGACCCCAGGCCCGTCACTATGGCGGCGGCGAGGGCCGAGTTCGCCGCGGACGTGATCTACCTGGACACCGCCGCCTTCGGTCTGCCGCCACGGCGCAGCTGGGCGGCACTTCAGCAGGCGCTGGCGCAGTGGCGGGCCGGCACCGCCGACGCGGTTGCGTATGACGTGCCTGTGGCCGCAGCCCGGTCCGCCTATGCCCACCTGGTCGGCGTGGATCCCTCCGCGGTGGCGGTGGGGAGCCAGGTGTCGGTGTTCGCCGGGCTCATCGCGGCCAACCTGCCCGCCGGCAGCGAGGTGCTGACCGCCACCGGTGACTTCACCAGCATCCTGTTCCCCTTCTGCGCCCAGTCGGGCCGCGGGATCCGCGTCCGGGAGGTGCCGCTGGATCGCATAGCAGAGTGCGTGACCTCCCGCACCACGCTGGTCGCGGTCTCCGCGGTCCAGTCTGCGGACGGGCGTGTCGCTGATCTGGATGCCCTGCACGCCGCCAGCCGCGCCACCGGGGCCAGGGTGCTGCTGGACACCACCCAGGCCGTCGGGTGGCTGCCGGTCGACGCGAGCCGCTTCGCCTACACCGCCTGCGGCGGATACAAATGGCTGCTCTCCCCCCGAGGCACCGCCTACTTCACCGTCAACCCCACGCTGATCGACGACCTGACACCGCATTACGCGGGCTGGTATGCCGGCGATGACCCGTGGTCCAGCATCTACGGCGGCCCGCTGCGCCTGGCCAGCGACGCCCGCCGCTTCGACGTCTCCCCTGCGTGGCACGCCTGGGTTGCCGCCGCCCCGGCCGTGCGGCTGCTCGCCCAGGTGGGCACTCAGTCCCTGCACCGGCACGCCCTTGGCCTGGCGAACCGGTTTCGCGCCGGAATCGGCCTGGAGCCTGGAGACTCTGCGATCGTGTCACTAGCCACTGACGGCGCCGCCGCCGAAGCCATGACCGCCGCGCGGATCAAGGGATCGGCCCGGGCTGGCCGCCTCCGCCTCTCCTTTCACGTCTCCACCAGCGAGCAAGACGCCGACCTCGCCGCCGACGTCTTGCGGCGGCACATCGCCTCCAGCCACCCACCCGTGCTGTGACGGCCGCTCTTGCCCCAGGGCCAGATCGCCCGGACCTGTACGGGTTCCCGGTCCGTCCGGACTTGATCGCGAGGCGCGCATAATGGCGGCTACTTGCGCGCGGCATGTTGCCGCCGGCACCACCGTCCGTGATGGCAGCCCGGTGCCGCCACTGCCGGACGGAGCTGCCACGGTAGTCTCACCCGCCTAGTCCGGGGTGCGATGCAGCCGCCTCGCCTCAGCTCCGATTGGTCAGCTCTTGACCGACGAACTAAGGGCGTCTCGACGGGCCTTTCTCGCCGGGAACGGGCAGCCTCACCCTGCCCAGTGATCCCAGCCATTAAGCACGATGGCATCATGAACGAGGCTTAGCTAGCCAGCGGGCAGGTACCAAGGAGACCGACATGACTGGTAACGGCGATCCGGCTGAGACCCGCGACGTGGGGATTAACGCCTACATCTACCTGTACCCGCTGGTCACGATGGACGTGACCCGGAGGCAGGCCACCAACATCGAGCCTGGCAAGCGGCCGGGCTTCGGGCCGATGAATACGTTCTCGCATATCCGCCAGTTCCCGCCCGCCGACTTCAAGACCGTGGTGCGGCCGAACTTCGACACGCTGTACTCCTCCGCGTGGCTCGACCTGACCGGCGGCCCGGTGGTCGTCTCGGCCGGGGCCGATCCCGACGGCCGGTACTACGAGCTGCCGATGTATGACATGTGGACCGACGTGTTCGCCGTGCCCGGTCAGCGGACCACGGGCACCGAGGCAGGCAACTGGGCCGTGATCCCGCCCGGATGGCAGGGTGACCTGCCCGGCGATGTCGACCGGATCGACTCGCCCACACCGTACGTGTGGATCATCGGGCGGACCCAGACCAACGGCCCGGCGGATTACCCGACCGTGCACAAGATCCAGGACGCGTTCCGTGTCACCCCGCTCGCCCGCTGGGGCGGCCAGGCCCCGCCGTTGACCGCCGTGACCGACCCGGGCGTCGACATGGAGACCCCGCCGCTCGATCAGGTCAACAGGATGTCCGCGGAGGACTTCTTCGACTACGGCCTCGGCCTGATGACACTGCAACCGCCGCACCTGACGGACTGGTCCCTCATCGCCCAGATGCGCCGCCTGGGCCTGGTGGCCGGGGCCAGGTTCGCCGACCTCGACCCCGCCATCCAAAGCGCCCTGCACGACGTGCCCGCCGCTGCACTGCAGGCCATGGCGCAGGCATTCCCCCGGATCGCGAAAGTCGTCAACGGCTGGCAGATGAACATCGACACCATGGGCGTGTACGGCAACTTCTACGTCAAGCGCGCCATCGTCGCGATGGTCGGCCTGGGCGCGAACTCGGCCGAGGACGCCGTGTACCCGATCCTGATGGCCGACGCTGACGGCAGGCCTCTGACCGGGGACAACGACTACGTCCTGCATTTCGACCAGTCCGAGCTCCCGCCAGTGCACGCGTTCTGGTCGGTCACCATGTACGACGCCGAGGGCTTCCAGGCCGCGAACTCCCTGAACCGCTTCGCGATCGGCGACCGCGACCCGCTCCAGTACAACGCAGACGGGTCACTCGACCTCTACATTCAGCACACCTCGCCCGGCCCGGATAACGAAGCCAACTGGCTGCCCGCGCCGAACGGCCCGCTCGGCATCACGATGCGGCTCTACTCGCCGAAAGCACCCGTGCTCAACGGCACCTGGGCGCCACCAGCCGTCCGCCGAGGCTAGCCCGACGCTTGATCCGGGACCAGAAGGCGGGCGGAAGCGCGGGTGGCCTCCCCCGAACCCGCCATAGGAGTATTCACGCCAGCGGCGACCGACAGCAACGGTGACAGCAACAGCAGCGACCAACGCCTGACGGGAGCGATCGGCGACATCCCCAGGACGCTTGCGAGTCGCGCGGCGATTCGGGTTATGCCGCGCCTGGAAAACGGACCGTCGGTGGATCAGCTGCCGTAACATCCGGTATTGCGCGCTCACACGAGGCCGGTTCAAACCAAGGGAAACGACGCAGGGCCGCGATCTCTATGCCTGACGCCGCAAGCCTGGCGAGCAGGCCGGACAGGGCAGCCTGATCTCGGAGCGTACCGTGCACAACAGTTTCGATACGCCCCACAGCGACCGTGAGCCGTTCGAAGTCGAGCAGCGCCTCTGGCGGAAGGATCCCAGTTACCCGGATCTCGTAGTAGACCGATGTCACGGCGCAGGCCTCCCAGCGAGACGGGTTCATCTGATCGTGCGTCTATTGCTTCCTGCCGCGACCCACCCACAGCGGGTGATCCTGTGCGGCTCGGGGTGCCGTTCATCTCTGTGCAGTACCGTTCACGACCGACTCATCGAACACGTTGATCCAGCTTGAACCAATCGGGACGGCTGCACCCCGAGCTGCTAACGCGCTTGGGCTCCTGTACGGTCCCTGCCGACTGCAGGACTGGCGGCGCGTTCGTGGATCGGTGCGATAGGGCCGGATACTCGATGGTGCCGAGACTCGTCGTGTGCGCAACCCGGCAACGCCAGCGGCGTTCGCGCTGGTCACAGCCGTGTGGGGAAGGGTCTGTAAAACCGCCGGCTGACCCTGCGTGGCTCGGACGAGCTCTTGGCCTTTCTGCGCTGCTCATTTGGCCTACCGCTGCCCGTCTCGGAATGCAGAACAGCCGCTTCTGGATTTCCGCAACCAGTCGGACAGTTATCGTCCGCGGCGTACCGAAGGCGGATATCGCCCGTTGGCTCGTGGTAAGCGATCATCACGTAGCGCGAAGGACATTCGAGAGTACGGGCGGCCATATCGATTATTTACGCCTGCCACGACTGTCGGCCGACTGTGATGACGCATTCATACCGTCCAGTTCTGGACCACATGCCCACAGCGCTCGCCCCTGCGTGGTGACGGCGCCAATTCGGCAGGCTCACCTGAGTGGCCGCGTTCCGCCCCTGGCTGCCTGAACAGCCTCCAGCGGCTTCGCCGGATCCGGCTCCTCAGCTAGCTCTGCCGCGGGTCCAGCCAACCTCGGGGAAAAGGCGACCAGGCGCATCACCTCGTCGTGCAGCCACAGCTGCTTAAGGGCGATGAAGCGACCCGCCACATCATCACCGTGCTCAGTCCGCAACCGGCTGTCGAGCCGTTTGGCGAGTCGGCGGACCACCGCAGGCGAAAGCACATGCGCCAGCTTGATGAAGGCATCACGACGGAAGGCTTCACGCTGGGCAGCATCAAGTCGGTAGGGGCTGCGAGTTCGACCCGCAGTTGCTCATCGTCGGCGGGTCCACGTCGGGGAGGCCGGGGCCGGCCACCAGCGCTATCGGCGCATCATCGTTCTCCGCAAGCGTGACGTACCAGTCCCACCAGTCCTGATCGTCACCCGCCCGGTCCTGGTCAATCCCGCCGTCACGATTGGCCGGCTGGAGCAGAGAACTCTCCGCGTTCACATCCACAGCAGCGCCACCTCATGACTGAACACGTAGGATCCATCGGGGCCCCGGCATGACGCCAGGTACTCGCCCAGGACCGGTGCCGCCTCCATCTCCTCGAGGCTCACCGTGTCGTCGAAGGCACAACGCTGGAGGAAACCCTCGGCGACGTCTCGGTCGCTGGTTCCCGTCTCATAGGTGATCACCTGTTCACGGACGTCCATGCCTGCGGTGCGCAAGGAAGCCGCCACCAGCTCGGCCGTGGTGTAAGGAGTCGCGTCACGCACCCCGGCCCGATAGGCGTCATAGAACGACAGGTAGTGCGAGCGGCCCGTCGCCTGAGCGACGACCCCCAGACCTTCTGGGGCCAGGGCCGATGCAAAACGCGCCATTGCGACGTCGAGTTCGTCGGGCGGGAGGGCGTAGAGGGCATGGGTCGCCCAGACAACGTCATAGGGACCGCAGGAGCTGGGAAGTTCCTGCAACGGCATCACCAGGTCGTTGCGTGGCATGAATGGAGGTGCGAGGGCAGCGCGAGCCGTGGCTACAGAGAAGGCTGAGGGGTCCAGCAGGTCGTACGCGACGTCAGGAAGCGATGCGACCGCGGTGAACCTCACGAGGGCCGTCGGGAACTTGCCGCTGCCGCAGGCGACATCGAGGAGCGACCATCCCTGGTGGGCGCGCTCACCGAGAAGCGCCGCCCAGTCAGCAGCGAGCGCGAGTTGGCGGTAGTCCTCCTTGGCGAGCACGTAGAACTCCTCCATCTCGCGAAGGCCCGACTCGCTCCAGTGTTCGAGGCTGCGCTGCGCCGTATCACCTGAGTCCATGGTGCTCCTCGGGGGATGTGGCCTTTCGGCCAGTAGAACTTGTCCCGATGGCGTGACGACCAATCATGGTGATTCAGGCTGACCCACAGGGAGCAGAATACATGCGGTGTCATCCACGAGCATGGACCACCTGGATGAGCTGCGCGTGGCAACGGCCTCGTCGTTGCCGCTGAACGGGCTTGCCCCCCGCCGCACCTACGCAAGGGACCACGCTCACGTTCGAGGCCCTCTCCAGTCAACGCGGCCTCATTGCGGATTGCTCGTGGACCGCCTGAGCTCATCGCGCATCCCGGCGAGCCGCGCGCGACGCATGACCGCGACCCCCGCACCGTCCGGGTCGGCGTCGCTGTCAGAGTCGCTGAACCGCGTCCAACGCTGAAGGCATAAATCCGCGCCGTTGCTAACGTCGGCTCAAGGATTGGCGTAGCCGCGGGCGGATTCCCAGCGCGGAGACGCAACCGCGACTATGGAGGTTGGCTGTGGCGACGGTGTTCGAGGTGCGCGACGAGATCCGGGAGGTCGTCGAGCCCACGATCCCGCCGGTCAAGGTGCCCGAGCGGCAAGGTCGGCGGCCGGTCGTCGGCCGGGTGTGCTTTGACACGGCATCCGGATGAGCCTTCCCGGGGGAGGGGCGTGGATTTGGCGAGTACCCTCCCATTGGCATTGGGTGCGCTACGCACATTGTCGGCAGGGCCGGCCGCCCTGACTGGCCCGTGTAAGGCCGGAGAGGAGAGCTCGCACCATGACTGCCGCGTGGAGTCCTGCGGAACTGCAGGAGATTAATGCCGCACGCGAACTGGAGATTGCCAGCAGGCGTGCCGATGGGACGCTGCGCCGGTGGGTGCCGATCTGGGCGGTGAGCACGGGCGGGCTGGTTTACGTGCGGACCTGGTACCGGCGTGAGACCGGTTGGTTCGGTGGCGTATTGGCCTCGCGCCGGGCCCGCATCCGCGTCCCGGGCCTGGAGGCCGATGTCGAGGTTGAGGACGTTGGTGCGGGGACGCCTGAGCTTCGCGCTGGCGTCAGCGCGGCTTACGAGACCAAGTACGGGCGCGGAGGCGGCACTGAGCGGATGGTATCAGCCGAAGCCGCAGCTGCCACACTGCGGCTTAGCCCAGAAGACAGGGTACAAACCGCCGCTGTCAAATAACCGGGGAGGCGGCACGGGGGAGCCATTGGCGGCGTGCCTGGCCTAGCTGAGCAGGTGCTGGCCGAGCTTGACGTCAAGGTGGCGGCGGCCGGAAACTGCCCGTTACCGGCTCCTTGCCGGTGTGCCGGCTCTTCGAGTTCGGCAGCATGGTCAGTGGACCGCTCCCCCGGTCGCTGTCCGTGGGACGTGCCCGCCCCGTCCGTGCGTGTCGGGCCTTCTAAGAACTCCTAACAAAGTGAGAGGTTCCGTAGTCGGCGCCAACAGATGATGGCGCAGGCGAGGCTGAGGAAGGCCTCGTGGATGTCGTCGCGGATCTCCCAGCGGATGCGCAGTCGCCGGAACCATTGCAGCAGCGCGATGGACTGCTCGATCATCCAGCGGTAGGTGCCCAGGCCCGAGCCGTGGTCTGTTCCGCGGCGGGCGATCACAGGCGTGATACCCGTCTTGCGGACCTGCCTGCGGTACTTGTCATGGTCATAGCCGCGGTCAGCGTAGACCGCGTCCGGGCGCTGCCGGGGCCGGCCGCGGTGGCCGCGGGCTGGCGGGATCGCCTGGATCAGCGGCATCAGCTGGGTGACGTCGTTGCGGTTGCCGCCGGTCAGCGAGACGGCCAGCGGGATCCCGTGCGCTTCGGCGATCACGTGGTGCTTCGAGCCTGGCCGAGCACGGTCAACCGGGCTCGGGCCGGTTTTGGGGCCGCCCTTCATCGCGCGCACGTGCGAACTGTCAATCACAGCCCGCGACCAGTCCAGCGCCCCGGCGGGGTTCAGCTCCGCTAGCAGCGCTTCGTGCAGCTGCTGCCAGACCCCGGCGTGCCAGTCCCGCAGCCGCCGCCAGCAGGTCATCCCGGATCCGAACCTCAGCTGCTGCGGCAGGAACTCCCACGGGATGCCGGTGTAGAGGACGAACAGGATGCCGCACTGCACCTTGCGTCATCCAGCCGCTTGCGGCCCGGGTGATCAGCCCGCCGCGGGACGACCGGCAGCAGCGGCTTGATCCGGGCCCACAGCTCGTCCGGGACGATCCACGGTGGCTGCTGCCCCTTCCGCACGGCCAGGCTCGATATGAGAATCTTGCGGACTTGAGCATTCCATTCTGGGGGTCATCCGAGGTAGTTGAACGTTGCTCGCTGTGCCGGGAAGCCGGCGAAGCGAACAATCTGGGCGAGTGCCAGACGTCACGTTGTGTGGTTGCGGCTCCGGCCGCTGCGGCGGTACCGGGGTGTCTAGGAGAACGCGGCGGCGTAGTCGGCGGCGAACTGCCCGAAGGACCGGGCGGGGCGGCCCAGGAGCGACGGGACATCCTCGGTGACCCATTCGGCGTCGCCGTCAGCGGTCAGGCTGAACGCCTGGGCGTTCATCTCGGCGATCTGCCCGGGGAGGCCGGCGCGGATCATCGCGTCCTGGTTCTCCTTGAAGGTGAGCTCCCGGTAGCTGATGGTCCTGCCGAGCAGCTTGGACAGCACGGCGGCCACGTCGTAGTTGGATATCAGCTCGGGGCCGGTGAGCCAGTAGGTCTTGCCGGCGTGCCCGGTGGGGGCGGCGGCGATCTCGGCGGCCACGGCTGCGACATCGCGGGCGTCGACCAGACCTGAGCGGCCCTTGCCGGCCGCGGACCCGAAGCTGCTTGTCTTCGCGATCGCCGGGGCCAGCGCCAGTACGTTCTGCATGTAGGCGTTCGACCGCAGCAGCGTGTGCGGGATCCCGGAGGCAGCCAGCCCCGCCTCGATCTCGGCCTGCCAGCGGCGCCGCGCGATCGGCGAGTCTGCCGAGGCGTTGCTGGTCGCCTTGACGACATGGCCCGCGCCGGCCCGGACCGCGCTGGCCACGACGTTCAGCTCCTGAGCGGGCACGGCCGGGCTGACCAGCACCACGGCGCTGACGCCCGCCATCGCGTCGTCGATGCTCGCTAGCACATCCAGGTCACCTCCGGCGACCTCCGCGCCGGCCTCGGCCAGCGCGATCACCTTCGCCGGGTCCCGCACCAGCACCCGGACGGGCACGTCCCGCTCGCGCAGCAGGCGGACCGCCTCGGAGCCGACCTTCCCGGCCGTTGTCACGAGAATCACGATGGCTCTCTCCGCTCACTCAGAATGGGCTCTATAACCCATTCTGGCGAGCGCAGACTGGGTTGTCAAACCCAGAAAACTGGTATCGTGGAGGCGTGGAAAGCAAGGCACACGACCGGCCGCGGCTCACTCCCAAGGGGGAGCGCACCCGGAGCCGGATCGTCGAGGCGGCCGCCCAGCTGATCCACGAGCGCGGTGTCGCGGGCACCACGCTGGATGACATCAGGTCACGGGCCGGGGTGAGCGGGTCGCAGCTGTTCCACTATTTCGCCGGCAAGGACGAGCTTGTGCAGGCGGTCATCGACTACCAGGCCGGAGCCATCACCGCCAGCCAGCGGCAGGCCGATCTCGGCAGCCCCGAAGGGCTCCAGGCCTGGCGGGACAGAGTGATCGCCCAGGTCAAAAGCGACGAGGGCAAGGGAGGCTGCCCGCTGGGGTCCCTCGCCGGGCAACTCGCCGAAACCGACGCCCAGGCCCGTGTCCTGATCGCGGCGGGATTCGGGCAGTGGTCAGCCGCGATCAGCGACGGGCTGCACCGTCTTCACGACACCGGGCACCTCCCGAACGGCACCGACCCGGACGACCTCGCTGTCACCCTCCTCGCCGCACTCCAAGGCGGTCTCCTCCTCGCCCAGGTCCAGCGCGACACCCGTCCCCTCGAAACCGCCATCGACACCCTCCTCGAACTCGCCCGCATCAGCCGCCGCGACGCGCCAGCAGACGGCGAAATCCCCAGGCCCTGGATCCCACGGGGAACCTGAACCCCAGTGCGAGCTGACAGAAGGCACGGACGGCGAGAAGCCAGGCAGAAATCCCTATTCTGTTAGGACTTCTAAGCCGCAGCGCAAGAAACACGTGGCGGAGCGATCGCATCGAAACGTCGCCTAGAACAGCGTATGCGCAGGTCAGGCGGCATGTAACTCGCGGCGGAGGACGGAGGTCTGTAAAACCGTCGGCTCAGCCTACGTTGGTTCGAACCCAACACCTGCCACCACCTGCAGAAACGGCCCGCTAGCTGGGATATCTCGGCTATGCGGGCCGTTTTTCTGTGTCTCATGCCGTGTCACCTTGTCGCGCTGTAGACCCCTGTGGTGCGGTGTCCACGGACGCATGGCGGACGGGATTCGTGCCCCAGGACGGTCGGTGCGCACCGTCGGCTGTTTCC
>Ga0210396_10004181_pt1 | contig 14166 bp, 15 predicted proteins | sample IncBWH17OmetaG_FD_155466 | JGI IMG/M metagenome (GOLD analysis project Ga0210396, IMG submission 155466) | Forest soil microbial communities from Barre Woods Harvard Forest LTER site, Petersham, Massachusetts, United States - Inc-BW-H-17-O ...
AGGCGGGCTAGGTGGCTGCCGAGACTATGGGATTGCTCGGCTCGCGCCACACAATCAGCGTGCCTGCCAGCAGCAGACCGCTAAGCATCATGCTCGCGGGAAGCGACAGAAAGAAAGCCGCGATATCGCCGAAATTGGTGCCCCAGGTGCGGATCGCCACCATCGCGACCCAATAGCTTGCGGTCCCGGCGGATGCCATGTCGAGGCGCGTTTTCTGCGCGAGAATAAGGGCAACGGCCACGGTCGCGATTATGGCGGAGATCGGTACTCCGACCGTGATCGGGTGGATCATGTGACCTATGCCGTCACCGAGCACAGTGCCGAGCGTTCCGGCTGTCAGCATGGCCAACCAGTAGAGGCCATTCGTGCGTGGGAGCCCGCATGTCACCGGCTGTAAGGATGACGCGCGGCGCAAGGCTAGAATCGCAGCCAGGAGCGCGGCCAGGCAGGCCGAGACCGTGATGTAATCCAGATGCGTGCGGTGGATTCCGAGGTCGGCCAAGTTGGTCGCGGCGGCTCGTACAACGAGGATTGCCAGCCAGTACAGGCCTTCATTTCCACGTCTGCTCCGTTGATTTGCCAACACAATGACGGCGAAAATCAGTGCAAGCATCAAAAGGCCGCCTATGTCGCTCAACTTGAGCACATCGGGTATGAAATCACCCATGTTCGCTCCACAGATGCTGGCGATCATGATACTAACCCAATAGCGTGGCCCTATGGCCGGGACGATCTTGAAGTGCATGTAGAGCCTTTCTCGGTGCCTTCGCGCCTCGCGCGCAAACATGGTCGCGCGACAAAGCCGGATCGTCAGCAGGGAGCTCCGGCTACGTTGCCTCAACGTTGCGGGATCTGGATTCACACCGGTGTTGCTTCAGAAGCCTCGGGAAAACGCAGGGTGGCCGTCGTCCCGCGTCCTGGCGTCGATGTGATGATCAGCGTCCCTCCGTGGGCCGCCATGATCTCCTGAACGATCGACAGGCCGAGTCCGGACCCCTCTTTGGAGGTGTTGTCGGTTTGGAACAGCTCGATGCGTTCGGAGTTGCGAGAGATTCCAGCCCCATCGTCGCAGATCGACACGCTCCCGCGATCGAGGTTGGCCACGATGCGTCCGGCGCCATGCGCATGGACCAATGCGTTGCCGACCAGGTTAGCCAAGGCACTGCGAACCGCAGCTTCGACGCCGTGCACCACGACGGTGCCTTCCTCGACCTGCTCCAGCGAGAGTTCGATTCCGGCGTCCAGCGCGGAGGGGCTGAAATCCGCAAGCACGTCCCGCGTCACAACCGCCAGATCGATGGGGCGCTTTTCGATCGCGCGATTTTGTAACCGCGCCAGGTCGAGCATGGCTGAAACCAGCGACGAACATCGCGCACCAGTTCGCCCTTCAAGCCAGGTTCGGCCACGTCCTCGATCTTTGCACGCAGCAAGGTCAGTGGCGTGCGGAGCTGATGGGCCGCATTGCCGAGGAATCGGCGTTGCCCCTGGATGTAGACGTTGATCTCATGGAAGGCGCGGTTGAGTGCCCTGGCCAGCGGCTTGAGCTCGACCGGGACCTCATCGAGCGAGATCGACGCCTGCGGTGCCGTCGGTTCGATTGCGAGCGCCAGCCTCGTCACGCGTTCGATGCTGCGGGCCACGAAGCGCGCGGACAGGAACGCGCCGGCCGCGACGGTCGACGCGAAGGCCATGGCCAGCAGAAAGACGGAGAAAAAGTTACGGACCACGAACGATCTCGCGATCTGAACGAATCCGACTTGCGCACCTCCGATCATCATAACCAGTTCTGAACTACCCCTTCGGACGACGGCGAGGCAGAAGGAGCTCTTCTGGTCTAGCGTATTGAGGACCGAGAAACCGATCGGCCCGGTATAGGGCAGCGAGAAGGGCAGCGCCGGCCTGAGTTCGCGTCCGAACTCGGCCATCAGGCCATCGTAGGACACGACGTACCACAGGTTTGGGCTGGTGGATTTCAGCTCCTCGATACTGTGTATGGAACGGATCGTCAGTCCCCGGCCCGGATCGACGACCGTGGCGCGACTGAGGATAGCGGCGGCGGCCTGGCAAAAGGTTTGCTCGCGTTCACGTGTCACATCCAGCCAGATCACGGTGCCGAGCAAGACGAGGAAGATGGCCGCCGCAGCGACGCTGAGCGAAAGCGTCAGGGTCCTGGTGATCGACGTCATCGGATCTGCGTGGTTCGAAGAATATAGCCGATGCCCCGCATGCTGCGGATCTCGACGTCGCCGCCAAGTTCGGCGAGCTTTTTGCGGAGCCGGGACACCTGCGCCTCGAGGGTATTGGATTCGATCTCGTCATCGAACCCGTAAATCTCCTCGATCAGGGCGGCGCGCGTGACAACGCGGTCCCTTCGCATCAGCAGCGCTCCGAGGATCAAGGCTTCGCGCCGCCGCAGCAAAACCTTGTTGTTGGCCACAATGGCCTCGTTGGTGCCGACGCGCAGTTCGACGTTTCCGAACGACAGGACCGACGGAACGAGCAGCCGAGGCCGCCGCAGCACAGCCCGAACCCTGGCGATGAATTCCTGCGGCTCGAATGGCTTGCCAAGATAATCGTCCGCCCCGCAGTTCAGTCCGTCGATCACGTCTTCCTTGGTATCCTTGGCCGTCAGCATGATGATGGCCGGCCTTTCCGGCAATTGGCTCAACGCGGTGACGATGTCGAGCGCATCGCCGTCGGGCAGCATCCGGTCGACGATCGCCAGATCGTATTTGAAATTGCCGAGCGCCTGCTGGGCATCCGAAACGGATGCGACGATGTCGACGATCCCGTGCAACTGCCCGAGCAAACGACCAAGATAGGCCCCGATCTGCGGTTCGTCTTCGATCACAAGCGAGCGCATTGATCTTCCTTGGTATGGCTGGTCGATAGCCGCCCGGAGCTTCCCCCTTACGGCAATCGGCCCCGCCAACGCAAGCCAGAGAGAATCGAACGTCCTCCGGCTCGCGCGAAGGGGACGGCCAGGCTTCGCCGGAGGCAATCTTGGGGCAATGTTGGAGGATCACTTGCCTGTCGTTGAATAGCTGCGCAGCCTTGTACCCGGGAACAGCGATGACAATTCGCAAGATCGCAAAACGGCTTCAGTTAAGCATGCTACTGGTGGTCAGTTTCGCGGCGCTCACGGCACTGGCGCATTCAGCGAGAGCAGATGAGGCCACAGCCAGTGGTCTGTGGGAGAAAAAAACCGAAGCCGGCAAGCCTGTCGTATGGGTATTGATCTTCGAGCGCGGCGGCACCTATCAAGGGGTCATCGCAAAGAGATTTCTCAAGCCCGGAGATGATGCCGGCGCGGTCTGCACGAAATGCGTGGATGATCGCAGGAATCAGCCTCTCCTGGGTCTTAGCTTTATCAGGGGAATGCAACGGAACGGCTTGAAATACGAGGGTGGCGACATTCTCGATCCGCGCGATGGCAAGATTTACAGCGCGAACATGGCCGTCAATCCCGATGGTCAAACTCTTACCCTTCACGGCTATATGGGTATTTCGATTTTGGGACACGATGAAGTCTGGAATCGGTTGCCCGACAGTGTCGTCGATATTCTCGACGCCTCCATTATTGCAAAATATTTGCCTGCTGCGATTCCGGCGACTTCAGCGGACTCGCCAGCAAAGTCCAAATATAATGATCGCGTGCGCTGAGCCGGCGAATTCGACGAACCCTCGCCGCATTGATAGCGAGACCGATCAGTCCTGATGTGCGCAAACGTGGCGCGCGCTGGTCCGCGGTGGCGCATGCGTGGCGGGCCGCCGCGGCGGCCTGCATACAATCTGGAAGGCATTGTGGCGAATATCCGGCCCTCGCATTTATTCGGCAACGTTTGAGGAGAAAAACAGGGATCATCCTCAGCGCATCACAAGAACATTTCGCGGAGTGCCGGTCTGCCTCGCCGGAGGCAATCTAGCGGCAATGTTGGCGCGCCATCTTGCCGCTCCGAACCACACGAGCCGACCCTGCCAAAATGGCCCCGGGGGTCAGAGGCCCTCCAATGAAGCATGCCGTCCAAGCCGGTCTCCGCTCATCCACCGGCGGGGGCGCGCACCGAACGCTGTTGGCGGCGTTGCTTACCGCACTCGGTGCCGTCGGGGCGGTTGATTCCGCGTCAGCCCAGACTGCGTTTACGTTGCCTGCTCCACCCTTCCAATTGCCCATGGTGCCGTCGGCATCCGGCACTTGGACGGTCATGGTCGGCATCGGAGGCGAATACAAACCCGATTTCGAGGGAGCTAATCGGGCCATGCTCAGCCCGATCCCGATTTTTGCCATCCGTCGTGCCGGCTCCACGGAGCAGTTTCGTGGCCCGCGCGACAGCCCGAGCATCGCATTTCTCGACTTCGGCGACCTTCGCGCCGGCCCTGTCGCCAAGTTCGAGGCGGCGCGAAAGCAGTTCAACTATTCCGAACTGAATGGCCTCGGCGACGTTAAGGCCGCGGTCGAACTCGGTGGCTTCGTCGAATATTATCCGGTCGACTGGTTCCGCACGCGCGTCGAGCTGCGCGAGGGCGTGGTCGGCCACAACGGCACCGTTGCCGACTTCTCGGCGGACTTCATCGTGCCGGTGATTCAGCGGCTCACGATCTCGGCCGGCCCACGCTTCACATGGGAAAGCACCCAGGCGACCTCACCCTATTTTGGCGTCGATGCCGTGCAGGCGATGACTTCCGGGCTGCCCTTGTTTAACGCCAAGGGCGGCGCGCACTCTTACGGCGCCGGCACCCAGGTGTCCTATCGGATCAATCAGCAATGGGAGGTTCATTCCTATGTCGAGTATGAGCGGCTGCTTGGCGATGCGGCGGCGAGCCCTCTGGTGACCCTGCGAGGTTCGCCGAACCAAACGACCTTCGGCGTTGGCTTCTCCTATTCTTTCGACGTCAAAATAAGATAGGACCGCCATGCGCAGCCGATGCGTGAGCTTCGCGACGATTCTTCTTGTTGCCGTCAGCGTCGGCGGTTGCGCGATGTTTGAAACCGGTCAGACGAAACTGCAGGCGGTCAAGACCGTCGGCATCATCTCGGCGGTCGGCGGCGAGTTGAGCTTCGCAACGGCGGGGCTGACCGGGCTGAACGGCAACGCCAGTCAAAGCTTCCCGATCGCGGCCTGGGGCCTCGATGACCTGATTGTCCAGCAAGCAACCACGGCATTGAACGGACGTTTTCAGGTGCAGCCGGTCAGTTACAACCGAGCGGCCTTTGCGGCGGTCAAGGATTCTCCGGTTACGCCCGTCAACCTCGTCCGTGGCGATCCATTCAAGAAGCTGGTTCAGACTGAAGTGTCCCCGCAAGGCCTTGACGCCTACATCGTCATCACCAAGGCAAAATCGAATTTCGGCCGCGGCGCCGGAAAAATCGAAGGGATAGGCTTCGTCACTTACCGGACAGTGCTGGCATCTTACAACCAGATCCATGCGCTCTACGAAATCAGGGTCTTCGACGGAAAGAGCTTCGATGTCATTGAAAAAAGGAGCGCGCCGGCATTGGACGATGCGGTGGAGATCAGGCTTCCGGGTCCCACCAGGCAAGTCGACGACAGTTACTCGCCAGGCAGCGGCGAACCCGTGCGAAATGAAAATCTGCACAGAGCGATCACGGACCTCATCGTGCGCAGCCTTTCGACAACCCTGAGCGACATGCATCTTGCGGATGCCCGTTAATCGGAAGCAACAGCGTAAGGAGAATGTGATGAAAATTGTGCGTCTCCGCGTGGCTCTGACGGCATTCCTGCTGACCACGAGTCCCTGTCTGGCAGACAACGTCTTGGGTACATGGTCGCGCGACAATGGCGCCGTGCATGTCAAATTTGACGCGTGTGGCGACGCCATCTGCGGAAACATCGCGTGGTTGAAGCCCGGCGCGGATACCAAAGTCAAAGTCGGGCAGCGTCTGTTCTTCGATATGCGTCCCGATGGTACGAACTCATGGACCGGCAAAGCGGTCAATCCTGACAACGGGTCAATCTATTCAGGCAAAATGTTTATTGAAGGATCTACCCTCAGCACCTCGGGATGCATCATCGGTGGACTGATCTGCAAGTCGGCGAATTGGAGAAGAGTACCTTGACATCGGACTGAGTGACGCCGTTCCAGCCTTCGGAGCCGGATTTGACGAGCGGCAAAGTATGAGCGAGCGGGAGGAGAGGCCGACAATGTTGAAATACGCGTCAAAGTTCCTTCTGAACATTTTTCTCTCTGTCCTGGCGACGGTAATCGGGTCCTATTTGGCAAACCACTACATCGCGCGCAGGCCTGCTGCGGACGCGCCGGCCTCGCTTGCGGGCGCGACTATCGATCCAAAGAGACCAGACGCCCATGCCGCGTCTCGCGAGGCGGTAAAAGCAGATATCACTGTGTCGGAGGGTCCGTTGGACGTTGCCAACGCGGTCGGACCGACGGGCGCCATTGGCGGTCGCAGCGTCGACAAGACAAATGTCGACAAGACAAATAATGAGAAGGCCGCACCGCCCGTCGCTAAACTGGCCGAGTCGACGAACGTGCCTGCGCGGCTGCATCGGTCCGCCCCACGCTATAAGCAAACTGCAAAGACCAATACGATCGCAGCGCCGGAGGGCGCATCGCTGACCGTCGCCCCGCCGGAGCCGGGTCGCGCGACTACCGGGCGATTTTTCAATACGAACGCGAATTCAGCCCTCGACGCGTCGCCGCCGCCGCAACAAGTCGGTCGAGACGATGGTGTCTCGCCGCCGCTGGATCCCGAGGTGGAAGGTTCGCATCTCACCCGCAGGGTTTTGAAGCCGATCATCCGCACGGCATTGTTGCTTTTGGAGCGGTGTTCGTTGCTCGGCCACGCTCACGAACAGCAACGGCGCACGTCACCGGATGAAATCCCTTCGTCCTCCCGCGTGCTTCGCTTTTCATGCTCGCGGATTGCGGCCATATCGGTGCTGATGACGCCCCCTCGCTGCTAACTAAATCGGAATTACCAACGAATGTCGGTATCGCTGGTTGCGTGTCCCGCAACCACCTAATCTCTCCAAGTCAGCGACCTGGAGAGATTTTTCTTAGTTCGTGAGACCGAACACCAGGGCAATAGCTCCCACCAGAATGAGGCTGACGGCCCACGACGTATCAAGATTGAACCAGCTCAGCGATACGAATTTGAGACCGAGATAGCGATAAACCAGCCACGCCGAACATCCACCGGCAGCGATCATTGCGGTGGCGTGCACCGAGGAGACCAGCACGGCCACACCGAGATTGGCGTTCATGAGGGCGCCGGCTGCCTCATGGCCTTTATCGAGGTCGGCTTGCCGGCAGAGCCCAAGATAGATCGGCACCAGCATCAGTCGCGCACCATGCGCGATGGCCACCGCGAAGGACCAAAGCCCCAATTGCGTCGGGCGTATCCGCGCCAGTGCCCGCGGATGGCGCCGGTCGACGAGCCGGAACACACCGAACCCGATGACAAGGAGGCTGGCGGCGATCTGGATCTGACGCTGCCATTCAACGAAGGCGAACAGCAGCGCGAAGGGAAGCACCACGAGCAACATCGCGAGCAGATGGCCCGCCGCCAGCGGCCAAAGCGCGGCCACCAGGGCACGCGGACTCCCTTCCATCAATCCCGCCGAAACGGCCAGCGGCCACCCCATTCCCGGGTTTAATCCGTGGTAGAGGCCGCTCGCGATGACAGCCAGCCAGAGCCAGGCAGGGGTCCAATCGGCTACGCTCAAATTCAAACCGACGGATAGCAGAACGAATCTGTCGAACAGTCACCGCCATCGAGCCGGATCTGGTGCGCCCGGTATCCGTCGGGGAAGTTCACCCAATAGTCCTTTGCCAGTTCGAGGCCGCCGCCCGGGGTTGCATTGGCCATCACCTCGGCACCGGGTATTCCTTGCGGATAGAACTGATCGTCCCATGTCGAGTAGAGCGAGTTGGTCCAGTATACTCGCTTGCCATCGCGGCTGATCTCTACCATCTGCGGCCCGCCTGCATATGGCTTGCCGTTGGGGTGAGGCGTGCGGCGCACAATGCCGCCGATGCGGACCGAACCGGCAAGCGTCGGCTTTTTCGGATCGGTGACATCGTATTGACGCATCTCGCCGGTGCCCCAGCAGGCGACGTACAGAAACTTGTCATCCATCGACAGATCGATGTCGGTTACCAGCGGCGGTACTGCGCCAAAGCCTTGCAGGAGTGGCGGCAACTGGTCCGAAGACGCAGGCTCGGGTGGGATCGTCGCCGTCTTCTGGATATGAAACTTGCCGCCCTCGCGCCACCAGGTCCAGATCGAGCCTTCGAGGTTTGTGGTGTCAACCACGACGCCCAGGAAGCCGTACTCGCGAACGGGATCGTGAGCCGGGCGCACTTCCAGCGCCATTTGATGGTTGGCGCCGAGATCGATCGTCTGGACATTTCGCCGAGCACGGAGATCCCAGAAGTGAATCCGATGGCCATACTTGTTTGAGAGCAGGTCCTCCGGCACGATCCCGTTCTCGAACTGCGGCGGCAACGCCCACTCGCTCGACACCATGTAGTCTCGCGGCAGGTTCCACCAGAAATCATAGTGCAGGCTCTGGGGACCACGATCGATCTCCCACCGCCCCAGGACATCGAATGTCTGGCAGTCCATGATGAAGACGCCAGGCGGTCCATCGGTACCATCCTTGCCGGCGCCGCCGAGGGTGCTGACGTAAATACCTTCCGGCCCGCAGTGCACCGTATGCGGTCGCGAATAGCCGGTCTTCGCAAAGATCTCCTCAGGCTCGATAATTTTGTGAATCGTGGCCTTGGTGGGATCAGGCTTCGTGTCCACGATATAAATTCGGGAGGAGCGGATCCCGGGGATGATGAGGTAGCGCCGCTCGACGAAAGCGTGCCCTGTGAGCGGCGACAAAGCCGACGAGCAAGCGTTCCAACCGAAATGATGAAACTCGTCACCCTTGTTGGGCATAGTCACTGTATGGACGATCCGACTGAACGTCGATGAGCCAGGCCTTACATCGATGACTGCAAGCGCGTCGGGTTTTGAGAAGTCCGGGCTAAGCAGCAAGGTGTAGGCAAAGTCCTCAGGCGGAGCTTCCATTGCAAGCTTCGGCGATGCATGAAACGTCGGGTCTGGCCGCATGTTCATCGTTATGCCTCCCTGTTTGCGTGGAAATTTGATCTCCTCTTGCGAGTGCGGCCGGCTGGCTGAACTCATCCTCACAATACCATCAATACTGCCCGGTGAAAGAACGCCCGCCGCCGCCGATCAATGACGGCCGAGGGCGTATCCAACCATCCGCGTTCCGGTCCGCTGGTCGCCGATTCCTCAGAAATGTTGCACATCCCGTGCGCGACGGCGGCGGGCCTTTTACGCAGCGCCTGTTCCGCGCCGCTCACGGTTGGCCTGCAGGTAATACAGGCGCTTGGCGTGAAGCATCTTCAGGTCCGCGCGTTTGACCACCTGTTCCAGCCGGTCGCCGGGCCGGCTGGTGGCGATCCCGGTCGAGATGCTCAGCTCGAGGTCGGGATAGTACTGGTTGTTGAGCTCGATGAGTTCCGCGAGGGAGGCGAGAACGGCTTCCCCGCCGGCGGCGTCGGTGGCGGGTAGCAGGACCGCGAATTCGTCGCCGCCGATACGCGACACCGAGGCCGGCTTCTCGACCAGCGAGCCGAACACTTCACCCGCCCGGCGCAACAGCGCGTCGCCGACGCCATGGCCGAGTTCGTCGTTCGCGGTCTTCAACCCATTGAGATCGGCGATGATGATGGTGACCGGCTGCGGCCCCTTGCGCTCAAGCCGATTGAGCTCGTCGACATAGAACGAGCGATTCAAAGTGCGCGTCAGCACGTCATGGGTGCCGAGATATTCCAGGTAGGCTTCCGCCTTCTTGCGCGCGGTGATGTCGGTCAGCGCGACCTGCACCAGCGACCAGTCGCGTTCATGGCTGGGCAGCACCGAGAATTGCAGCAACAGATGCAGCTTGGTGCCATCGAGCGCATAGTTCACCACCTCGCGCTGCTGGAACAGCTTGCCGTCCCACAGATCGATGAGTTGCTCGCGGAAATGCGGCTCCATCTCATCGCGGAACACGGTGGACAGGTTGCGCAACAACGTCTCTTTATCGGGCGCGCCGAACAGTTCGAGCGTCCGGCTGTTGACATCGAGCACGCGGATTTCGCTCATGCAGCGCGGTACGAATTCCTCATGCACATCGGTGAAGACGCGGAAATCCTCGACGCCGCGGGCGCGCACGTTATCGATGAGCCGTTTCACGGCGCTGAAATCCTCCACCCACAGCGAGACCGGTGAATGGGCAAACAGGCCGAACGCGTAGTTCTCGCTGTCCACAAGTCGGCGCCGGGCGTCTTCCCGCTCGGTCACGTCCTCGATCGCGATCATGACGCGGTCCCAGCTCTTTTCGTGACCGGGAACCATCCGGCCGTTGAGCTGGATATCGAGACGCTCGCCGGTCAGCGTGTAGTTGACCGTGTGGCTGGAGAAGCTGGTTTGCCCGTTCCAAAGCTGGGCAAGTTCCTCGACATGGCTCTTGAAGGTGTCGTCGCGCATCACCTGGCCGAGATCGGCCATCAGATGGGCAAGATCGCGGGCACCGAACAACGACAAGGTCTTGCGGTTGACCTTGAGGATACGGATGCGCCCCGAGCATTGCCGTACGCGGTCGGGGTCGGCGGCGAGGAATGCCTTGATGTCAGTGACGCCGTCGGCTCGCCACTGCTCGAACAGCGCCTTGACGGCGCTGTAGTCCTCGATCCAGAGCGAGACCGGCGCGAGGTCGAACATTTTGGCGTCGTCGTCGGGATCGGTGGCGGGCATTGAAAACCGGTGACCGAGGTTGGGGGCCACTCCACCTTTAGGCACAACTCGTTAAGAATGTCTCAGCTTCCCGCTGCGCGCGGTGCGGCCAGCATGGGGATCGCCCGCGAATTCCGTGCAGGCGTCGTTTCGCTTCGGAACCCGTCCGCCGGCAACCGCTACAATTTGGTGGAAGCCTCTGCCTTTACCCGCGCGATGAGGCCGGCGGCGATCTGCATGGTGGTGCCGATCGCCCAGCCAAGACAGATCAGGAGAGCCGTGCTGGCGCGCGCGGTTTCGTCGAGAACGATGCTGGAGACGGACACCGCCGCCGCCACTGCGGCGAGGAAAGTGCCGGCCGCGCTCAGCAACTCCACGATATCCGCCCTGGTGCCCAGCCCGTGCTGCAGCGGTAGGTGCATGCGGTGATCGGGAGGGGCCTGGGGCAGATCGATTCCAAGATAGAAGCCGGCGCCTCCGTAAAGCACCATGGCGAACACTGCCCCAGCTGAACCGATCAGGTCGATGTCGGCTCTTCCGACATGCGCGGCAACGAACAGACCGCATGAGGCTCCGGTCAGAGCGAGCCCGATCCGTTCAAGGACGTGCGCCGACCTGCTGAAGGTGGAGCGGGTATGCCATGGGCGGCTGCGTTTGATCATTGGATTCCGGATATCAAACCAACCTGGCCGAAAGATCAAGCGCAGTGGGGCGACCTGTCCGGTTGGGCGATGCGACCACCCGGAAGACAATCTCGCCCGGCCTCACTCCTTCTTTTTCTTTTGCCCGGATAGTTCCACGACTTTGCGCCAGCGCCCGATTTCGACAGCGAGCATGGCGCCGAACTGGCTGGCATTGCCGGCAATAGGAACGGCGCCGAGTTCGCCGAGCCGCTGTCGGATGACGGGATCGGCGAGCGCCGCGTTGATTTCCCTGTTCAGGAGATCGACGATTTCCGGCGGCGTGCCGCGCGGGGCGCCGACGCCATAGAATGAACCGGTTTCGAACCCGGCGAGCGTGTCTCCGATCGGCGGCACCTCCGGCAGCGTTTCCGATCGCTCCTGCGTCGTCACACCGAGCGCACGTATCTTTGCCGACCGCACCAGTTCGAACGAGGATGTAACATTGTCGAACATGCCTTGGATCTGGCCGGACATGACGTCGGACAGGCCCGGTGCCGACCCGCGATAGGGCACGTGAACGAATTGAATCCCGGCCATCGCCTTGAACAACTCGCCGGAAAGATGAAGAGAGGTGCCTATACCCGATGAAGCGATGCTGAGTTTACCCGGATTGGCCCTGGCGTAGGCGATGAATTCCGCGACGCTGCGAACCGGAAGGTCGTTGTTGACCACCAGCACCAGCGGAATGCGGGCGACGCCCGCGATCGGCACGATGTCTCTTTCAAAATCATAGGGCAGCGAGGGATCGAACGAGGCGTTGATGGCGTTGGCGGTACTCGTCAACAGCAACGTATATCCGTCCGGCGGCGAACTGATGACGGCCTGGGTGCCGATATTGCTGCCGGCGCCCGGCTTGTTTTCAACGATGAACGGCTGGCCCAGCCGCTCCGACAGGCGCTGGCAGATCAGGCGGGAAAGCACATCGGTGGCGCCGCCGGCGGTGTAGGGGACCACCCATCGCACCGGATGGGACGGATAGGAGTCGGCCGGCGCCGACATCATCGGTCCGATGCCGAGCCACAAGACCCCGGCCCGGGTCACTGAACGAAGGAATGCTCGCCTGCCGATCATCGCGGCCTCTCGACAATGGGGATCGGCAGACATCGCAGGAATCCGGTCGGACCGCACGGCGTTCCCATCATCGTGGTAAAATTCATGCGCGTCCATAAGGGCTTATGGCCGCGGATGGCGCGGATTAAGCCGAAGAATGGCGCTGAAATGGGCAGCCGACCCGGCGCCGCCCTTGCTTAAGATACGTTAACCAATTTGTGCGGATAATCGGATCGACGATTCCAGAAGGAGTTCGCGATGGCCAAATTTGCGGTTGGCGAAAAGGTCGACAACGCGGCCGACGACCATGAAGGCGGCGTCATCATCGCCGTGTTTCCAACCACGGACGGTAATTTTCGCTATGCCGTCGATACGGAAGGCTATGGCGCGCTGCAGTTTTTCGCGGAAGAAAAACTGGTCGTCCACGCCAACTAGTCCTCAGCGGATACGAACCCTCCGCAATCAAACGGACGGGTTTTCCGTTGCTTCGGGCTGACAACCGCGCCGCCGCCTTTAACCCTAGCGATTAACACCCGGTCAGGCCGACGTGGTTATATACTGCGCCCGATCAACAAGTATTTGGCCATGAACGCAGGCGTCATTGAACAATCGACAGGCAGCCCGCGGCTGCGCGGCAAACCGTCCGCTGCCAAGAGCTGGCTGAAGGCCATCGAGCGCACCTCCCGCATCGAAGCCAACCCGCATCGATTGTTTGCGGACATTGTCGAGGATTGGGCAGCACGACAACCGGAGCGGCCTGGCCTGGTATCGGACATCGAGACGTTCAGCTACCGGACCTTGGCCGACCGGGTGAACCGCTACGCCCGCTGGGCATTGGCCGCAGGCATTGGCGCCGGCGATACCGTTTGCCTGTTCATGCCGGGCCGTCCGGATTACATCGCCGCCTGGCTCGGTATCAGCAAGGTCGGCGGTGTCGCGGCGCTCATCAATACCAAACTGGTTGGGCCTTCGTTGTCTCACTGCATCAACGTCGCGGCCGCGGACCACGTTATTCTCGGGCAGGATCTCGCAACGGTATTTGAGGCGGCGCTGCCTGACTTGAAGCGTGCGCCGAAAATCTGGCTGCACGGCGGTATCGCGGGTGAAGCAGGCATCGATGCCGCCTTGGATCGACTGGATGGCAGTCCCCTGACGCCAACCGAGCGACGTGGGGTCACCATCAACGATCGGGCGCTGTTGATTTACACGTCGGGGACGACCGGCCTGCCGAAGGCCGCCAGCGTCAGTCACCGGCGCATCCTGAATTGGGGCGGCTGGTTTGCCGGATTGACCGACGCCTCGCCTGAAGACCGGCTGTTCGATTGCCTGCCGCTGTTTCACAGCGTTGGCGGCGTCGTAGCACCTTGCAGCATGCTGACCGCGGGAGCATCGGTGGTGCTGTCGGACAAATTCTCGGCCGGAACCTTCTGGCGCGATATCGTGCGCTGGGATTGCACCCTGTTCCAGTATATCGGCGAGCTCTGCCGGTATCTTCTGAAGGCGCCCGTATCCGAATTCGAGAACCGGCATCGGCTTCGGCTCGCCTGCGGCAACGGTCTGCGCGGCGATATCTGGGAAGCCTTTCAGGCGCGGTTTTCGATCCCGCAAATACTCGAGTTTTACGCGGCGACCGAAGGCAATTTTTCGCTCTACAAT
>Ga0210396_10004185_pt1 | contig 14161 bp, 7 predicted proteins | sample IncBWH17OmetaG_FD_155466 | JGI IMG/M metagenome (GOLD analysis project Ga0210396, IMG submission 155466) | Forest soil microbial communities from Barre Woods Harvard Forest LTER site, Petersham, Massachusetts, United States - Inc-BW-H-17-O ...
TCCGCCCGCCTCCCAGACGCCTCGCTTCACGCTCTCGGCGAGTTCGCGAAAGTGCCCGTTGCAGGGAGTCAATTCGGACCAGGTGTTGCAGATGCCGATGATCGGCCGTCCGTCGAACAAGTTGTTTGGCCAACCCTGATTCTTCATCCATGCGCGATAGATGATTCCGTCGCGATCAGTTCGCCCGTACCAATCCTGGCTGCGAAGCTTCCTTCCCGTCGTTGCTGCTTTGTTTCCCAAGATGTTCACCCCTGGAAGAGAATCACGGTCGCTCTTCACGTTTCAGCGTTGCTCGTTCGTCCGACGACTGCGCCGGACTGCGAAAATGGTAACTGCCGGACGAAACCTCGAACACGACCGACGAACGCTCCGCGCGTACAAGGCGAACGCCAGCGCCGTCGCCGATGGCTCGTCCGCTTTCCCGAATTTGCGAAGCATCCGATGCGGGAATATACACAGTCGCCGTCGTATTCGGCGGCACCGTCAGATCCAGAGAAAAGTGATTGTTTTCGATTTTCCACCCACTTTCAATTCGGCCACGAATGGAATCGTAACTACCTTTCGCCCAGGTAAGGCCGCCGCCGGGGCGAGGGTGAATCACAACACGCTTGTAGCCCGGGCCGGAATCGTCGGGAGCCAGTCCGATAATATTTCGCCACATCCACTCGCCGACTGCTCCGAACACCACGTGATTCAAGGAATTCATTGCGGTGTGATTCTGAAATCCGCGATCTGCAACGTAGCCGTCCCAGCGTTCCCAAATCGTTGTCGCGCCCATATCGAGCATGTAGCCCCACGATGGAAAGCTGTGAAGATTCAAGAGGCGGTAGGCTTCGTCGTTGTGATCCTCGGCAGTTAATTCCAGCATCAGGCTGCGCGTGCCGTGGATTCCTGTTGAGACGTGTCCGTTGTAACGTTGCAGGCCTCCGAGAAGATATTCGATGGCCTTGGGCCGCATGGCGTCCGGAAGCAAGTCAAAATCGAGCGCAAGCGCATACGCGGACTGCGTGTTGCCCTCGATCTGCCCGTCGGCCTTCAGATACGCCTTGTCGAATGCATTTTTGATTTGTTCGAAGAGCTCTCTATAGTGACGGGCGTCGTCCGAACGTCCGATTGCCGCCGCGATCTTGGAGAGAATATCGGTGGTATGCGCAAAATAGCCTGTGGCGAATTCAATGTGGGGAATCGTGCCGCCCGACTGCGGCCATCCGTTTTCCACGAGCGTGTCGCCATTCAACCAGTCCCCCGGATCAAGACCTCGATCGTTCTTCCAAAGAAGATCGGGATTACGGCTTTGGATGAAATCAACCCAGCGCTTGATGGGCTCGAACTGCGCTTGCAACAGCTCTACGTCGCCATAGTTCTGATACGCCCGCCACGGGATAATTACCCCCGCATCTGCCCACGCGGGAGAACCGGTGAGTAAATTCTCTTTGAAAGCCGCATTCACGGAGGATGCACGATTCATCGGATTCGGCGCTACGTCGGGGAAGCGGCCGTCTGGCGCCTGGTCGTCGCGCAGGTCTTGCATCCATTTGGTATAGAACGCGGCCATATCCATATTAAAGACGGCTGTCTGCGAGAACGTCATCGCATCGCCTGTCCAGCCGAGCCGTTCGTCGCGCTGAGGACAGTCCGTCGGAATGCCAATCATGTTGGATCGCTGCGTCCAGAGAATCGTATTCATCAATCGATCCAGATATGTGCTCGAAGTGCTGAAGTGGCTTACCTCTGGGGAAGAGGAGTTGGCGACACGGGCTACTACTGTGTCCGGGTCGGGCGGTGAGGGAAGGCCAGAGACTTCAATGTAACGATATCCATGAATCGTGAAGTGAGGCTCGTAGGTTTCTTCACCCGAACCGCGAAGGATGTAGCGATCGATTTGCCAGGCGTTTCGAACGTTGGGCACGTACAAGGTTCCGTCTGGATTCAAAGCTTCGCCGTGACGGATCGTAACGACCGTTCCTGCCGGGCCTTTCACGCGTATGCGGGTCCATCCCGAGTGATTCTGCCCCGAGTCGAAAATGTAAGTTCCAGGTGATATTTGCGCCACCGCAATAGGTTGTATTTCGCCAGTTTCACGGATCGGTTCGTTGCGCTGCCACACAAGCGCTTCTGTGCCGTCTGGCGTGGCGGCGGCCGTCAGCCATGCGGAGTCGTCAAAATTGGGTGAATCCCACCCGGCTGGTTCCTTGCGAGCATCGTAGGTTTCGCCGTCGTAAACATCCGAGGATAGGATGGGGCTTTCCTTGGCCCGTTTCCAAGATTCATCCGTGACGATGGACTCGACGTGGCCATCGGTAAATTCCACATCCATGTGCATCAGAAACTCCGGCACCGAGCCGTAGATTCTGCGGGACGGCATCAGCCCCACGTGTCCCGCGTACCAACCGGCTGCTAGAAATGCGCCAAGTGCGTTGTTACCTTTCTTGACGAGCGATGTGACGTCGTATGTCTGATATTGAATTCGTTTTGAGAAGTCAGTCCATTCGGGCGCGAGAACGTGATCGCCGACTCGATTTCCGTTGATTCGCAACTCGTATAACCCACGAGCGGTGACATAAATCGTAGCGCGCCGAATGTCTCCGCCGGCAACGAATGACTTCCGAAACATCGCTGTTGGCTGTTTCAATTCCCGGCTGCGGACAGGCCTCGTTACACCGTCTACTAGATTTGACTTCGACCAGCCGGGCACTTCCATGGAATCAAGCGCAGTGACCGACTTATTCAGGGCAACGTTGCGGCCATTGGCGAGCACTTGCATTTCTGCAAGCGCCAGTCCGGCGAACAGCTCGTTCTCCGCGTGGAGGCGCGTTGCAACCAAACGGACGTAGCGAGCCGGCGTGGGCGAGAACCGATAGATCGCTCCGCCACTATTCATGAGCGGCGGAAGCAGATCCTCTTTCGTGCGATCTACGGCAACGATCGCATCGGAGAAATCAGCCTGGTTTGCAAGTTCTATCTTGAATCGCACCGGATAAAAATAGGCAGGTCCGCCGGGCTGCCAGTCGTAGGGGTAGGCGGGAAACAGCCGAACCGCATCGACCATTTCTTTTTCACCGAGATCGATGGAAACCCATTCCTGTGATTCAGCGCCGGGTGAGGTGAGCTTCGAGCGATAACCGCTGTTCACGCCACGCATCGCATCCGCTTCGTCTTGTGAAGTTGTTACTGCGTCAGGAGCCGAGATCCATTTAGCAGCCCATTCTGATTTATCGAGCAGGCCCATCGACCAGGAACTTGTCTCGCTCCATCCCGAAGGTCGATCTTTTTCGTCCCATACCTGGATCTTCCAGAAATATTGATGCTTGCTGTGAAGCCGCTTCCCTGCGTACATGAGTCCTATCGTCTGGTCGGAAGCGATTTTCCCGCTGTCCCAGAGGTCGCCTCGATCAGTGGCAAGCCCTCCAGCGCTGCTGGCGACAACGATTCGATAAGCTGACTGGCTCTGCGCTCGCAAGGTACCGTTGCCAGGCTCCAGGACCCAACTGAGCCGCGGTTGCGCAACGTCGATGCCGAGAGGGTTGGTGAGATATTCGCAACGGAGATGCGTTGCGAGCAAAGTGGAAGAGCTCTCGCTGCCGGCGTGAAAGCTCGTGAGCAGCAGGGTAGCTGACACCGCGAGAGCCAAGCGCTTCATGAACCATCCTCCCGACAATTTCGACTGCATCATTCAAGAACAAGGGCCCAACACACTCCGACTTAACGCTGCGGCGGATAGAATTCAACTTTGGCCCGGCTGCTGTTGAGGAATTCTTTCTTCAATTCCACGCCGAGCCCAGGACCGGGCGGTACGCCGAGCTTTCCGTTCGCTGGCGCACCGGTGGCTGTTGCGATCGAGACGTAACGCTCACCATAATGACGACGCACAGTTTCGAGAATCATGAAATTAGGGGTCGACGTTGCGAGGTGCCAGTTCGCGAAGTGAGTTACAGGCCCGCTGCAATTGTGGGGCGCGATCGGCAGGTAATACGTCTCCGCCCAGCTGGCGATTTTCTTCGCTTCGGATAGGCCTCCGCACCACGCCAGATCCAGCATCACGATGCTGGCGGCGCCATTCTCCAGAAGCTCGCGGAATCCCCAACGCGTCACGAGCCGTTCGCTGATGCAGAGAGGTTGACGGACCTTCTTGGCCAAGGTCGCGTATGCCGCAAGATTGTCCTGCGGCAACGCTTCTTCCAGCCACATCACTTTGTAAGGTTCAAGAGCTTCGGCGATTCGAATCGCGCAGGGCAGGTTCCAGTAGCCGTGAAGTTCGATTGCCACTTGCATCGAGTCGCCGAGAGCATCGCGAATCTTGCGCACCGGCTCTATACAAGCGTCAATCTCGGCTTGCGAAATGGATTGGCCTTGGTTTCGTTTGCCGACTTCGTCAAACGGCCAGATTTTCATCGCCGAAATTCCAGCACCCACCAACTCGCGCGCGAGCTCTACAGGATGAGTGTTGAAATCGTACACGTCGTCGTAACAGGTGTTGTAGATGGAGATCGATTCCCGGCACTTGCCTCCGAGCAAGCGGTACACGGGCAAATTCACGGATTTTCCCAGCAGATCCCACAAAGCCACGTCGACCGCGCTAATCGCTCGAATTTCGGCTCCCGCCCAGCCTCGGTATTGGACGGCCATTAGCAACTCGTGCCAGATTGATTCGATATCTCTTGGGTCGCGACCGATCAGGCGCGGAGCCAGGTCGTTGAGCACAACCGCTTTTTCCACGGCGCTTGCCGGGCACGTTTCGCCCAAGCCGATGAGACCTTCATCGGTGTGAATGCGAACCCACAACCATCCGATCACACCCCAATGGACCTCTGTGCTTTGACAAAGCTCCACTGTTTCAACCTTGGTGATCTTCACAGGGTGCAATCCTGTTCCGAACTCAGGAAATCTCGATCACGGTTCTCACGTTCGTCGCCGCATGAACCTCGTACTGGGTCAGGCCTTTCTGCAACGCGTCGGTCAACGGCAACCTCTGCGTTATAAGCGGCTCGGCTTGCAATCGGCCGTCGGCCAGCATGGCAATCACCATAGGGAATTCATTGCCATAGGCACGGGAAGTGATGAGCCTCTTCTCCGTAGCCATCAAAGAATTCAAATCAAACTCGAACGGACCCGGAAAAACGCCTACCACGCAAATCGTTCCCGCGGGGCAAACCAAATCGGCAGCCAGACGAAACGCCGGCGGCGCGCCCACGCATTCGAATGTTGCGTCGGCATCAGCGCCCCCGGTAAGTTCGCGAATCGCGACCTTTGGATCCTTCTTCTCGGGATTAACGAACGCTGAAGCGCCCAGCCGCTCTGCGAATGGTTTCTTTCCATCGGACTTGTCAATGACAAACACGTCGCGCACTCCGGTCGCGCGAAGGCATTGCAGAACGCAGAGTCCCACCGCGCCCCCGCCCACGACTGCTACGCGGCTACCTATCGCGATCTGCGCTTGTTTCACAGCGTGGAGGGCGACAGCCAGAGGCTCGACCAGCGCGCCCGCTTCGTTCGAAATCTGCGGCGTGAGGCGATGGCAACATGATTCCGGAACCACAGCACCTTCGCTGAGTCCTCCGTCGCGATCGAAACCGATATAAGCCGCGGACCGGCATTGCTGATATTCTCCGCGATGGCAGTGGATGCATTCACCGCAGCTATCAACCGCGTTCACCGCCACGCGATCGCCGGGTTTCACCCTGCGTACGTCTGTCCCCACCTCCACTACCTCGCCGGAAAATTCATGCCCAATGACGAGCGGGATGGATCTCCCGGAGCGTGGGTGCGGTTTCTGAGAAATGTACAGCGGGCCGTGCAAGTATTCGTTGAAGTCCGTATGGCACAAGGCCGCGCGTTTCACCCGCAGGCGTACGTCGTGGCGTCCGAGTTTCGCCTGTTCGGGGAAATCCTCGAGGCGAATGTCCTTCGTTCCGTGGTAGACGAGTGCTTGCATCTGTCTCCGATTCCCAGTAGGCCCGGTCTTATGGCGCCGGCTCGGCAGCTTTCAACGCTTTCTCCAAAAAAACGGCAGCAGGACGTGGAATTCCGTTCGGGTAATAAATATCCGTGTACGGATCGAAATCGTTGGAAATCACCATCCCCCAGCCAATCCAACCGATCGGTGAGTGGACCAGCACCGGCAGCACCTCTTGGTAATGCGCAAGCTGTGCTTCATCGGTGGCCATGGCCCCGAAATCAGGCTTTCCGAAATCCCAGTTGGCCAACGTCTCGGTTATCAGGATTTTCTTTTTTGATTTTTCGCTGATTTCCTGAGCCTGAGCGATCGTGTTTCGCAGCCGCGCTGAATCTCCGTAAACATGAAACGTGATCACATCCGCCAAGCTGGAGTATTTGTCTGCATTTTCGAGCGAGGCCCAACCCACGCTCAGAATCTCACTCGGGAATCGCTGCTTCAGGTGATCGTGAAAATGCTGGAGAAAGGCATCCCTTGTCTTCTCCATTTCAGGTGTAATGAGCACATTCGCGCTCAAGAACCCTTCGGAGGCGAATTCGGGTTCGTTCATCATGTCCCAAAGCAGGACGTTTGAATTATTTTGTAGTCTCCCGACAACCGCATCCACATACTTCTCGAGCTTCGGATACCACTCTGCTCCTAGCCGGTCGTTGCCGGGCGTGGACTGCCAGTTCTGCCAGAGAAGAGCCATGAAGGGCGTATCCGAACCGACCGGAACCTGGGTTCGCGCTCCGAACCCTCGCACGTAGTTTTGAAACAGCGTCGCCATGAACGCTTTCTGTTCGGAGCTGAAGCGGTCGCTTTTCTGAAACTCGTCGTAAGCATCGCCGGCCGTCATCCATTTCGCGTCCTTGCGTGGATGGACCCCGCAAGAATCGAACAAGACAACCACGGCGCGCAGATTGTGTCGCGCGCAAATACGAACAGCATCCTCTACTCGATCCACCATCGCGGCGCCCAACTCTTCGTAAGCCTGATAATTCAGCCACAGCCGGACGCTGTTGTACCCGACGCCTCGCGCCAGACGAATTCCTTCTTCGAATTTGTCATGATCGTAGTCGCGCCAGATCTCATACGTGTTTGAAGCATACGAAGGAATAAAATTAGCGCCGCGCACCCGCGCCCATCCCGTCTGGGCGATCCTGTTCTCGAGGGAATTGGACTCCCCGACACTGAACGCATCCATCCCAGCCACGGGCGGGCGGGCTCCCGTGGCAAGGCAGAGGCAGAGTGTCAACAAACTCGTGCATAGAAACGTCGAAGGGATCCATCGCTGGAGTCGAGAAATGCGAATGGCTCTGTGGCGGAGACTCACGGGACGCTTGTTGGGAAGTCGCGGAACGAATCGGTGAAACGATCCAACCATCTATGCGCCCCCTTGCCTGCGTCTCCGCCTACGGTTCCTTGCGAACGCGCGCGCCTCGTTCTCGACGCGGATGCATCGCCTCATCCGGCAAGAACGCCCCAGGAAGCTGCTTTGCCTGCGAAATGCTCGATATCTTTAAATCCTGATAGAACTGCTCGTATCGTTTCCGGCCGTCCTCGAGGTGTTCCAGCATCCTCCGGTGAGCCAGCTGCGGTTGACGCCTTCGGATAGCGTCATAGATTCGGACGTGCAACTCAAAATTTCCTTTTCCGGTCTGATCCGCGGTGATTTTGGTTCTGCCCTCAAGAAGCAGATCACGCAAAGAAACCATTATCCCGTGCAGGACCGCGCTGCGAGCGGCCGTCGCGATCTCATCGTGAAAAGCGATCTCACTTTCCAGATACTTTTGCATCTGGCCGACAGCGCCTTCCATCTTCCGCAGGCACTCTTTCATGCGATCGAGCTCCGCTTTTGTTGCTCGTTGCGCCGCCATCTCTGCCAGGAAGGGCTCGATGGCGATCCGCGCCTCGATCAATCCCAAAAAGTCGACCGCGCTAAGAAATGTGCTGAAGTAGAGCGCGGTTTTGAAAAGGTTCCGGCTGTCCTCCGTGACGTACGTCCCGTCTCCGGTTCGGCTGACAAGCAATCCGATCAGGTTTAGAGCTTTGAGTGCCTCGCGCAAGGTCGGGCGGCTCACCTGAAAAGCACGCGCAAGCTCCGCTTCGGACGCCAGCTTTTCTCCCGGCTTCAGAACACCCGTGCGCAACAGCTCTTCGAATCGGTACACGACGGCCTGGAAAAACGAGGCCTTCTGAATTGGCTTCCAGCTCTTAACGCTCAACGGCCACCTCTGGCCAAATCCCCTTCACTTCACTATCTCGGCAACGGGATCGGCGGTTGCCAAGGTACCTCGGAAGCCCGTTTTCGTTGCTTTGATTCTTCGAAAATCTTCGGTTCGCTCGAGACCTGCGCGGAAGCGTCGAGAGATCCTCGGCCACGGCGGTCTAGCTTCCTCGATTCGTTCTGTCGATGCGTTCGATAAAATTTAGCTTGACATAAATTTCTGATTAATGTCAAGCTGCCTGACAGCCAACATACCAAATGATGGATTTACCGATCTTGGCGTCCTCGCGTGATTTGCAAACTCTTTGTCGACATTATGAACACGCTTTGAAATTTTACGTCCGTGGGGGGTTCGATGAACCGACGATCGTTGTTCGCCTTTGCGTTTTGGCTCTTGGCGCCAGTTTGGCTGGCCGCTCAAGTTTCAACCGGTAAAATCACGGGCCAAGTCACCGACTCAAGTGATGCCGTGGTGCCCAATGCTCAGGTTGTGGTGACCAACGTCGCGACGAATGAGGCTCGCACTCTCTCGAGCGATTCCGCGGGCATTTACTCCGCTCCTAACCTGGTGCCTGGCGGATATAGCGTTCAGGTAACGATGACCGGCTTTCAAAGCCAGACAAAAACGGGACTCGCCGTTTCTATCGGGCAAACAATTACATTGAATTTCGTTCTGCAGCCGGGTACGCAAAAAGAGTCGATTGAGGTTGTGAGCGCTGCTCAGCAGATGGTCGACACCACCACCTCTTCCCTGAGCACTGTCATCACAACGGCCGCTGTCGAAAACCTGCCTTTGAATTCACGCAATTTTCTCGACCTCGTGCCGTTGGTCCCCGGCGCACAGCCAGGCGCGCAGGGGCGGAACTTGACCCAGAACTCATTCAGCATCAACGGCGGCCGCGTAACCGCCAACGGTTTTCAGATCGATGGCGCAGACATCGACACGCCCTCCAATGATCCGGTCCGCGTTTCTCCAAACCTGGAAGCTGTTGGCGAGTTTCAGGTCCTCACCAATAACTACAGCGCTGAGTGGGGGCGGTCAATGGGCGGGGTCATCGACGTAAAATTGAAGAGCGGCACAAATGCTTTTCACGGAAATCTCTTCGAGTACTTCCGAAATACCGTGCTTGACGCGTCGCAGGCATTTTCAGATCCAGCGCAGCTTCCGTACAACTTCAACCAGTTCGGCGCATCTGCAGGCGGCCCCATCATCAAGGATAAACTTTTCATTTTTGGCGACTACCAAGGCGAGCGAATTCGACAGTCGGTTACAGCCCACCAGAACGTGCCCCTGGTTGAGCAGGACCAGCCCTCGGGAGGATTCATAAACGGCGTGCCTCAGGGAACTTACGACTGGTCGGCTCTTCTTGCTTTGCCGACGCCTGTCCAACTGTTCAACCCCTACGTCGCGGGACGTCCGCCCTTTCCGAACAACCAGATCCCAGCCAGCACCGTAGACCGGACAACCGCGTTGATGTTCTCAAACTTCCCTGCACCCAACCAAAATTGCGGATTCGGAAATCAACAGAACTGCCCATTCAACTTCATCACGAGCGTCGCGAGTCCAGCAAACGTCGATTCCGCTGATCTTCATCTCGACTATGTTGTGACTCCCAAGGATAGACTTTCGTTCGGAATGATTTACAGCAACACGGAAAACAATGGAGGCACGATCTTCGGCGATCAGATTAACGGCAACCTGATCACACAAATTAGTACAGTTGACGAGCGGCTTTATTCTTTGAATTACAGTCACGTTTTCAATTCCAATATGGTCAACGAATTTAACTTCGCCTACACAATCGATCGTTTGGACGCGCCCGTCAGCCAAGGCATGCAATTTCAACCTCTCATAGCGGGCCTTGGAGGGTTGAATACCAATCCGAATGACCCCTTTACGTCTGGTTTTCCGCTTCTCGACATTTCTGGTGCATTCAGTACCACCATTCTAGGTGGGCCAGCGGGTGGACCATCCAAGCAACATCACGATATTCCGCAGTTCTCGGATAACTTTTCTTTTATCAAGGGACGCCACTCATTCAAAACCGGCTTTATCGCTCGTTTTCGCGAATACAACCTCCAACAGCCACTATTCCCGCGCGGACTCTATGTCTTCAATGGTTTCACGAGCGGTAATCTGCTGGCCGGGCAGTTGGGCAATCCGCTTGCAGACGCTTTGCTGGGGGTACCAATTGTCGCGGAACGCGAACAGCTTACTTTCGGAGCATTTGGCGAGCGGGATAGAGAGTACGGCGCTTACTTCCAGGACGACTTCAAGGTTAACCGCCGCTTGACGCTCAATCTTGGACTCCGTTGGGACCTGTATAAGCCGGCGACGGAAGAAAACAATCATCTGGCAAATTTCGACCCAGCAACTGTAACGATGATTCTTCCGGGGAACGGCGTGTCATCCAGCACCCTGAATACAAATTGGCACGATTTCGGGCCACATGTGGGATTTGCATATTCTCTCACCGAAGATGGGAAAACCTCACTTCGTGCCGGTTACGGAATCGCTTACTTGCAGCTGATCAACCAGGCGGTCGGCACGATCACTGACCGCCTTACCGAAAATCCGCCGTTCAACATCGCGATCGGAGGAGCCGCGATTATTCCAAACGCCATCAGTACTCCGGTTCAAACGGTCTCGCAAGGTATTCCGCTCGTGCAACCACCCGACCCGACCATTCCGCCGCTCGGAGCCAACGTGGTCTTCATCCCGAGAAATCAGCCTACGCCTTATACCCAGATGTGGAATGTGGACCTCCAGCGCGAATTGCCAGGGAACGTGCTTTTGGATATCGCTTACATCGGAACGGCAGGTGTGCACCTGACCGGTTCTTCCAATACCAACCAGGGTGCACCAGGCGGAGGTGTTTCGCCGATTTCGACCAATATTGGCCAAGTAGAAGCGCTGCTGAACAATGAACAATCGAACTACAACGCGTTTCAGGTGAAAGTCGAGCATCGCTTCTCGGCGGGCTTTTTCGTTCTGGGTTCGTATACCTACTCAAGAGCGATCGACAATGGATCAACAACGACGCAAGGCGACCTTGCCAATGGCAGTAACTCGGAGCCGCAAGACTCTTTCAACTTGCAAGCCGAGCGCGGGCCATCCGACAACAACGCCACGCACCGCTTTGTGGTGAGCTACCTTTACGACCTGCCCTTTGGCAGCGGCAAGAAATACCTCAGTGGTGCAGGCCGAGGCCTTGATGCAGTCGTGGGCGGCTGGCAATTGAACGGCATCACGGTTGTGCAGAGCGGACTGCCTTACTCGCCGCTGGTTTCCACTGGTGACACTGGCATCAACGCGGGACCGGGCGGAGCTGTTCGGCCTAACATCGTCGGTGATCCGAACCGGCCTGGGCCGGTCGCAGCGAATCCGACTTGTGTTGATCCTCCTTCTCAAGTTCATACGGCAAACGCTTGGTTTAACCGTTGCGCGTTTATGGCGCCGGTGAATTCGTTTGGAGATGCCGGCAGGAACAGTCTCGTCGGACCTAAATTTGTCAATTTCAATTTCTCCATTTTCAAGAACTTCTCCATCACCGAGCGTTGGAAGCTGCAGTTTCGTACTGAAATCTTCAATATTTTCAACCACACCAATCTGGGTCTGCCGAACCCCAACGTGGACCTGCTCGGTGGTGGACAAATCACTTCAACCGTTAACCAAGCGCAGCTTACGGCGCAGACTTCGCGTCTCGTGCAGTTCGCTTTGAAATTGATCTTCTAGAACAGCTCGGATTCACGGCAAAGTAGAGATGTCTGCAACGAATCTGACGGTCCACTCGAATCTTGCGGGGGAACTCTGAATGGCTGGAGGCCAGTCAACCTGGATTAGCCGCCGTGAATTCTTGCACGGCCACGCTCGGGCCGGCGCAACCTCATTGGTGGCTGGCATCTTGCCCAGCCCATGGGTCCGTCAATTGCTGCAAGCGGCGGCGAAACCGGCCGATACGCTGACAGCCAGAATCTCGGTTGACGCCGGCAAAGTTCAAAACCGGATTGATCCGCACATTTACGGCACGCTGGTGGAGCACATCGGACGCGTTGTTTACGGTGGCGTTTTCGAAGAAGGTTCTCCTCTTTCTGACGAGCAAGGTTTCCGCAAAGACGTCGTTGCTGCGGCCCGCGATTGGGGCGTCACCGTTCTGCGTTGGCCCGGAGGCGACTTTGCTTCGCAATACCACTGGGAAGATGCGCTTGGCCCCGTTTCGAGTCGCCCGAGAAAATATAATGCCGCCTGGCTCGAAGAAGAAAGCAACCACTTTGGGACGGATGAATTCATCGCTTTCTGCAAGAAAGTTGGCGGCGAGCCTTACATTTGCGTCAATGCCGGCACGGGAACCGTTGAAGAAGCAGCGAACTGGGTCGAGTACTGCAACGGCACAGGTGACACGAAATACGCAAACCTTCGCCGAAAAAATGGGCACGCCGAGCCGTTTCGGGTTCGCTACTGGGGCCTAGGTAACGAGGTTTATGGAAGCTGGCAGATCGGCCACAAGAACGTGGACGACTACGCAAAGTTCGCCGTCGAATGCGCCAAGATGATGAAGTGGGTTGATCCCACGATCCGGCTTGTCGCATGCGGAGCCGTTGACGACCCAGCCTGGAACAAAAAAGTTCTGGAAGAGTTGGTCAATCTCGTGGACTACATTTCCCTTCACGATTACGAAGGAAATGACGACTACTACGAAACGCTTGCTACCGTTCGCCACTTCGAACACAACATTAAGCTGATGGATTCGGCGATCGAACTCACCGACGCGCAACGCGGCAAAGATCCGATCATGAACTGGGCCTTCCCGGAGCTAAAGGAAAAGAAACGAATCGAAATTGCCTGCGATGAATGGAATATCTGGTACAGGAAGCGCGATCTTTGGCGTCGCGATGTTCCAAATCCCGTCGAAGAGCGCTACAACCTTCGCGATGCGCTCTGGGTTGCCTCCTGCTTGAATCTCATGCATCGGATGGGGGGACTCGTCACCCTCGCAAATCTTTCGCAGCTAACGAACTCGATTGCCCCGATTTTTACCAGCAGAGAGGGAATGTTTCTCCAGACCACTTACTTCCCGATGAAGCTGTACACCCATGAGTGCGGTTCCTTGTACCTTTCCTCTGCGGTCCAGTCGCCGACATTCTCGAGCAAAAACTATACCGATGTGCCCTATCTGGATGTTTCATCCACAGCCGACGACGCAAGAACGACTCTTTCCCTGGCTGTTGTCAACAGGCACAAATCGGACCCGATCAGCACGACGATCACAATTGAAAACGCACAAGTGAATGCCAAGGCGGAGGTTTCTGAGATCAATGGTGCGTCGGTAGACGCGGAGAATTCTTTCGCCCAGCCAAACAACGTCCGCATCGAGAAAAAGGACCCCGTCAGCGTAGGCGGGGCGTTCAACTACACATTTCCCGCCCACTCGATCACTGCCCTCAAACTGAAAATTGCTGGTTCTCGTTAAGCTTTATCGCAATAAAATGCCGCAGAGTTCTCAGCGACTCTACCAGCTCACGTTCCACAGTACTAGGTAAGTCGAATCATAATTCTGGAAATCGAATGCGCAGGGAATACGTAACGCACTTCGTTGTTCTCGACGGGAATCTGGGAGCGCTTGATTTTCACTCGTTCCGGTTCCGCGAATGAATTCCACTCCAGCAGGTTATCGCTCGATATCAGCGCCAGCTCGACGGTTTTCCCTGATATTCCGCCGGAGACTCGGACGCTGCCCGGAATTTCTTTCTCAATGTCCCGGTTCACAACGAAGACAGCCACTGTTTTGCCGTCAGGGTGAAGCCGCGCCGATACGTCCAGGAGATTTGCGTTCTTGGCCCCGAGATAGCCACGCTGAGGGACGACATCAAAAGTTGGTCCTTCCACTGCCGTTTCCAGAGACTCGCATTGATCGCGCGTAGCGAATAGCTCCACCGAAAGTGCTGAGGGAGAAGCCACCACTCGATCCCGCCCGATTCCGATGAGCCCCAACGTGTAT
>Ga0210396_10004186_pt1 | contig 14161 bp, 13 predicted proteins | sample IncBWH17OmetaG_FD_155466 | JGI IMG/M metagenome (GOLD analysis project Ga0210396, IMG submission 155466) | Forest soil microbial communities from Barre Woods Harvard Forest LTER site, Petersham, Massachusetts, United States - Inc-BW-H-17-O ...
TTCTTGTTCGATGGCGCTGGCAACGGCTGCCGGAAGATCGCTGAATGCTTTGTCTGCTACCGCGTTTCTCTGAATATTGTTCACGATGTGTGTGGCCATTTTGTGCCTCCGCTCATAGCTACTATGGCAACTGTCTGGCCACATTCTTGGTTGGGGAAGCAGTTTGCTCTGGAGAGTTAAAGCTAACAAAATAAACGGAGTAAGCGCCGCATGGACCCAAAAACATTGATTTTGCGATCTTTGCAGTGCGTGCTTTCACACACTGCTGTGTGATCTCAATCACTAAGATCGCGGTTATATGAACGTCCGATCCGGTTTTTAGCCCAAGGTGGTGTGAATCGTATTCAGCAGCGCGGTTCGGGTGAAAGGTTTTTCCAGAAGGGTTATACCTCGTTTCAAAACATCGCGTTCTGCCATCAGTTCGCCGGTATAGCCCGACATATATACGACTTTCAGCGTAGGATGCGTCGCGTTAAGCCGATCTACTAATTCCGGACCGCTCATGCGGCGCATGACCACGTCCGTCAACAATAGATCAATCGAGCCACGATGAGACTGCACCCATTCCAGCGCTGTTTTCCCGTCATTCGCTTCAAACACGGTGTAGCCATGTTCCTGGAGCAATTGCCGGGTCAGGCCGCGCATGATTTCGTCGTCTTCCACCAAGAGGATCGTGGTCCCTTCTCGTTTCGGACTGACGGTCTCAGCTTCGGCCTTGGATCCGGTTCCAACTTTGTGATCCGCGTTGGGAAGATAGATCTTAAATGTTGTCCCCTGACCTGGTTCGCTGTAGACGAGGATGTGGCCACCGCTTTGTTTGACAATCCCGTAAACAGTGGCTAGCCCCAGACCAGTTCCTTTGCCAACCTCTTTGGTGGTGAAAAATGGCTCGAAGATGCGCGATATGGTGGCTTCATCCATCCCGATGCCGGTATCGCTGGCGGTGAGCTGAACGTATTTTCCCGCGGGCATGGTTTGGCGCTGGTCGGCGAAGGCTTCATCAAATCGCACCGCGCCAGTTTCGAGGATAAACTTTCCACCCCGAGGCATAGCATCGCGGGCGTTTACTGCGAGGTTGACCACGATCTGATCGAGTTGGCCCGGGTCCGCTTCGACAATTGCGGTAGGTGACTTGGACGCGACCAGAATCTCGACGTCGTCTCCCATCAGGGGACGCAGCAGCTTGGTGATATCTTTCAAGCGCTCGTTCAAATCCAGAATACGGGGTTGGACGGCTGAGGTCCGGCTGAAGGCGAGCAGTTGCTTGGTCAACAAAGCTCCGCGCTCGGTGGCTTTCTTGATGTTGTCGACATAGAGCGAAGCATCGGCTGTTGAATCGATGCGGTCGCGAAGAAATTCTCTGCAGGCATTGATGATTGCCAGGACATTGTTAAAGTCGTGCGCCACTCCACCCGCAAGCCGGCCAATTGCTTCCATCTTTTGTGCTTGACGAAGCTGGCCCTCGGCTCGTTTCTGGCTGGTAATGTCGCGCGCGATGGCTGATGCTCCCACGATCTTGCCAGCAGCATCGTGCAGAGGGGATACCGAAATGGAGACGTTTAGTAGCCGTCCTTCTTTGGTCACGCGCACCGATTCATAGTGCTCAGTGCTCTCACCGCGGGCGATCTTTTTTAAGATCTCCGAGATTTCGTCCGGACGGTCACCAGGGGTCAGCAGGGAAATGTTCTTTCCCACAATCTCTTCCGCCGTGTACCCATAGATGTGCTCGGCGCCGCGATTCCAGCTGGTAATAATGCCGTTCAGGTCCTTGCTCAGAATTGCGTCTTCGGACGAATCAATAATGGATGCCAGCCTCGACCGGTACTCACCAAGTTGCTCGGCTGTTCTCCGATGGAGTTCTTCATTCGCTCTGCGCAGTTCTTCCGCAATCCGCTTGCGGTCGCTGATGTCGCGAATCGCGCTCAGGACGAAAGCGCCTTTTTGCGTTGAGATGGGACTGAGACTCACTTCGACTGGGAACTCCGAACCGTTCCGCCGTCTTCCGTAAAGGTCTAGTTCTGCTCCCATTCGTCTGGTCTTGGGCGCTTCGGCGTAATTTTCGCGATGATGGTGGTGCTTTCCGCGGTAGCTTTCGGCTACGAGCAGCTCAACTTTCTGTCCAATCAGCTCGCCAGGGTCATAGCCAAACAACTCCCGCGCCAGTGAATTCACCTGAACAATGGCGCCATCGTGATCGACGGCGACAATGGCGTCCGGAAGTGCCTCCAGAAGGTCATTTGAAAGCGGCCCCTCGACCATGGCTTCTTGGCGCGGCGAGGGATCGCGACGGAGGGAAGGTTTAGCCATATGACCGAGCTACCAGAATATCGGTTTAATCTATGCCCGAAAAGGCTTGCCTGTAAAGGTAAACACGTACGTGAGGATATTGAAATGAAAGACCTTTCGCGGCGCGGCGTGATGTTGATCACAAAAAGCGCTGACTTTGCTCACGGCAGCGGCCCAGCCGGTTTGCCAATCTGGGGATGGGATTGGTCTCCCGATGCAGACGACGCTACCGCTAAAAATGTCTTCGCCGCAAATTCTTGACCGTACGGGGATCGAGTACGCAACCGAGCTGACTGCGCCGCAGAAAGAGCGCCGGCGCGCTCTTGTCGTCCCGAACGAGCATGGGGCATGGGGGATGTTGCTGATTCCCCTGATGACCGGCGTCGCAGTCGGCTTGCGAGCCCGAGGACGCGTCACTCCGGTCCTGCTCTTGAAGACGTTGGTGCTGGTCCTGTTTTGGCTAAAGACGCCACAGGAAAGTTGGCTCGGCACCGGGGCGGTATGATCGCTGGCACCGCCTTTGCGGGGCACTTACTTTTGAAAAGAATGGGACGAGCGACCAGAGTGGCTGCCGAGTTGGTGGGCGCGCTGGCGTTGACCTGGATATTGCCCTCATAAACAAGATCTACAAGGACGATAAAAACATTCCGTTTGATGCCACGTTTCAGCTGGCGCAGAATCCTCAACCAGATGTGGGAGTCGGCGTTCAATTTCACGAGTTACTCGTTTGATGCCCGCTGAGCTTAATCTTGATTACCGAATTGTTCGCTGGGTTTAAACTTCTGTAACTCCAGTGAATGAAATAATTCTCAGCTTGTAATTGGCTTGTGCCGCTTGCAACCTTATTCCCCTGATCTACGTCCAAGGTCCGAGAAAATCTGTTCATGCTCAATCGAGTCAGGCGTTTGGTTTTGTCAGTGACTCTGGTCGCAACCGTCACGAGCCACAATCTCGTCCCCGCTCAATCAACTCCCATCGGTTCTCACGAATCCTCAGGTGTCACATACCATCACAGGGTGTCTGAAGTGCGTCTCGTATTTTTCGCGACCGACGAACGCAATCACTCGGTGAATGATCTTCAGAAGAATGATTTTGCGGTGATCGACGATGACGCCATAATTCGCGATTTCCGCAGCTTTAGCCGAGCTGACTTAATCAACCTCGACGTTGTCGTGTTGATGGATTCCAGCCAATCGGTTTTGCCGCGCCTCGCGCAGGAAATTACTGACGTTCAACAACTGATTTCGCAGTGGCCATGGCGCTCAGGGGACAAAGTTTCTGTGCTGTCGTTCAGCGGGATACAAACGCACCTTGTGTGCTCGGAAGATTGTCGCAGTTCGTTCAGCGCCGACCGGATTTATTCCTTACCTAAGGGCGGCGCGACGCCTTTGTTTGATGCGCTTAAGAAAGCTGCAAACATTCTCAATGCGCGGGCGCAGCCCGATGTTTGGCGCGTGATCGTACTTTTTTCGGATGGCGATGACACCATCAGTTCGGCCTCATTGAAAGAAGCAGTAGGCACGATACAGACCAGTGAAGCGGAAGTCTATGCTGTCGACAATGGCATTTCGGAGCGACCGTCAAACGGAACCACAATCCTGAAAAAGATTGCGACTGATTCCGGAGGACGCTACCTCCGAATCAACGACGGTGCTGTCAACATATTCAAGAGTGTTATCGACGATTTGCATTCCGCGCGAGTTGTGACGTACGCTTTGCCGCCGGCGGATACCGATTTCCACTCTATTCGTATCCTTCCCACCCACAATCTCAAACTCCAATTTCGCTGCCGCAGCGGCTACTACTACCCCGCCGGCAGCGCCATAGCCTACTAGGAGGAAGTCCATGAAACGCGCGTTTTGGCTGATTTCGTTGTTTTGCTTTTTTCCGGCTTTGCTGACGGCGCAGATTGGAATCTATCAGCAGGGCAAAATTGTGAGGATGCATATGGGCGAGTGCATTCCCATAGGCCACGGATTCATGTCGACATTGGGCGGTTCTGCAACGCCAGTGGGACCGGAGCTCTGCCCTGAATACACGCTGGTGTCTGACAAGGTGGTGTTTGTTATCGTTGGGAGGTCGTCAACTTCTCTCATTCCACTAGCCGAGACGATCGACTTTCGCTTCCGCAAGAACGAACTCGCGGTGCGAGTTAACGATGCCAAACGCGAAACCAAGTTCGACATCAAGGACATGGTCATGCGCCCCGAGTGGGACCGTGTTCAGCGGCACATCGAGGAAAAACTCAAAGAGTCGGACGATCATGAAGCCGAGGTGCGGTTGCGCTGAGCAGACTGCTTTTTGGTGGCAACGGCATCGAGAGTTATTTCCAGAACGAACAGGGCTGGATCGGATCTGCTTCCTTGGGCCTAACCTCGTCGTCAGACCCGTTGGTATCCAGCCCTGGCCGGCCCTCATTACGCTTGCTGAATTTGCAAGCACGGCAAGCCGCGTCGAGGAAAGTCAAAGTCTCGCAAGCTAACTAGCGTCGTCGATCGACCACGACGTGGCTCATCGCTTCTGGTGATAATTGACCAGACTAAAGAAACCGCCTTCTGCGTTGTCAGCCACTCCGAAGACCTGTACCGCCCGCGCCCAGCGCGCGTGTCCGTAATGCCGCAGGAGTGCGGCTGATCCCAACTTCACTCCGGTATCCAGCGTAAAAAAGGTCACGAGTCCCGCTGTCGAGCCCATGAAAGGCCGGGCGATGGGATCGTTCTCACGAAAATGAGAGCGCTCCATGTTGCGGTAAGTCGCGTATGCGTCGGTCGCCGATGCCGCGAGCTGCGATACTGTCCACCGATCGAGATGGAAGGACTGCGCACAGCAACTGCCAGTGAGCAACAGCAGTGTGAATAGTCTCATGGGCATGGATTCTAGTCCGACTATCCCTTTTGTCCAGTATTTTTCGCGCTCCGTTTCGCCCGTGTGAGCATTTGCTGAACCAGGTCTTTCTGGGGAAAATCAGGATGGTATCGCAGCAATTGTTCCCACGCGGCTATGGCGCCATTGGCGTCGTTCTTACCCCTCCATTTGATAATGCCAATGTTCATCAATGTGCCCGCATGTTTGGGATCGTAGGTCAGCGACTGGTTTAGCTGCGCCAGTGCTCCATCCACATCGCCTGTGTAGTACATGCAGGATGCATAATCAGCTCGGACCGCAAGGTTCTTCGGGTCATACTGCAGCGATTTTTCGAAGTAACCCTCCGATTGTTTGAACTGATGAGCGCTCTTGTAAATGAGGCCAACCTGGTTCCACAATTGAGGGTTCTTCGGATCAGATTTTAGCTTTGCCAGCAGAGGCTCAACCTTCTTATCCGCCATGCGCTGCAGATCATCCAGACTGGGCATGTCTTTTGCCTTCGGCTGTGCGGTTTCCGGTTGAGCAGCGGAGGTCATTGCGTAATCCAAACCAGCGCCAGTTGCTGTTGCCGTTGAAACCGCCTGGGGTGGGACAGAAGCGGAACCTCGCAGAAGATAGCCAGCCGAAAAGCCCATTGTCAGACATACGGCGCACATTACTAGTAATGGACGCGGCTGCCACATCAGCTTGGGGTTGGCGTGTTGGTCTGAGTCGTCGGCCATTTTGAACTCTTGAGTTGCAGCAAAAGCTCTTTTTTCGTTTGCACCAGGACTGCCAAAACCAAGCCAGGAACGAACGACTCAAGCCAGATTTGTTTTCAGCAATTTATCACTCGTCGACGATTGTCAGGTCAGAGTACTTCGGGTCTTTGTCCGCACTGCGGGCGCGATTTGCCCCGGAGGCAATCTCATTGTGAGTCACTTTCCCTTGTGATGACTCATGTTCTGTACGTTTGAAATTGACCCATCGGCGTTATGAGCAGTCTGGTGACAGGTCAAGGTGCAGGTGTTGCTGGCGCGGTTATAGGAAATCGGAGCGGAATTGTTCTGACCCACCACGTTGATATCAAAGTTCACCAGACGCTCGCCTGATACCCCCGGCGCAACCGAACCCATGCCATGAGCCGTGTGGCAGGTGGAACAAGAGAAGCCGTCCTGAGAAACGTGATTGCCGTGATGAGTGAAGCTGAAATTATTCACCACATTGCTCAAGTTATGGCATTTGGCACACATTCCATAGGGTCCGTTGAGGCTGAGGTCGGGATTTGGAAACGTGTTCGTCACCGGGCCGCCTGGCGTTGCAGCCTGACTGAATTGGTAATTGTGCTCGAGAATGTGCGAGTACACAGAACCATGAGGACCGTTCGGTCCGAGTCCGCCAAACTCGCGATTGTCATCGCTGTTATGACAGTCGCTGCACAGAATCCGTACTCCCATCAAGCGCCCTGCGGTGCCGTTCTGATTCAACATGTTGGTGAGCAAGCTCGGCTGGGACAGCGGACTCAAACTGTCATGAGTGACCGGATGGCTGGAAGTCGCCGTCGCGCTGAACTCCGGAATTACGTTTAGCGGATCGGGGGCCGAAACCAGTCGGGTCGGCGCGTATCCGTAAATAAGCAATCGCTGCTTTCCGACGCTGGTTCCATGGCAGCGCAGGCAATTTTCGTACTGATTGATGGCAGGAAGTACAACGGTGACGCCATCACTGGCGCTGATTCCGGTTACGTTCGCCTGCGAGGGACGAATTACAGGTGGAACGGGAAACGTGATGACCTGGTTGGAGCCGTGGGCGCTGTGACAATCGACGCAGGTGGCGTGGCGATTATTGTTGAGCACGGGAACTTCAGCGGCGTCGTGAAAATTGGCTCCTGCTGGCAGTGGGTGGCCTACTTTCGCCATTTCAGCCATCACATTCGGCGCGGCTGGGGCTAGTAGCGTCCCCCCGTTGTGGCAAGTCACGCAATCCTGAGTTACCGTATCGGTGCCCGGCATAGGCGGATTAGCCGGCCGAAGCAGTCGCGCCGACGAGGTTGAGTCGTGGTCCATATGGCAGGAGGTGCAAGCGTTCAATCCAACTGTGCTGTATGAACCAACATGCGCATTAGCCGCGGGTTGATTAGTGGCCGTTTGATGAATGCTGCCAGTCCAACCTGCCAGTGGATTCGGCTGTCCTTGAACCACGCGATTGGGATCGTGACAGGCCAGGCACATCTGCCCGTTAGAACTATCGCGGACCAGAAAGTCCTGGGCGATTTTGTCGGTGCCCTGCACATGCGGGTCGTGACAACTTGTGCATTCGATGTTTCCGTTGATCAGTTTTACCGCTCCGGTCGGGTCCGCCGTCTTGCCCTGCGAAACTAACGAGGCCACCAGGTTCGAGGCGTCCTTCATCGGCAAAACCAGGCTGAAGGGATGAGTTCCACCCAGGTTCGTTCCAAACGCATCAATCGCGTTCATCGATCCGACCGTTGGTAATGGACCGTAGGCGGCGGACTGTCCCACAGCTACCGTGCCGTCGTGGCAACTAAGGCACAAGCTGCTGGTGATTCCGAGTGTCGGTTGAGTGTTCCCCTGTTCGACGTAAGTCGTGCTGTTGTACGGAGTGTAGGTTGCTTTCGAGTAGTTCTGATTCCACAACGGCGAGATTGCCCCGATCCCGCTATGCGGTGCGTGGCAGAATGTGCAACCCAGGCTCCCCTGCGAATAAACCGATGCTCCGCTGGGCAACGACAGATTGTGCATACCCAGCACATCTGCGGGCACCTGCGAGAATGCCAGGCTTTGAGCCAGAAGCACGACGCAAGCTGCGGCTAAAACCCATTTCATGGCTTTGTCCCGTCAGCGGTTTTCGCGGCCGCATAATAGTGAAACACTTCAACTCGATGATTGAAGGAATCCACGACGTAGACGTGATCGGTGTTGTCGATTTGCAATCCCGTGGGCAACTGAAATTGTCCGGGACCGTTCCCGCGCTGGCCGAAGTAATACAAGAGCCGGCCTTCGCGGTCGAAGGCTTGCACCATGCCCCACAATCCATCCACAACGTAGAGATGGCCTTCGGAATCGAAGCTGATTCCCTTGGGACGAAACATCGATCCTGCCTTGTCTCCAATTTTCCCGATCGAATAGTGAAAGCTGCCGGAACGGTCCAGCACTTGCACGCGAAAGTTCATGGCGTCGACCACGAACAACTCCGCTCCGTTCAGCCGCAATTCCGTCGGATAGTTGAATTCGCCTTCGGCTGTGCCGGTTTTGCCGATCGTCGCTAGTACGCTGCCTTGCATGTCCATGACAAAGATTTTGTTGCGCAAGGTGTCGGTGATGAAAATACGCTGGGCCGCGGAATCCACTGCGATTCCTGTGGGGCGCTTGAAATATCCTTCTCCGCCTTTGAGGCTGCCAATCACGCGCCTGAACTTCAACTTGGCGTCATACACGAAAATCTTTCCCGCCTGCGAGTCGGTCACATAAATATTGTCTTCGGCATCCACTGCCACACACTGCGGCGATAGCATGGGATCTTTGCCGTTGTCCTTGCGAGTAAGAAACTTGTATTTCTTTTCCGTGAAATCGAAGACGTGAATACCATCTGCCCCGGTGTCGGTGACGATCACGCGTCCATGCGAGTCGGTCGCGATGCTGTAAGGATTTACCAGAAAGTGGAAGTCGGGCTCGCCCGCAATCACATCGATTACGCGAGTCCAAAAGCTGCGCTTAGGTTTGACTTCTCGTTCCAAGCTGAAGCTGCGCTCGAAGGTAAGTTTTCGGCCTCCGTCCAGCAACAGGTCCGGCGTGGTGGCTTGTACGGTTGCCGTCCTACGCTGTTTAGCGGCCGATGCGGGCAACCATAGCAGCACCAGAAAACCGGCGACCATCAAGCTTCTTGGCAAAAGCGTCGTGGACAGTCTCCTTAGAAGAAATCGAACCATCTCGACACCCCAATAAAATACGAATTTGCGGTTCCTGGCGGGAGTCCGCTGGCGCTGATCCCCTGAGAGAACCTGGTGTATCCCGCCAAAAGACCAATTCTTCGGAGACGATATTGCAATTGGGCGTTGACAAGCTCGGTATTATTACGTGAAGGCGTAGAGCCGCTGAGGGTGTCGCTCAAAGCCCGGTTGTAGCTTCCGGAAATCGTGAGCCGCCGCACCGGCGTGACCGAGAAGCCGCCACCATAGCTGTCCCCATTGAAAAGGATGAGGTTGCTTCCGGTAATGCCGGGCGTGGGAGGAAGTGTAACCAGTCCGGCCGTCGTGAGGATCGATTGTCCATTTGCTTTGGAGTAGCTTCCCGTGAGAGTGAAGCGCCGCGAACTCAGCGAAGTGGAATAGCTCGCGCTGTGATTGCTCGTGCCCGCGTATTGGGCAAAGCCGCTACGGCTGGCATTGTAGGTCGCGAGCCATGCGTATCCATGCCCGAGGCGCCGTCGCACTCTGGCGGTGTAATTGTAAAAAGAGGTTGAGTAAGTAATTAGAACTGACTGGACGTTTTGCGAATAACTGAATGTCCCTGAAGTCTCCCAACCTTTGATCCGGTGAAAGTAATTCGCATTGCCAACAAATCCCACCGAATTGCTGCCAGCAGCGTTTGAGGTTTCCACTACCCCTGCGGAAAAGGTAAACATATCCAGAATTCGGCGATTGTAATTTAGCATTCCGCTTATGTAGGTCCCCGAGTAATTCTGGCCGAAATAATGTTGCTCGTAGTGCGTGGCCTGTGCATCGGCGGCCAGAAAATTGGTGAACTGATAGATCCCGCCCCCACCATATTGCAAAGAGTTCGAACCGGAGCCCAAATTTATGGGAGTTTGTACTGCTCCCGTATTGAGAAGGTTTTGTGCCAGATATCCCGAAAGATTGTTGGTATAAGTTTCATTCATGAAGAAGTTGAACTTCTGCGTGGGATGAAACGTCGCCCCTGCACTCTCGGTACTGGTGGTGTAGCTGCTTGTGTTGTCATTGACTCCCGAGAAGTTCGTGGTAGCCTCCGACTGATTGTAGCTAGCGTAAAATGAGCCGTTAATTGGCAGGTTCCGATTTACCCCAAAACCATAATCGTGGCCGCTGGTATTCGAAACCGATTCCTGCTCGCCAGCGAGAAATTGTGGGTAGGTGGCATCGAGACTGTTGTGATCAAAGAAACCCGTCAGCCGGAAACTCGCGATCGCATAAGTAGACCGCACGTTGAAAAGCTTTGTATCAGAACTGCTCTCTTGATCCGTGCCGTAAACGGTGCCTGAGCCGCTACCCTGCGAATACCCGACTGACAGGGTGGGCAAACCGGGAATCAATGCACTCCAGCCAATGCCGAATCCCTCGCCGCGGCCGTGAGTGGTGAAGTTCGGTTCGCCCACAAGCCCGAAGGTTCCGGTGCTGTTGTAGTCGTCGCGGTAGTTGATCGATCCAGGAAAGTGGCTACCTGTGAAAAGATTGGCCGTGGCGTTAACTCCGCTAGCGCCGGTTATCGATTGGAAGTCAGAATCGGCCCGCGACTGATTGTAATAAGGGGTTACTGTGAACGAAAGAAAATTGGGATTGTAGTACGAGCCGTTAACGTTCCCGTTAAATCCGAAGTCGATCCCATGGTCAGATTGGATCTGCGCTGAGTCGCCGTAATCCCCGGAATACCCCGCGGTGAGCAGACCGCCAACTTTCATCCGCAGATTGTCACCTACCTGCAGTTGGGCAGAGGCCGTCGGGATTATAGCCAGAAGTAACAGTCCGGCGATACCTGAAGCAAGCCTCGTGATGGTGCCAGTATGTTCCACCCTCAGAAACCCCTCTTTGTTCGGCCAGCTATATATTCTGAAAAGCACAAGGGTTGCCACTCCGCCTGGGTTCGGGTAAATCATTAAGAGTTGATAATGAAAGGGTTACGCAGGTAACGGGCGGGTCAAGTTGGGATAACGGAAGGCCGCTGCGTGATATCCCGCGCTCGGCGAGTTTAATTCCACAACAGCCAGGAAACGGGACGAGGCCGAATATCACCACAGAGTCAAAGAGTCAAAGAGAACGAAGCCCAAGAAACAAAAATAAGGCTCTTCTCTGTGTCTCTGTGACTCTGTGGTTACGTCTTACACGATCTCGATCTTCGCCCTCGCACGAAGGCTCTTCGCAAGATTCGAGCGCAGCTGTTCGTACTTGCTTTTCTGTAACTCTGTTTGCAGATCGCTCTTAACCTTAACCAAGCTCTGCTTCTGCGCCGGATTGTGCGCATTCAGCCGGAAAATGGTGAACGCGTTTTCAATCTGAATCACGCCGCTCACTTGTCCAGCTTGCATGGCTAGAGCAGCTTTCACGAATTGAGGGGGCAATTTGTCGCGGCTCACCGACTTGTGGTCGCCCATATTCACACGGAAATCATCCTCTGAAAGTTTCTCTGCCAACAGTCCAAACTCCTGGTAACTCTTCGTGCCCTGAGCCTGACGCAGCGCGTCTTCGGCGCGCGTCCTGTTCTTGCTGATAGCGTCCGCAGTCGGCTTCGGCGGTGGAAGAATTGAAATACTTTGAAAATCGAAAGACTCAGGCTTTTCAAAGCGCGCGGGATTCTTATCGTAGAAGGCTTTGATCTCAGCCAGCGACACTGCCGACTTGTCGTCCACCTCGGTCTTTAATACCTGTTCGATCAGCAGCGAACGCTCGATCCGTTTGCGCAGAACCTGACGCGAGCCATGCATCTCCATCTGCATGTACTGCTGAAACTGGTCAGGGCTGTGGAACTGTTTGCGAAACTCAGCTTCAGCGCGATTGATGCGCTCCGGCGAAACTGTCAACTTTCGCCGTCCAGCCTCCTGGTAAACCAGCTCTTCGAAGATGATCATTTCCAGGGCGCCCTGGCGTATGGAGGCCTCTTGCGTCTTGGGGAATCCATTGTGCTGTCCTGCATAGGGAAAGATAGCTAGCATTTCGCGTAATAGGTCGCGCTCGGTCAGCAATGCGCCATTTACCCGCGCCACTGGCTTGTCAGTAACCTGAGAAGAGGTTGTCGATAAAGCCGCTTGTGCGCCTACCCCGCTCGGTGCGTGGGAGGCCATTTGCGCCCCGGCTCCGAGAGCCGTCACTAGTAAGCAGATCGAAAGTTTGTATTTCATAATTCCTCACCCACCGTTCGGACAAAGATCAGAAAAAAGGGGAGAGATTGTTCTCCCCCCATAACCCTTAAACGTGTTTACTGGAACTGCGCTTTGATGTTGTTGGTATTGTTGGCTTCGTTCGCCTCGCCAAAGTGGCATTGACGGCAGAATTCTGTCGTCGACGGTGCCGACGTTTGGGCATAGGTTTGAAGGTTCGGGTTGTACGGACCATTCACGAAGAAGTAGGTGGCATAGAATTTCCCACCGCCGTCATTCTGGATCTGGCTCGCCGCGGATGAAGTGTAAACCGTCATCACGTGCTGGTTGTGGCAGGTGGTGCAAACCACGTACGGCTTGCCCGCGCTGTTCACGCCGTAGGGATTGGAATATTTTCCGGGAGCAAGAGCCGGCCATCCGTAGTTGGCTACGAACTGAGCATATTGGCTTCCGGGTGTAACTGAGAAGGTGGTGCCGCTCCATACCAAGCCTGGCTGAGTCGTGCTGATAGTGGCATTTACGCCCACGGGGTGATCGTTGGTGTAGTTGCCGGCCGTGGTTCCATCATTGCCGAGCAGGGTTGGAATTGGCTGGCCGCCGTACGTTGTGTTGGTTAACAGGCCGATCGCTTGCTCGTACGATTTGCCGGTCATCATGTTAGAGGCGGTAAGGTTCCCGTCGTGGCAGCTGAGGCATAGGAGAATGCCGCCAACTTCTGTGCTGCCGCTGGTGATGCTGTTGGGCAGTACCTCTGTGTATCTTCCGGCATCACCAAACGCAATGGTCTTGCCATACAGTGGGCTAGCATCCTGGCCCCACAATGCATAGCTTCCGGCATCGGCTACACCGCCGTGACCGGAACCGAACGAGCCGCTATGAGGAGCATGGCAGCCTGCGCAGCCGCGGCCTTGGTTGTTATGAGCTCCGAGTACGTCGACCGATGACGACCAATTTTGCGCCATCATCAATCCTGTAACCGCAAATACGAAAATAACTAGTAACATTACTTTTTTCATGAAATTAAAACCTCCAGTTTTAGTTGCAATTTGTTACAACTCTCGGAGGCTTAGGCCCTGGGCTGCAACTTACTTACAGCCGCCCCCTGCACGGGTTAATGCAAGTGGCCTACCCAAGGCCAGAGGCGCTAACCGCAGCGTGGATATTAGCGGTTAAGTGGCTGTGGCTTAGTCGGATAGCTGAAATACGTCAGGTAGAAGTTCCATAATAGATGCTGGCTCCCGCTGCGGGAAAAGAGCCACAGACCGATAACGTATCGGTGAAATTACGCAGTAAAGTTTAATCCCACGCATCCAGTTGTGTTGAGAAATGCAACAGGATCGCGAGTTAACTGGACTGCGCCTTCTTGGGTCGGCATGAAATCCTGAGACAGCGATTTGCTTGATTCGGCAAACGGAGTCAGGTAGCGTATCGACTTCGCCGCTCACAATTACTGATGCTCCGATATCTTTTCCATCGCGTGCTGTACACGCTCCCGGTAGTCTGGCTGGTAGTCTCGCTGGTCTTTGTTCTCATTCATCTGGTTCCTGGCGATCCAGTTTTGCAGATGTTGGGCGAAGGCGCGCCCGCGACCGACATCCAAGCCACGCGGCACGCCTACGGCCTCGATGTCCCGCTAGGCCAGCAGTATCTGCATTACTGGAAAGGTGTGCTGCACGGCGATCTCGGTCCGTCGCTACGTTTCAATCAGAATGTCGGGACGCTCATTGCGCAGCGATATCCGTATACGCTGCAGCTAACTCTCGCGGCTTTGGTGGTAGCTGTGTTGCTGTCTATTCCTGCCGGAGTCCGCTCCGCGCAGAGGCGCAATCGCTGGGATGATCGCCTGCTCAGCGTAGTCAGCCTGTTTGGATTATCGTTTCCCAACTTCGCCCTCGGACCTATTCTGATTTTGTTTTTTGCCATCAAGCTGGGCTTGTTGCCG
>Ga0210396_10004187_pt1 | contig 14156 bp, 12 predicted proteins | sample IncBWH17OmetaG_FD_155466 | JGI IMG/M metagenome (GOLD analysis project Ga0210396, IMG submission 155466) | Forest soil microbial communities from Barre Woods Harvard Forest LTER site, Petersham, Massachusetts, United States - Inc-BW-H-17-O ...
CCACGATACCGGCGAGATAGACGGTATCGCCATGGACGACGACCTGGCTCATGCGCGGCCCGGTATCGAAACGCTGGATGGTCATTTTCTTCTCCATTTGGATGTCGCCGCTACTTAGCGCGCCGACGCATTATTCGCTACCCTGGTTCTTGCGGCTGGTGAGGCGGGGGCGAGATGCGAGCTTCAGGAAACCGCCTTCGCCGCCGCGCGCCCGGCATTGCGGCCCGAGAACAGGCAGCCGCCGAGGAACGTGCCTTCCAGCGAGCGATAGCCGTGCATGCCGCCGCCGCCGAAGCCGGCCGCCTCGCCCGCGGCATAGAGCCCCGGCATGATCTTGCCGTCCTGGCCGAAGACGCGCGAATCGAGATCGGTCTCGAAACCGCCGAGCGTCTTGCGGGTCAGGATATTGAGCTTCACCGCGATCAGGGGGCCGTGGGCGGGATCGAGAATGCGGTGCGGTTTTGCGGTGCGGATCAGGCGGTCGCCGATGTAACGTCGCGCATTGTGAATGTTCAGGACCTGGGTGTCCTTGGCATAGGCATTTTCGATTTCGCGGTCGCGCGCCTCGATCTGGGCCTTGATATCTTCCGCATTCAAGAGATCGTCATCGACCAGCGCATTCATGCCGCCGACGAGATCGGCGAGGTTGTCGCGCACGATGAAATCGACGCCATGGGCCTTGAAGGCTTCGACCGGCGCCGGCGCGCCCTTGTTGGTGGCGCGCCTCGCCGTCATCATCCAGCTCTTGCCGGTGAGATCGGGATTTTGCTCCGATCCGGAGAGCGCGAATTCCTTCTTGATGATGCTTTGGGTGAGCACGAACCACGAATAATCGTGGCCGGTGCTCATGATATATTGCAGCTGGCCGAGCGTGTCGGATCCCGGAAACAGCGGCGAGGGCAGCCGCCGGCCCGTGGCGTCGAACCACATCGAAGACGGTCCCGGCAGGATGCGAATGCCGTGCCGCGGCCAGATCGGCGACCAGTTCTTGATGCCCTCGACATAGTGCCACATCCGGTCGCGGTTGATCAGCCGCGCGCCGGCAGCCTCCATAATGCCGATCATCCGCCCGTCGACATGCTCGGGCACGCCGGAGATCATGTTCGCGGGCGCCGCGCCAAGCCGTTTCGGCCAGTTCTGGCGCACCAGGTCGTGATTGCCTCCGATCCCGCCGGAGGCGACGATCACGGCCTGGGCGCGCAAGGTGAATTCGCCCGTCGCCCGCCGCGAGCTGCTCCTTCCGCGCTCGATCTTGTCGGGCTCAAGCACCACCCCGCTGACGCCATCGACGGTGCCATGGCTGGTCATGAGCGAGTCGACGCGGTGGCGGAATTTGAAGGTCAGCCGCCCATTGCTCTCGGCTTCACGCGCCCGCCGCTCGAACGGCTCGACAATGCCGGGGCCGGTGCCCCAGGTGACGTGGAACCGCGGCACCGAATTGCCGTGGCCCATGGCGTCGTAGCCGCCGCGCTCGGCCCAGCCGACCACCGGAAAAATACGGTGGCCCATCGCCCGCAGCCAGCCGCGTTTCTCGCCGGCCGCAAACGCCACATAGGCTTGTGCCCAGCGTCTCGGCCACAGGTCCTCGTCGCGGTCGAAGCCCGCCGACCCCATCCAGTCCTGCAACGCCAGGTCGTAACTGTCCTTGATGCCGAGGCGGCGCTGTTCGGGGGAATCAACCAGAAATAGCCCGCCAAACGACCAGAACGCCTGGCCGCCGAGGCTCTGTTCGCCCTCCTGGTCGACCACGATGACCCGCTTGCCGGCCTCAGCGATCTCGGTGGCGGCGACAAGGCCGGCAAGGCCGCCGCCGACCACGATGACGTCAGCATCTTCGGCCATCGGCTGTCCCCCGCTTTGAAGACCGATTGAAGCCCGCGGCCCGAGGGGCGGTCAACGGCAAATGGGCCTTTGGCCTACCCCGCCACGAGAACGCCATGTTCCGGTTTGAGACCGGCCAGGGAGGGTGCAGCCTGCCTGCAACACTTGATCTGAATTTGATCTGAGCCGCACGCTGCATCTGGACAAAACCGCCAACTCGCAACACGCTAGCGGCGCACCATAGCAAGGCGGTCGGATTCGCCTTCGACAGGTTTGGACTCGGGCAGGAAGCTAAATATGAAGTTCATGACGGGGTTGCTCGCTGCGGTTCTATTGCTGGCGGGCATGGGGGCAAGCCAGGCAGTGGTGCGTATTGGCGAGGATCGTGGCGGCCGGATCGGCACCTATGTCGACAAGTATCAGGAAGTGCGCAGCTCGGGCGATATGGTGATCATCGACGGCCTGTGCGCCTCGGCCTGCACCATCGTTCTCGGCGCCATCCCCCGTGACAAGATATGCGTGACCTCTCACGCGGCGCTCGGGTTCCACGCGGCATGGGACCTCGACGAAGAGGGGCACGCGATCACCAACCCCGAAGCGACGCACATGCTCTATTCGATGTACCCGCCGCCGGTGAAGAAGTGGATCAACCAGCGCGGCGGGTTGACCACGCGCATGCTCTACCTGCGCGGCAAGGAACTGACGAGCATGTACCACCCGTGCTACCTCGACGCACGGGCCTCGACCCAGCACTGAACGCGCCGATCCAGGCCGATCCAATCAGCATGACGTGATGACAACCGCCCGATTCGGGACGCGGCGGCGCTTGCCCGGCCGCGCCGCTCGTTTTATCTGAAAAGGACAGGCTGGCCGCGCGGTGACCCAACGCCGCATCGCCGGTTGCTTTGGTCAGATGGTCGATCGATGGCGCTCCCGCTTTCCACGCCGCAGCAATTGCACGCGCAGGCCCCGCGCCGAATCGCGCGGGCCGTGGCGATTGGGGCTGCGGCGCTTGCCGCCGTCCTCGTGCTTGGCGCGCTGGCGTTGTGGCTCTCTTACGGAACGGCGGTCTTCTTCGAGATGATCGCCGCCGGCATCTCGGCATGCTTCTGACCCCCGCGAACCAAGGAATGAGACGATGGATCGGACCACCCGCCCGCTGGTCGTAATTGGAGCGTTTGCCGGCAGCCTGGTCGTCGGCCTTGTGCTGATGTTGTGGGCGCTCGGCGGCTTGCGGCACGTCGCGGCGCCTGCCGCGATCGGCGGCCCGTTCCAGTTGACCGACCAGACCGGTCAGACCGTGACCGAAAAGAACATGCAGGGGCATCCCACGCTGATCTTCTTCGGCTTTACCCATTGCCCGGATGTTTGTCCGACCACGCTGTTTGAAATGTCGGAAGTGCTGCGGGTGATGGGAAAGGACGCCGACCGCGTCAACGCCTACTATATTTCGGTCGATCCCGAGCGGGATACTACGGCGGCGATGAAGGACTATTTGTCGAGTTTCGATCCGCGCCTGAAGGGGCTCACCGGCAATGCCGAACAGATCGCGAAAGTGCTTTCGGAGTACCGGGTTTATGCCAAGAAAGTTCCGTTAAAGGACGGCGATTACACCATGGACCATACCGCGCTGATCTATTTGATGGACCGTGACGGCAAATTCGTTTCTCCGTTCAACCTCAACCGCAAGCCCGAGGACGCGGCGGCCGACCTCAAGCGCTACCTCTAACGCCGCAAACGGCCCGGGGGTTTCCGATTTCGGGGCCAAAGCGTTCGCCTTATCGGGTAGATGGTCTATAAGGCCGTCGATTTCCGAGAAAAACGGCGGCGATGCCAATCCGTAGAGCTTCCTTCATGGACGACAGATGGCCCCGGTCGGGCGCAGCGCCAGCCTGCGGCTTGCTGGCGGCTACGCTGTTCGCCCTGGTTCTGGCCTGCGGTTTGGCCCATGCCCAAGGGGCCCCAAGCCAAAGTGCGACCAAGCCGGTCGCGGAAGCAGCACCGCAGGCGGTGCCCGGTTTCTGGGATCCGAGGCGCCGGCCGGACCGGCCGGATCTGTCGCGCCTCACCGTGATCCGCTTCCTGACCGAGACCGATTATCCGCCGTTCAATTTCACCGGCCCCGACGGCAATCCGGCCGGCTTCAACGTCGATCTGGCGCGGATGATCTGCGACGAGATCAAGGTCACCTGCACGATCCAGATGCGGCGGTTCGAGACGCTGCTCGATGCGATCTCAAGCAACCGGGGCGATGCCATCATCGCTTCGCTTGCGGTGACGCCGCAGCTGCGCGCCAAGGTCGACTTCAGCGATCCTTATTACCGGGCGCCGGCGCGGTTCGTATCCCGGCGCGATTCGGTGATGCGGGAAGTCCGCCCCGAATTTCTCGAGGGCAGGAAGGTCGGCGTCATCGCCGGCACCTCGCACGAGGCCTATCTGAAGGCGATGTTCACGGACGCGGAATTGCGCGCCTATCCGAACGACGAAGCGCTGCGGCTCGCGCTTCGGCGCGGCGAGGTCGATTTCATTTTCGGTGACGCCATCGCGCTGGCGTTCTGGATCAACGGCACCGATTCCGGCGAATGCTGCGCATTCTCCGGCGGTCCCTTTGTCGAAAGCCGCTATTTCGGCGAGGGCATCGGGATCGCCGTGCGCAAGGGCAATGATTTGCTGCGGCAGGCTATGAACTGGGCGCTGTTTAGATTGTGGGAAAAAGGCCGCTACACGGACCTGTGGCTGCGCTATTTTTCGGTCAGTCCGTTTTAGGGTGCCTGATTTAGATTCGTAGGGTGGGCAAAGGCGCGCTTGCGCCGTGCCCACCATGCCAGCTTAGCGGGTGGTGGTGGGCACGCTGCGCTTTGCCCATCCTACGATTCATGGACGCCATTTTGCATTTTGCGCCGAAAACGCTAGGTTCCGTCGCCTTGGAGACCCTGCCTAGATGTCCACAATTGATCCGAGCGATCTGCGCATGCTCGCCGAACAATCCAATGCCTGGCCGTTCGAGCAGGCGAAAGCAATTGTCGCGCGGCTGAGCAGGAAGCCAAAGGACGAGGTGCTGTTCGAGACCGGCTATGGGCCGTCCGGCCTGCCGCATATCGGCACCTTCGGCGAGGTCGCGCGCACCACCATGGTGCGCCATGCCTTTCGCGTGCTCACCGGGGACAAGATCAAGACCCGGCTGATTGCGTTTTCCGACGACATGGACGGACTGCGCAAGGTGCCGGACAACGTGCCGAACAAGGAGATGCTGACCGAGCATCTCGGCAAGCCGCTGACGCGCGTGCCCGATCCGTTCGGCACCCATCCAAGTTTCGGCGCGCACAACAATGCGCGGCTGCGGGCGTTTCTCGACACCTTCGGGTTCGACTACGAATTCGCAAGTTCGACCGATTATTACACTTCGGGAAAATTCGACGCGACGCTTCTCAAGATGCTGGAGCGGATCGAGAAGGTCATGGCGATCATGCTGCCGTCCTTGCGCGAGGAGCGTGCGGCGAGCTACTCGCCGTTCCTGCCGATCTGCCCGCGCACCGGCGTGGTTCTGTATGTGCCGATCGTGGCGCATGACGTCAAAAACGGGACCGTCTCCTATGACGATCCCGAGACCAGAGAGCGCGTCACGTTGCCGGTCACCGGCGGTCACTGCAAGCTGCAATGGAAGCCGGACTGGGCGACGCGCTGGGCTGCGCTCGGCGTTGATTATGAAATGGCCGGCAAGGACCTGATCGACTCGGTCAAGCTGTCCGGAAAAATCTGCACCGCGCTCGACGGCACGCCGCCGGAAGGGTTCAATTACGAACTGTTCCTCGACGAGCACGGCCAGAAGATTTCCAAGTCAAAGGGCAACGGCCTCACCATCGACGAATGGCTGCGCTATGCGTCGCCGGAATCGCTGTCGCTGTTCATGTATCGCGAGCCGAAGTCGGCCAAGCGGCTGTATTTCGACGTCATCCCGCGCAACGTCGACGACTACCAGCAGTTCCTCGAAGGCTATCCGCGGCAGGATGCACGGCAGCAGCTGCAGAATCCGGTCTGGCACATCCATGCCGGGCACCCGCCCAAGGCCGACATGCCGGTCACCTTCCAGTTGCTGCTGACGCTGGTGTCGTCGTCGAATGCGGAGAATGCCTCGACGCTGTGGGGCTTCATCGGGCGCTATCGTCCCGGCGTCACGCCGCAGACCCATCCCAGGCTCGATGCGATGGTCGGCTACGCCATCAATTATTACCGCGACTTCGTGGCGCCGACCAAGCAATTCCGGGAGCCAACGGAAACGGAACGCGCCGCGCTGCAGGATTTGCGCGATGCGCTCTCGAACCTGCCTTCGCAATCGACGGCCGAAGACATCCAGAACGTGGTCTACGAAATCGGGCGGCGCGAACCGTTCCTCGACCCAGTCAAGAAGGGCAAGGATGGCCGGCCGGGCGTCTCGCTCGACTGGTTCAACATGCTCTACCAGGTGCTGCTCGGCCAGGAGAAGGGCCCGCGCTTCGGTTCGTTCGTCGCGGTCTATGGTCTGGCAAATTCGGTCGCGATGATCGACGGCGCGCTGGCAAGGAGCGCGTAACTCTCCGTCGTCCCTATATCGTAGCCCGGATGAGCAAAGCGACATCCGGGGAAACAACAAGTCGCAGGCCCCGGATATCGCTCCGCTCATCCGGGCTACACGTCGCAGCGCACTCGGTCCGAATTGCCGCAAATGGAGATGGCAGGCCCGCTGCAAATTCAACCGGTACCCATCTAAAATAAGGTAAGGTGGTGGCCGACAAGACGACCAAAAGCCTCCGACGAGAGGCAGACAGAACAAGGAGACACGCACATGCAGTTCAGGGTTTCGCCGCAAACGCTCAAGGAATTCAGTGCCGAGGAATGGCAGGCGCGGGTCGACCTTGCGGCGGCGCATCGGCTGGCCTTCATGCACGGCTTCAACGAGGGCATTTTCAATCATTTGACCTTCGTGGTGCCGGGGCGCAGCGATCGCTACTACCAGATCCCGTTCGGGATGCATTGGTCGGAAGTGACGGCCTCGTCTTTCATGGAGGTCGGCATTGACGACGGCGAGGTGAAGCGCGGCGAGGGCGAGGTGGAGCGCTCCTGCTACTGTATCCACGCGCCGATCCACAAGGCGCTGCCGCATGCCAAGGCCGTGTTTCACACCCACATGCCCTATGCGAGCGCGCTGACGCGGCTTGAAGACCCGCGCATCAAGGAGATCGGCCAGACCGAGGTCGGGATGTCCGGCAAGATCGCCTATGACGATGAATACACCGGTCCCGCACTCGATCCGGCCGAAGGCGCGCGGCTCGCCGGCGTCATCGGCGACAAGACGGTTTTATTCATGGCCAATCACGGCATCTCCACCGTCGGCGAAACCATCGCCGCTGCCTACGACCGGCTCTATTATGTCGAGCGCGCCGCGCAGGTTCAGATCTACGCGATGTGGACCGGGCAGCCGCTGAAGAAACTGCCCGATGCGGTGGTCGAGAAGACCAAGCGGGATATCGGCGGCTACGCGTACAAGGGGCCGACCCCGGCGCAGCGGCACTTCGATGCCCTGAAGCGCATCCTCGACCGCAAGGAGTCCGACTACGCGACGTAAGGAAGGCGCGATCTATCGTCGTCCCTGCGAAAGCAGGGACCCATACTCCGTGGCCGTTGTTGTCGGGAAAGAAAGTCAATCGCCCTCGCATAAGAAATTTCCGCCGGTGGCTATGGATCCCGGCGTTCGCCCGGACGACTGCGATGGGTGCGCTCCTATTGCCTCGTCCACACAATCCGCGCGATCCACTGAACCTCGCCCGCCGCAAGGGTGCGGTCGGCCTGGCCCGGGTTGAGCGATTGCAGTTCGAACGCCTTCGCGGTCCGGCGCTTCATTTCCTTGACCAAAATCTCGCCGCCAGTGGTTTTCACCACCACGCGGTCACCGCGCCGGATTGGCGTGGCGGGCGACACCACGATGACGTCGCCGTCGCGGTAGAGGGGCCGCAACTGATCGCTGGAAATTTCCAGCGCGAAGGCGTGCTCGTCATGGACCGCAGGCAGCGTTGTCTCGTCCCAGCCCCTGCCGGCCGGGAAACCGTTGTCGTCGAAATGGCTGCCCGTTGCGGCTTGGGCGAAGCCGAGCAGCGGTACGCGCTGCCCCGCCGAGGTATCGCCGATCAATTGCACGAAGCTGTCGATCGAACGGTTGGTGGCGGCGAGCGCCTTTGCGATCGATTCGGTCGAAGGCCACCGCTCGCGCCCGTCGGCGGTGACGCGCTTGGATTTATTGAAGGTGGTGGGATCGAGGCCGGATTTCTTCGCGAGTCCGGAAGGCGAGAGGCCCGCTTGTTCGGCGAGCCGATCGAGCGCGCCCCAGAGCTGCTCGTGGGTCAGCATTCCCTGCGTTTTCGGGTGTCTGGCCATCCGGCGGTCCTGGCTTTAGGAGTTATTCCCTCCATTCAAACCGTTTTTCGCAGCGGCGGGCAAGGGCGGGCTCCGACCCTTGAAGTGCGCCAGCCGCGCCGATACGGTCGTTTCGTATTGGGGCCGAAAATGACAAGAACTGAAAGACAATCCCGGTCGCCTCAGGCGACAAACAGGTTGGTCGCGTGCGCATGATCTACAAAATCTGTCCGGCCTCGGCCTGGCGCGAGGCGGAGCGGCAGGGCGTGTTCCGCGGCAGCCCCGTCGATATCAGCGACGGCTTCATTCATTTCTCCACCGCCTCGCAGGTCGCGGAAACCGCGCGAAAACATTTCTTCGGCCAGACCGGCCTGTTCCTGATCGCGGTCGACGCCGATGCGCTCGGCGGAGCGCTGCGATGGGAGCGCTCGCGCAACGGCGAATTATTTCCGCATCTCTATGGCGAGCTTGATCTCGGCGCGGTCACCGGCGTGCTCTCGATGCGCGCGCGGTCCGACGGATATCACGACATCCCGGAGCTCGAGCCTTGATCCGCGCCTTCGATGCGTTCTCGCTGCCGTTTCTGCGCTGGTTCGATCCGGAGGACGCGCACCGCTTGGCCGTCCATGGATTGAAGCTGATGCCGCTGCCGCGGCCGCGGCCGGATGATGCGAAACTGGCGGTGCGGGCCTTTGGTCTGAATTTTCCCAATCCGATCGGCATGGCCGCGGGCTTCGACAAGAATGCGGAAGTGCCGGATGCGTTGTTGCGCCTCGGCTTCGGCTTTGTCGAAGCCGGCACCGTGACGCCGAAGCCGCAAGCGGGCAACCCGCGCCCGCGTCTGTTCCGGCTGGAGCGCGACCAGGGTGTCATCAACCGGCTCGGTTTCAACAGCGACGGCGCGGAAATGGTGTTGCGGCGACTGGCGCGGCGCGCGCATCTCGACGGCATTGTCGGCGTCAATGTCGGCGCCAACAAGGATTCCGCCGATCGCACTGACGACTATGTGAAACTGATCGAGACCTTTGCGCCGGTGGCGAGTTATTTCACCGTCAACGTATCGTCGCCGAACACGCCGGGCTTGCGCAATCTGCAGCAGGCCAAGGCGCTCGACGATCTGCTGGCGAGGGCGATCGATGCGCGCGAACGCGTGCGGAAGAACGCCGGCGACTCGCCGGTGCTGTTGAAGATCGCGCCGGACTTGAGCCTTGCCGAGCTCGACGACGTCGTCCAGATCGCGCGCTCGCGCCGCGTCGATGGCATGGTCGTGGGCAATACGACGCTGGCGCGGCCCTCAACCTTGCGCGAGCTGAACCGCGCCAAAGAGGCGGGCGGATTGTCGGGCCGGCCGTTGTTTCGGCTCTCGACCAGGATGGTGGCGGAGACCTATGTGCGGGTCGAAGGCGCGTTTCCGCTGATCGGCGTCGGCGGCATCGATTCAGGCGGTGCGGCGCTGAGCAAAATCCGCGCCGGCGCAAGTTTGATCCAGCTTTATTCCGCGCTGATCTACAAGGGCCTCAGCCTGATCGAGGATATCAAGAACGACCTTGCCTCCACACTGCTGCGCACCGGGCGCGATCAGCTCGCCGAGATCGTCGGCGCGGATGCGGCGACGATCACGGCTGAGGATTGGCCGGTGGGCTAGGGCGTGAGCCCATAAATTCAGCCTGGCTCCCGGAGGTCCGATTTAGTGCGCATTCCGGACTCACGTCGGACATCTCGTGACGACCGCTCAGTGCCAATTTCGGAACCGGAGCGGCCTATTCGATCACGTCGTTGGCTAGCTGCTGCAACTGCAAGGGCACCTCAAGGCCGAGCGCCTTGGCTGTCGCGAGGTTGATAACCAGATCGAATTCAGTTGGCTGCTCTATCGGAAGCTCCGCGGGCTTGGTTCCGCGCAGTATCTTGTCCACTAGATCGGCGGCTCGCCGCCACATGTTCGGCCAGTTCGGTCCATAGGACATCAGACCACCCGCTTCGACGTATTCTCGAACGAGGCACAATGTTGGTAACCGTGCGTCAATCGCCAAACTACCGATGCGCATCCGGTTGGTAAATAGGAGTGGGACATGCAGGACGTACAACGCGTCAGTGCGCCCCTTCAGCGCATCAAATACTGAATCTATCTCTTCGGCCCGTCCGATCTCGAAACTCGTTACCTCAATCCCGAGTGCGCGCGCCGCATCTACGGTTTTACTAATATCGAATGCAGCCCAGGGATTGCCGGTGTCGGCTATAGTCGCCAATCGGCGGAGACCGGGAACGGCTTGGCGCAAGAATTCGAGTCTCTTGCCGACAATATCGGAAGCCTGACTCGACAACCCAGTTATGTTGCCGCCCGGTCGTGCTAAGCTCGAAACGAGACCCGTCTCAACTGGATCACCAGCCGTTGCAAACACGATCGGGATTACCGATGTCGCGTGCTTTGCTGCAAGGGTTGGTGGGGTGTTGTGGGTGAGAATAACGCTGACATTGCGATGGACGAATTCGGCTGCGATCGCGGCGAAGCGTTCAGTGTGTCCTTCGGCCCAGCGATATTCGATCATGACGTTGCGACCCTCCGTCCAACCAAGCTCTCCTAGTCGTTGCACAAAAGCGGCAGTCATACGGCTCTGTGCTGCCGCACTGTCGACGCCCATCAATCCTATGACGGGGACCGCTGGCTGCTGGGCACGTACCGCAAAGGGCAATGCGGTTGCTGCACCGCCGACCAGCGTGATGAACTCCCGGCGTCTCATTGCCCCTCCCGACCCATGCGCTGTATCGGCTCATCCTCTAGCACAGTCAAAGGCGGATGCCGATGTCGCAGTTGGGTCATTCGCCACCGAACTCGGCCTTGCGGACCGTGTCCGGTTCACCCCCGACAGTGACCGAACTGCGGACCTTCCGCGCTGGCAGCTTCGTGCCAACGCAAGCGTCTCACTCACGCCTAAAAGGTATACCGCACCACGCCCTTGCCGGCGTAGCTTTGCGTCACGTTGGAGAACTCGCCCTCGAAGGTGGCGGCGGCGGACCAGCCATTCCTCCATTTCATCTCGACGGAAGCGGTGGTGAGCGCGGAGTCGAAAGCCTGCGCCGCGCCGTTGACGACGAAGGAGGCGCCCGGCAGCGACTGGAAGGTCGTCGCGATCGAACGGTCGGGATCGAAGTCATGCGCCCACGCCAATCGCCCGCGCAGCGTGAGGATACCATTGGCGAGCGCATATGATTTGTCGGCGCGGATGCCGAGTTCGCTGCGTACGTCGGTGACCTCGCGCGCGCCATAGGCCAGTGCGAAATTATTGGTGCCCACGATCGCCTGCTCGGCATAGGCCGGCAGATCGAAAGTGACAAATTGCGCGGCCGCGTAGGGCGTGATGCCGATACCGCCCAGCCACGGCTGCACGAAACGGTAACCGCCCTCGAGCCGGCCCGACCAAGCGTCGGCGTTGAACTCGGCGCGGAGCTGATCGAAGCCGGCGACGGTGACGATGCGGTTGGTGGTGATGTCCTGCCAGCCAAAGGCGAGCGCGGCGGAGACATAGGCCGGGCCGTTGGTGTGGAGCAGATAGGCGCCGGCCTGGAACAGGTCGGAACGGCCCGTTCCGCCATTGGCGACCGAGAAGTTGGTGCCACCACCGGCGAGCGCAAAGCCGGCGATGGTCGTGGGCGAAATCAGATAGTCGGCGCCGACCGCAGTCCCTCCAATGCGGCTCGTGGTGTCGTTCGACCCGACCGCCGCATTGCCGCTGGTCGTCTGCGAGCCGCCGAAACCGGAAGCCCACACGCTCCAGCGCTGCTCGAAGGCCGGCGGCGCCTTGGTGAACATCGCAAACGCATCGGTGCGTCTGTTCGCGGCATAACCCAGCGCTTCATCCGCATAGCCGATCGCGCCCGGCATCGGGCCCGTCGTGCCGCTCCGCTGCATGAAGGGATCGGTGAGCAACCCCATGAACAGGCCCATCGCTTCAAACGTCGTCTGCTGCGAACCGGTCGCAGTCTCGCCGCTGATCTGCGTCAGCCCGGCCGGCGTCAGGCCACCGAACACCAGTGGAATGCTGCCGGTGCTATTGAAGAATCCGGTGATCGCGTTGCCGACCGCCTGCTGGTTGCCATTGAAGCCGCTGCCCGCGGGCGGCACGAAACTCAGCGCGAGATTAAGAAAGGCGTCGGTAGCATCGTAACTCAGGCTCGTCTTGAAGCCTGAAGGCAGGTTGGTGTTCACGACCGCGGGATTGAAAGTGCCGCTGACGCTCCCGGCTGTGAGGATGGTGTACCGCCTGGCGACGAAGCTGCCATTGGCAAAGACGGCGTTGACGGTGGCGCCGCCGAGCGTCGCGGAGCCCGTGACACTCGCCAGTGACGATGTCACCGGATTGACCTGCACCATGTAGATCGCGCCAGCCTGGAAGGCGAGACTGCCGGAGACGAGGAAAGTGCCGGGCGTGCCATTGCCGGGTGCGAATGTGCCGCCGGAATTGATCTGGGTCGCGCCGGCTGTGCCAATCCCACTCATCGTGCCGCCGTTATTCACGCTCGTCAGAACCGACGGCGCGATCGAGCCATTGACCTGGAGTGTGCCGGCGTCAACCGTCGTTCCGCCGGTATAGGTATTGATACCGGTTAGCGTCAGCGTGCCGGTGCCGACCTTGACCAGCGAACCTCCGATGCCGCCACCCGCACCGCCGTCGGAAATCACCCCGCTGACCACGGTCGAAAGGTCATTGCCGCCGACGGTAAGCTGATTTGCGCCCAGAAAAAATGTGCCGGCGCCAGCGATCGAGCCGGCGCTGAGCCTGTTGTCGAAATTGGGGCCGATGCTTGCGGAAAAATCGACCACGCCGCCTGAGTTGTTGGTGATGGCGGCGTTGCCGGCCGTGCTGGCATCGCTGAAAGTGATGCTGCCCTGGGGAACAAAGAGGGCATTGGTGATGGTGGCGTTGCCGGCCGTGCTGAGGCCGTTGAAAGTAATGCTGCCGGCGCTGTTGTTGATGGCGGCGTTGCCGGCCGTACTGTTGTTGATGAACACGACTGAGGCCGAAGTGCCCATGTTGTTGATGGTGGCGCTGCCGGCCGTGGTCAGGGCGGTGAACTCGGTGGTGCCGCCGTTGTTGTTGATGGTGGCGTTGCCGGCGGTGCTGTTGGCCAAGAATAGGAGGTTATTGACGTTGAGGATGGTGGCGGTGCCGGCGGTGCTGGTGACCAGGAACTGGAGGAGCCCGCCGTTGAGGATGGTGGCGCTGCCGGCGGTGCTGGTGTTGTTAAATGCAGTCAACCCGCCGTTGGTGATGAAGGCGCTGCCGGCCGTACTGGTGTCGTTGAATTGTAACGAGTTGTTGTTGGTGATGGTGACGCTGCCGGCCGAGCTGCCGTTGTCGAAATTCAAGGTCCCGGGGGAGTTGTTGGTGATGGCAGCGCTGCCGCCGTTGATCGCGATACCAGCGCCGTTGAATGTGAGTGCCTGACCGTTCGTGAAAGTGTAATTCGAGGCTCCGGCGTTGAAGGTCCAGCCGCCGATCGTGGTGGTGGCCGAGAACGACAGGCTGGTGGTGCCGGACGTAGCGAAGGACGCGGTTCCGGTCGGCACCGCGGTGTTCGGGTTCCAATTGCTGGCGGTGTCGAAATCGCCAGACGTGCCGCCAACCCAGGTCGCGTCCACCGCGCCGGCCGCACCAGGCAGAAATGTCGCCACAGCGCCCAGCGCCATGGTCGCCAGCAACGCGGCCGTGCGGCAATTCAGCTGGCGCGTCGGCACGCCGGTGCCATGTCGCTTACCCGGCGCAGATGGCAAAGTATCCCTCACGTCATGGTCCCCAGCGCGAGGTTAGGCCTGTGTGGCTGCCGAGAAAATAGCTGCCGTTATGCGTACCTTGCGATAACGAACCGCGTGTTGCACCAGCGCAACATCTGCGCACCGGCGGCCTGGCGCATCCCGGCGGGCTCTAAACATCGACCACTAGACCGTCGCT
>Ga0210396_10004188_pt1 | contig 14154 bp, 13 predicted proteins | sample IncBWH17OmetaG_FD_155466 | JGI IMG/M metagenome (GOLD analysis project Ga0210396, IMG submission 155466) | Forest soil microbial communities from Barre Woods Harvard Forest LTER site, Petersham, Massachusetts, United States - Inc-BW-H-17-O ...
CCGTTTGTGATGCTCGGTGCGGGCTTGCTGTGGTTCGGCTGGTACGGGTTCAACGCCGGTTCGGCCACCAGCTCCAATGGCGCCGCGGGGGCGACGTTCATGACCACCACGATCGCCACGGCCGCGGCCATGCTCTTCTGGCTGCTCACTGAGCGGATCCGCGATGGCCATGCAACGACTCTGGGAGCGGCCTCGGGCATCGTCGCCGGATTGGTCGCCATCACACCGTCCTGCTCGTCAGTCAACGCGTTGGGCGCCTTGGCGATCGGCGCGGTGGCTGGGGTGCTCTGTGCGCTGGCAGTCGGGCTGAAATTCAGGCTCGGCTTCGATGACTCGCTGGACGTGGTCGGTGTGCACCTGGTCGGTGGTCTGGCGGGCACGCTGCTGGTGGGTCTGCTGGCCGCCCCGGAGAGCGTGGCGATCAACGGCGTCGCCGGCGTGTCCAAGGGCTTGTTCTACGGCGGCGGTTTCGATCAGCTGGAACGGCAGGCGGTCGGCGCGTTCAGTGTTCTCTTCTACTCTGCCACCGTCACCCTTATCCTGGCTCTGATACTGAAATACACGATCGGGCTGCGTCTGAGTCCTGAGGCAGAAGAAGCTGGTATCGACGAGTCTCAGCACGCAGAGAGCGGTTACGATTTCGCAACAGCGACCGGCTCTGTTCTTCCTCATGCGAGTCTGCCGGACGGCGCTAACGGCCTGGAAGAGCGACTGGACGACAAAGTAGAGGCGGAGCAGAGATGAAGCTGATCACCGCGATCGTCAAGCCGTTCACTCTCGAGGACATCAAAGCCAGCCTCGAACAGGTCGGAGTCCTGGGGATGACGGTCAGCGAAGTTCAGGGGTACGGGCGGCAGAAGGGCCACACTGAGGTCTACCGCGGCGCTGAGTACTCCGTCGACTTCGTGCCGAAGGTACGGGTCGAGGTCTTGGTCGAAGACTTTGACACGGACAAAGTGGTCGACAGCATCGTGCGGGCCGCGCGCACCGGTAAGATCGGCGACGGCAAGGTGTGGGTGACCGCGGTGGAAACAGTGGTGCGGGTACGCACCGGTGAGCGCGGAGCCGACGCCGTCTGATACACGCCGTGTCAATACTCCTTCGGAGTAGCCGATCCGACCTGGACGGGAATGAAACAGCGCGGGCCAGAATCACCCGATCCGCTATGGCCGGAGGCCGCAGCGGGTAAAAGCGCCGGCCCGGCCAGCGATTTGGTCGCTGCCCGGGAGAAGCTGCTTGCTCGGGGACCGAGTGAACTTGATTCAGCCGCCCTGCGGGAAGCGTGGGGCGAGCTGCATGAATTCTGGTTGACCACGAAGGCCACCGAGATCGGTATCACGGCCGGCAGCGGCATTGCGATCGTCGCGACCGGTTCGCTGGGCCGCCGCGAGCTGGTGCCTTACTCGGACCTGGACCTGTTGCTGTTGCACGACGACCTGGCTGCCGACGATATCCGGGAGGTCGCCGATCAGCTGTGGTATCCGTTGTGGGACACCAACATTCGTCTTGACCACAGCGTGCGCACCGTGGCCCAGACACTGCAGGTCGCCGGTGCGGACGTGTCCGCTTGCCTGGCCATGCTGGATGCCCGGCACATCGCCGGCGACCATGAGCTGTCGGCCCGGCTCATCGAGGCGATCCGGCGGCAGTGGCGGGCCGGAATCCAGTCTCTGTTCGGCGAACTCGTCGACGAGACGCATGCGCGGTGGCGCCGCAACGGCGAGATCGCACACCGTGCCGAACCCGATCTGAAATTGGGCCGCGGCGGCCTGCGCGATGTTCAGTTGCTCGACGCCTTGGCCATTGCCCACCTCGCCGACCGACTCGGCGTGGGGCAACCAGACGACCCGCTGGGTTCGCTGACCGGCGCCCACCTCATCCTGCTCAACGTCCGCACCGAACTTCACCGGGTCTCCGGTCGCGGCCATGACCTGGTGTTGGCCCAGTTTGCCGACGAGATCAGCGCCGCCCTGCATATCGGCGACAGATTCGACCTTTCGCGGGCACTGTCCGACGTGGGCCGCACCATCAGCTACCGCGTCGACGCCGGGCTGCGGACCGCCGCCAACGCCCTGCCGCGGCGCGGGATGTCGGCGATCCGACGGCGTCCGCGTCGACCGTTGGACGAGGGAGTGGTCGAGTACGCCGGTGAGATCGTGCTGGCCCGCGATGCCCGACCGCAAAGCGACCCCGCGCTATTGCTGCGAGTGGCGGCGGCATCGGCGGTCACCGGGCTGCCGATCGCGGTGTCCACGCTGAGCCGGCTGGCCGATAGCGCGCCGGAACTGCCGACGCCATGGCCGCGCGACGCGTTGGACAATCTACTGGTCCTGTTGGCGGCCGGCCCGGACACGATCGCGGTAATCGAAACGCTCGACCGTACCGGGTTGTGGGGCCGGCTTTTCCCGGAGTGGGGCGCAGTCCGCGACCTGCCACCCCGCGACGTCGTCCATATCTGGACGGTGGATCGTCACCTGGCCGAGACCGTCTCGCGGGCAAGAATTTTCACGACTCGGGTAGCCCGTTCCGACCTGCTGATCCTCGCTGCGCTGCTGCATGACCTCGGGAAAGGTCGCGATGTCGACCACTGCGTGCTCGGGGCACAGTTGACCACCCAGATCGGCACCCGGCTGGGCATGTGGCCGTCCGACGTCGAGATGCTTTCCAAGCTGGTGTACCACCACTTGTTGCTGGCGAAGGTCGCGATCCGGCAGGACCTCAACGACCCGCAGACCATTGCGGACGTCTGCCAGGCGCTGGACGGCGACCCGGTGCTGCTGGATGTGTTGCATGCGCTGACCGAGGCCGATTCGCTGGCCACCGGGCCGGGGGTGTGGAGCGACTGGAAGGCATCGCTGGTCGGCGATTTGGTGCGCCGCAGCCGCATGGCGATGAACGGCGAGGCGCTGCCGCAAGCCGACCCGCTCGACCCCGAGTACCTTTTGCTGGCAGCCGACCGCAAGGTGCATGTTGAGCTGCGGCCCGGCAACGATCAGCGCCTTTACCATGCGGTGGTGATCGCTCCGGACCAGCGCGGGCTGCTTTCCAAAGCGGCAGGGGTGTTGACCCTGAACTCGCTGCGCGTGCACTCGGCGTCGGTCAACATGCAAGACGGTGTCGCGATCAGCGAATTCGTTGTCTCGCCGCACTTCGGTAGCCCGCCCGCCGCCGGCTTGTTGCGTCAGCAGCTCATCCGCGCGCTTGGCGGCGAGGTCGACGTCCTGGGCACGCTGGAGCAGCGGGCAGACGCCGCTCACCCCAAACCTGTCGGCGAGGCGCCGACAGCGGTTCCGGTTCATCATTCGACCGCGCCACCGCGGATTCTGTGGTTCGACGGCACGCCTGGTCGATTGATCATCGAAATCCGCGCGAACGACCGCCCCGGCCTGCTCGCACTGCTCACCGGGGCCCTGGAGCGTGCCGGAGTGAACATCGATTGGGCGAAGGTCACCACGCGGGGATCGATGGCGGACGACGTGTTCTCTATTGCATTGCCGGCTCGAAGCGCCGCCGCCAAGGCGGCTGGTGAGCCCGGCTCCGGCACGCGAGCGGCGATCGAGCAACATCTGTTAGCCGTGTTGGCAGCGCCCGAGGATGCCGCCGCGGTCTAACCGAGGTCGCGAGCCTGCAGCCACGCGTGAATTCGTTTCGCGACGCCGGCCCATCCGGGTTCGAGCATCATGTTGTGTCCCATGCCGGGGAAGAATTCTGCTTCGGTCGCATACGCCCGCGCGGTAGCGCGCACCTCAGCGTTGGTGACCATGCCGTCGTCCGCGGCGCCAAGAACCAGCATTGGGGTGTTGACGCGCTTGGACCGGACGCGGCGGATCAGCGGGTCGATCAGGGAGGCGCGCACCGCCTCGGATTGCACACTCGCCGCGCACGATTCCACGATGTCGTCGGGCGTGTGTGCGCTGAAAAGGTGCTCACGAACCAAGGGCGTGGTACCGATGAACCCGGCTAAGTTGCCGACCGGCAGCGACCGCATCGAGATCCACGGATGGCGGCTCCAGATACGCATTGCCAGCCCGAGCACGCCCTGCGGCGGCACGGACGCCACCAGAACAGCGGCCGGGGCATCGTGGTTTTCGAGGTATTGCTGCACGACGAAGCCGCCCAGGGAATGAGCGATGAGCACCGGTTGGCCGCCGAGGCTGGCGGCCGTGGCATGAACGTCGTCGATGTAGTCGGCGATCGAGCACGCGTGGAAACGCTTCGCGGTGGGACTGCCGCCGTGGCCGCGCAGACTCAGTGCAACCGCGCGATAGCCGGCGTCGGCAAAGAAGTTCAGGAAGTTGCCCCAGCACGACGCGGAATGCCAACCGCCGTGGACGAAGAGCAGCGGCACCGGATGGGCTTCGCTGCGGGATCCTTTGTCGATCACCTCGAGCATGCGTCCATCCTCAGCCACTAGGCTGGGCGGCGTGTTTGAATCGCTGTCCGATCGGCTGACCGGTGCCCTGCAAGGACTTCGCGGCAAGGGCCGGCTGACCGACGCCGACATCGACGCCACCACTCGCGAAATCCGGTTGGCGCTGCTCGAGGCCGACGTCTCGCTGCCGGTGGTCCGGGCGTTCGTCGGCCGAATCAAAGACCGCGCCAAGGGCGCGGAGGTGTCCGGGGCGCTCAACCCGGCTCAGCAGGTCGTCAAGATCGTCAACGACGAACTGGTCGGCATCCTGGGCGGGCAGACCCGTCAGCCGGCGTTCGCGAAGACGCCGCCGACCGTGGTGATGCTGGCCGGCCTGCAGGGCTCGGGTAAGACCACGCTGGCCGGCAAGCTGGCGCTGTGGCTGCGCGGCCAGGGCCATACTCCGCTGCTGGTGGCCTGCGACCTGCAGCGGCCGGGCGCGGTCAACCAGCTGCGAATCGTTGGGGAGCGGGCCGGTGTCGCGGTGTTCGCCCCGCACCCCGGCGCGTCGGCGGAGGCGGATGCCGGCCAACAGGCCGGTCCGGGTGATCCGGTCGCGGTCGCGTCGGCCGGACTCGCCGAGGCTCGGGCCAAACATTTCGACGTCGTGATCGTCGACACCGCCGGGCGGTTGGGTATCGACGAGGAGATGATGGCCCAGGCCGCTGCCATCCGCGCCGCCGTCGAGCCCGACGAGGTGCTGTTCGTCCTGGACGCGATGGTCGGTCAGGACGCTGTGGCCACCGCGCAGGCGTTCGGCGAGGGTGTCGGCTTCACCGGTGTGGTGCTGACCAAGCTGGACGGCGACGCCCGCGGCGGCGCCGCGTTGTCGGTCCGCGAAATAGCGGGTGTGCCAATACTTTTCGCGTCGGCTGGCGAGAAGCTCGAGGACTTCGACGTCTTCCATCCGGACCGGATGGCCAGCCGCATCCTGGGCATGGGCGACGTGCTTACCCTGATCGAGCAGGCCGAGCAGGTCTTCGACGCCGAGCAGGCCGAAGCCACCGCCGCCAAGATCGGGTCCGGCGAGCTGACGCTGGAGGATTTCCTCGAGCAGATGCTGGCTATCCGCAAAATGGGCCCGATCGGCAACCTGCTGGGGATGCTGCCCGGCGCCGGCCAGATGAAAGACGCCCTGGCCGCCGTCGACGACACACAACTCGACCGGCTGCAGGCCATCATCCGCGGAATGACGCCGCAAGAGCGCGCCGATCCGAAGATCATCAACGCCTCGCGACGCCTGCGCATCGCCAACGGATCCGGCGTGGCGGTATCGGAGGTCAATAATCTGGTCGACCGCTTCTTTGAGGCCCGCAAGATGATGTCGTCGATGGTCGGCAGCATGGGCATACCCGGTCTGGGGCGAAAGTCGGCGACCCGAAAGAGCGCGAAAGCCAAGGGCGGCAAGGGCAAGAAGGGCAAGAAGCGCGGCCCGACGCCGCCCAAGGTCCGCGGCCCGCTCGGCGCGGGCATGCCGGCCGGGTTCCCCGACCTGTCGAACATGCCGCAGGGTCTTGACGAGCTGCCGCCTGGGCTGGCCGATTTCGATTTATCCAAGCTGAACTTCCCGGGCAAGAAGTAGTCGCACCCGTGCGTCTGCACGTCCGCGGGGTGGCGCTGCCCGACGAAGACGCCATCGAGCTGTGGATCGTCGACGGCCGGATCAGCCGCGAACCGGTCAGCGGCGCTGACACGGTTTTTGACGGTGGATGGGTTCTGCCCGGGCTGGTCGATGCCCATTGCCATGTCGGGCTGGGCTTGCATGGGGCCATCGAGCTCGATGAAGCGGTCGCGCAGGCCGAAACCGAGCGCGAGGCCGGCGCGCTGTTGCTGCGCGACTGCGGCTCACCGACCGACACCCGCAGCCTCGACGACCGTGACGATCTGCCACGAATCATCCGGGCCGGACGGCATCTGGCCAGACCCAAGCGCTACTCGCCGGGCTTGGCGATCGATATCGAAGACGAGTCGCAACTGCCGGACTTGGTGGCCGAGCAGGCACGTCGCGGTGACGGCTGGGTGAAGCTGGTAGGCGACTGGATCGACCGCGAACAGGGCGACTTGACGCCGCTGTGGTCCGACGATGCGCTCAAGGCGGCGATCGAGGTTGCCCACGAGCACGGCGCACAGGTCACCGCGCATGTCTTCGGCGAGGATGCGCTGCCCGGACTGATCAATGCGGGGATCGATTGCATCGAACACGGCACCGGGCTGACCGACGAGGCCATCGAGTTGATGATCGAGCACGGCACCGCCTTGGTGCCCACGCTCATCAACGTCGAAAACTTCCCCGGCATCGCCGATTCCGCGACCCGCTACCCGACATACGCCGCACACATGCGTGACCTGTACGCCAAGTGTTATCAGCGGATGGCCGCAGCCCGGGATGCCGGCGTGCCGGTGTACGCCGGTACCGACGCCGGCAACATGGTCGCGCACGGGCGGATTGCCGACGAGGTCGAAGCGCTCAAGGGCATCGGGATGAGTCCCACCGACGCGCTGGGCGCGGCGTGCTGGGACGCTCGCCGGTGGCTGGGCCGGCCGGGCCTGGACGACGGAGCTTCGGCAGACCTGTTGTGCTACAACGACGATCCGCGCCACGGGCCGGCAGTGCTGAACGGGCCTGACGTAGTAATCCTGCGCGGGCAGGTGTTCTGATCGATTGTGCCCATTCCCGAATTCATCGTCGAGCTTCGTCGGCACGTCGGACATGCGCCACTGTGGCTGCCAGGTGTGACCGCTGTGGTCGTTCGCGATCAGCAGGTGCTTCTGGTCAAACGCTCCGACAACCTCGCGTGGACCCCGGTCACCGGCATCGTCGAACCCGGCGAGAACCCCGCGGACTGCGCGGTCCGAGAAGTGCTTGAGGAGAGCGGCATCCACGTGGTTGCTCGACGATTGGCCTGGGTGCACGTAACCCGCCCGATGGTTCATGCCAACGGTGATCATGCTCAATACCTCGATCACGTGTTTCGCATGGACTGGGTTGACGGAGAACCGTTCCCCGCAGACGATGAAAGCCTCGACGCTTGCTGGTGTGATCTCGCGGAGGTGCCGGATATGTCTACCGATGTGCGTCGGCGCATCGAGCTGGCGAGTGATGACAGCCTCAGTGCTCCCACGGTCTTCGACACCTGCTAGTTGAATTGGCTATGACACACGAAACCCCGACACACGCTGTAGACGAGTTGGCCGACTTCGTGGTCAGCGCCAAGCACTCCGATGTGAGCGGGCATGTGCTCGCGACGTTGAAGCGTAACGTTCTGGACAGCATTGCCTGTGCGATCGGCGCCCTCGACGGAGAACTCATCCCCGCGATCCGCGCGCACGCCGAACAGTTCAGCAGCCGCCCGACAGCGACGTTCGTCGGCGGTGGACGTGCGTCGGTGGATCAGGCGGCCTTCTTCAACGCGGTGCTGGTGCGCTATCCGGATCTGCTCGATACCTATCTGACCCCCGGTGGTCTGTGCCATCCCGCGGACAACTTCGGCGCGGTGTTCGCGGTTGCCGAACACGTCGACGCGCGCGGAGCAGACTTTCTGCTGGCTCTCGCGATCGCCTACGAAATCCAATGTCGTTTCAGCGCAGTGGTTCCCGTCATGGCCCACGGCCTCAACCACGCGCTGCAACTGGCCATCTCGGCGGCTGCCGGCTCGGCCAAGCTACTCGGGCTCGACATCGCACACACCGCCGATGCGATCGCCGCCTCCGCCGTGGACAACGTGTCGCTTGCCGCTGTGCATGCCGAACCCGTGTCGACGTGGAAGGGCATCTCGCCGGCTATCACCGGGATGCGCGCGGTGTACGCCACCATGCTCGCTAGTCGTGGAATCACCGGCCCGCGTGGACTTTTCGAGGGCCCCAATGGCTTAGAGCAGTTGTTCGGCCAGCCAATCGACTTGCGTACATCCGACCGGTCGCTGACCGCTGTCGAGCAGACCTACCTCAAGCAGTACTGCTCACTGATTCACGGTCAGGTGGTCATCGACGCGACACTGACGCTTCGCGACGAGCATGGCATCGCCGGTGCCGATGTCGCGGCGGTGACACTCGAGGTCTTCCAAGGTGCGTTCGACATTGCCGGCGGCGGCCGTTACGGCGACAAGGACCATCCGTGGACCAAGGAGCAGGCGGACTACAACCTCAAATACCTTGTGAGCGTCGCACTGCTGGACGGTCAGGTGGGCCCCGAACAGCTCGAGACCGAACACGTCCGCCGCGACGATGTCCAGGACCTGGTGGCGCGGGTGGACGTCAAAGCCGCACCCGACCTGACCGAGGCCTATCCCGAGCGCACGGAGGCTCGCGTGCGCATCGCCCTGAAAGACGGCCGGGAATTGCACCGCGCACAATCCGACTTCGAAGGATCACCCACTCGACCCATGTCGTGGGACCGTGTTGTGGAGAAGTTCCACTGGCTTGGCGAACCGTTCGCCGACGCCGCGCTTCGCGCCGAGATCATCGACGCCGTGCAGCGCCTCGACGAGATCTCGATCGCCGAGCTCGCCCAGCTTCTCGGCGCGGTGAGTCCAGTGGCGCGGCGTCCGCGAACCAGGGGCCGGCTATGAGGGCACGTGATGGTCGATCGACCGGCGCCGGCACGACAACCACAAAATCTGAGGAGTAAGAGGAGTAAAGATGCGGCTGCCGTTGCTGCCACCAGCCAGCCTGAGCTCGGATCAAAAGGATCTGTATGACGACATGGTGGGTGTCATCGAAAAGAACTTCGGTGAACTCGTCGGCCGCCGGAAAGACGGTGCGCTGATTGGCCCGTTCAACGGCTGGCTGCACTTTCCGCAGTTCGGCAAGCCCGCCTGGGCCTTCAACCGAGCGATGTGGGAGCACAGCGTGTTACCCGCTGCGATTCACCAGCTCGTCATCCTGGTCACCGCAGCCAAGTTCGGCGCCCGCTACGAAATATATGGGCACGAGTACTTCGCTCAGCGGGCCGGCCTCGCCGACCAGAAGATCGCCACCATCGCCGCTGGGGAGCGCCCGAGTGATCTCACCGACGACGAACGCGTCGCCTACGACATGGCGGCTGCGCTGAATCGGGGCGGACCACTCCCGGAGACCACCTACCGCGCGGTGCAAACGACGTTCGGAGATGCGGCCCTTGCCGAGATCGTCTTCCTGGTCGGATGTTTCTCGATGGTCGGTGTCACGCTCAACGCGTTCGATGCCTCGGTGCCGGGACGTGAGGAAGGCCTCGACTAGGTGAGTGATGTGCAGCTGTGAGCTGGGATTACTCGCGCGGACGGACTCAGGCGATAAAAGATTGCGAGCGCTCACTATCTATGATACGTTCGCTCCACCCCAACGATGCGGAGGAAGACAGTGACCTACGACGTGATCATTCGCGACGGATTATGGTTCGACGGCGCCGGCAGCGCGCCGCAGATCCGCACGCTGGGCATCCGCGACGGCGTCGTTTCCGACGTCTCCGCCACTCCGCTGGACGAGACCGGATGCCCCGAGGTGATCGATGCGAAGGGCAAGTGGGTCGTCCCCGGTTTCGTCGACGTGCACACCCACTACGACGCCGAAGTGTTGCTGGATCCCGGACTGCGGGAGTCGGTTCGCCACGGTGTCACCACGGTGCTGCTCGGCATGTGCTCGCTCTCGACGGTCTACGCGAACTCCGATGACGCCGCTGATCTCTTCAGCCGAGTCGAGGCGGTACCGCGCAAGTTCGTCTTGGGCGCGCTGGAAGCCAACAAGACGTGGTCGACGCCTGCGGAATACGTCGAGGCGATCGACAGCCTGCCACTGGGCCCGAATGTCAGCTCGTTGCTGGGGCATTCGGATCTACGGACCTCCGTGCTGGGCCTTGATCGCGCCACCGACGACAACGTGCGACCCACCGACGCCGAACTCGACAGGATGGCGACACTGCTCGACGATGCGCTCGACGCCGGAATGCTCGGCATGTCCGGGATGGACGCGGCGATCGACAAGCTCGACGGCGACCGCTTCCGTTCCCGGGCGCTACCGTCCACGTTCGCGACCTGGCGTGAGCGGCGCAAGCTGATCAAAGTGCTGCGCAAGCGCGGACGTATCCTGCAAAGCGCACCCAATGTGGCCAAAGCGGAGTCAGGGCTGTTGTTCTTCCTGGCCAGCAGCCCAATGTTCGGGCTGCGCAAGCGGGTTCGCATGAGCCTATTGGTGTCTGCCGACGCGAAGTCGATGCCGCTGGCCGTGCACGTCTTGGGCCTGGGCACCCGGCTGCTCAACTTCTTGCTGGGCTCTCAGGTGCGCTTTCAGCATCTGCCGGTGCCTTTCGAGCTGTACTCCGACGGGATCGACTTGCCGGTCTTCGAAGAGTTCGGCGCGGGCACAGCGGCGCTGCACCTGCGTGATCAGCTGGAGCGCAACACATTACTGGCCGACAAGGAATACCGCCGCAAGTTCCGCCGCCAGTTCGACCGCATCAAACTCGGGCCGTCGCTGTGGCACCGCGACTTTCACGATGCGGTCATCGTCGAATGCCCCGACCAGACGTTGATCGGAAAGAGTTTCGGGAAAATCGCCGACGAGCGGGGGCTACACCCGCTGGACGCGTTCCTCGATGTCCTCGTCGAAAACGGTGAGCGCAACGTGCGCTGGACCACGGTCGTCGCCAACCACCGGCCCAAGCAGCTCAACAAGTTGGCCGCCGAGCCGAGCATCCACTTGGGCTTCTCCGACGCCGGGGCGCACCTGCGCAACATGGCGTTCTACAACTTCTCGCTGCGGCTGCTCAAGCGGGTGTTGGACGCCAGCCGGGACGGCAAGCCGTTCCTGTCCATCGAACGCGCGGTGTATCGCCTGACCGGCGAAGTCGCCGAATGGTTCGGCCTGGATGCGGGCACGCTGCGGCAAGGCGATCGCGCGGACTTCGTCGTGATCGATCCCGCCGGCCTGGACGACTCGGTGGATGCCTATCACGAGGAGAAGGTTCCGTTCTACGGCGGCCTGAGCCGGATGGTCAACCGTAACGACGCGGCAGTGGTGGCAACGGGTGTGGGTGGCGCAATCGTGTTCCGCGACGGCCAATTCCGCGACGGCTACGGAAAGACCGTGAAGTCGGGTCGTTACCTGCGGGCCGGCGCGGGTCAACCACGGCTCGCACAGGTCTGAGATGGCAAGGACACAGCAGCAGCGCCGAGAAGAGACGGTGGCGCGACTGCTCGAGGCCAGCATCGCGACGATCATCGAAGTCGGATACGCCCGGGCGTCCGCGGCCGTGATCACCAAATGCGCCGGGGTATCGGTCGGGGCCCTGTTCCGGCACTTCGACACCATGGGCGATTTCATGGCGGCCACGGCGTACGAAGTGCTACGGCGTCAACTCGACTCGTTCACCAAGCAGGTCGCCGCAATACCCTCTGACCGGCCGGCGATGGAGGCGGGGCTGACAATCCTGCGCGACATCACCAGCAGTTCCACCAACGCGGTCCTCTACGAACTGATGATCGCCGCGCGCACCGACGAAAAGCTCAACGCCACTTTGCAAAACGTCCTCGAGCAATACACCACGAAGATCTGCGACGCCGCGCGGGCCTTACCCGGTGCCGAGAGCTTCCCGCAGGAAACGTTCCCGGTCCTGGTGGCGTTGTTGACCAACACCTTTGACGGAGCCGCGATCCTGCGCGCGGTGCTGCCACAACCGGACATCGAGAACCGGCGGATTGCTCTGCTGATGTCGCTGCTGAGCGGAGTCGGCCTACCAGCCTGAGAGTTAGCGGTCAGTGAGTTTGCTGACAGCGTCGTCCAGCGTCCGGCACAGGCACATCAGCTCGTTGATCCCCAGCAAGGTGAGCGGCCGGTGCGTGGCCGGCCCGTCGGCGACCACGCAGAACGGGGTGGCGTCGCCGATGGTGTCGCGGGTTTTCATCAGCACGCTGATCCCGGCCGAGCCGAGGAACTCGACCTTGGACAGGTCAACGATCAGGCCGTTCGGTTTTTTGGCAAGCGCGGAGTCGAGAGCGTCAGCCAGCCCGGGGGCGGTGAGCATGTCCACGCTTCCGCTGACAAACACCACGGCCAGCCCCTCGACCGACGACTCGTGGGCACTGAAGTCGTCCCTGTCATATTGAGGAGGCGAACCAGATGCAGCGTGGTTTTCGGCCATCATCGATCCCTCGTTCCTAACCGGCACCTGCGTCGGCTGCTTGTGACGCAGGCATCGTTGGCAATGGCTGTCGACTCAACCCATGGACAGTGTCGACGCTTGTCGACAGGATGCCGTGGCTGCTCATATTGGGCTACTGCGCAGTAGAGTGTCACGGCATTGGAAGACTAGCCCAAACCCCGGCAAGTGTCGTCGTAGACCTACAGAGCACCGATCGCCGACTGCGGATTCAGGGCGAAACCCCAGTCGAGCAGGCTGGCGGCCTGATCCCAGTAGGTTGGTCCGCCCTCGTGCACCAGGCCGTACATCATGGCGACCACCAGGCGCCGGCCGCCGCGGGCTGCTGCGCCGACGAACGTCTTGCGCGCGGCGTCGGTGAAGCCGGTCTTGCCGCCGATCGCGCCCGGGTAGCGCTGCAGCAGCTCGTCCTGGTTGGCGATCGGGTGATCACCGTTATCGCCGGGGAACGTCGCCGACGGCTCGGCGGTGATCTGGGCGAACACCGGATTGGCCATCGCTGCACGGAAGATGGCGGACAGGTCGTGGGCCGTCGACCAACCCGAGCCGCCGGGTCCATCCAGGCCCGACGGGGTCGACGCGTGGGTGTTCACCGCCCCCAGCGACGCGGCCTTGGCGTCCATCTTGGCCACGGTGGCCTCCTGGCCGCCCAGCATGTGCGCCAACGTGTTGGCGGCGTCGTTACCCGACACCAGCAGCAGGCCATCCAGCAGTTGGCGCGCCGTGTAGGTGCGACCGGCTTTCACGCCCACACAGTTGCATTCGACGTGGCTGTCGGCCTCGTCGGCGACAACGGTGGAGTCCAGGTTCAGCTCGTCGAGGGCCGTCAGCGCCAACAGCACCTTGATCGTGCTGGCGGGTGGGTGGCGCAGGTTTTCGTCCCGCGTGGCCAGCACTTGACCGGAGTCGAGATCAGCGACCAACCAGGTCTGCGCAGGGCCGTCGGGAATGGGTACCGAGCCGGCCGGCTGCACGTCAGCGTCGGCCCAGGCGGTTGCGCTGGCGCCGACGAGGGAAAAAACAGCCGCGACTGCGGCGAGAAGCATCCGCATGGCCGGTTAGCTTACCGGCCCGCTTACCGGCCCGCCGCCCGTCGTCGCGGCCCGGGGTGTTCAATCGACCCATGTTGAGCCTGGCCGAAATCTCTGACCGGTTGGAAATCCAGCAGCTACTCGTCGGTTACTCCAGCGCGATCGATAACCGTCGCTTCGACGACCTGGATGCGGTATTCACCCAGGACGCGTACATCGATTACACGGCGCTGGGCGGCATCGAGGGCCGCTATCCGCAGGTGAAGGCCTGGTTGGCGGAGGTGCTGCCAAACTTTCCGATGTACTCGCACATGCTGGGCAATTTCTCGGTTCGCATCGACGGGGATACCGCCGCGTCGCGGACGATCTGCTTCAACCCGATGGTGCTCGGTGGCGACAAAGAGCAGGTGATGTTCTGCGGGCTGTGGTACGACGATGAGTTCGTCCGCACCCCTGAAGGTTGGCGGATGACCCGCCGGGTGGAAACCAAGTGCTTCCAGAAAATTCTGTAGAAGCCCCGATTCGGCGAATTTCTGGGTTAAGGCGTGGTTCTGGCACAATGGGCGGCTGTCCGCCGCGCG
>Ga0210396_10004189_pt1 | contig 14152 bp, 17 predicted proteins | sample IncBWH17OmetaG_FD_155466 | JGI IMG/M metagenome (GOLD analysis project Ga0210396, IMG submission 155466) | Forest soil microbial communities from Barre Woods Harvard Forest LTER site, Petersham, Massachusetts, United States - Inc-BW-H-17-O ...
CGTCCAACGACCCGCGCACGTACGTCAGATCGATCATCGGCATTGCTTCACCGCCTCACAGCCTTTTCAGCGCACGCACGTTGCCGCAACGCTGTCGCACAGGCTTGATTGAATCGTAAGGTTTCTGCTACAGCGGTTGGGCGGATGCTCAGCGACACGGGTATGCATCGACAAGGGGCAACAGATGGAGGGGATGGCAGAGCTGGTACCGGTGCTGCCCGCACATCGCTTCGACGAGACGGCTCTGGCCGGGTATCTGCGCGGACGGCTGCCGGGTTTCGATGGTCAGTTGCGGATTCGTCAGTTCCAGGGCGGACAGAGCAACCCCACCTATCACCTGCGTACTGCCGGTGGCGATTACGTACTACGCAAGAAGCCCCCGGGCAAATTGTTGCCCCGGGCCCATGAGGTGGAGCGCGAACACCGCGTCATGGCGGCGTTGGCCGAGACTGACGTGCCGGTACCACGCATGCGGCTGCTTTGTCAGGACGAAACCATCATCGGCACACCGTTTTTCGTTATGGACCACGTTGCGGGTCGGGTATTTCCCGACCGGGTGATGCGCGAGGGCACACCGGCGCACCGCGCAGCCGTCTATGAGGATTTAGCCCGTGTGCTTGCGGCCTTGCATCGCGTGGATTGGCGCGCGGCTGGGCTCGAGGGGTTCGGCCGGCCAGAGGGCTATATGCAACGTCAAGTAGCACTGTGGACTCGGCAATGGCAGGCAGCGCGCATGGAGGACATGCCGGCGATGGACCTGCTGGCGCAATGGTTGCCAGACCATTTACCGCCCGACGATGCGCCTGCTTGCATCGCCCACGGCGACTACCGTCTGGGCAACGTTTTGCTACATCCGACCGAGCCTCGGGTGGTAGCGGTGCTGGACTGGGAACTCGCGACGATCGGCAACCCGCTGGCCGACCTAGGGTATTTCTGCGTGACTTACCATGTGCCCGGCGGGCCTGGAGGCAGAACCGGGGTGGCCGACGAGAAGCTCACTGGCACTGGGCTTCCCGACCAGCAGGCCTTCGTCGAGAGCTATTGCGGCCATGCGGGCCGCACGCCGCCGAAGTCGCTTGACGTATTCGTGGTGTTCTCGATGTTCCGGCTGGCCTCCATCACCGCCGGGGTCTGGCGGCGCGGGCTGGAAGGCAACGCCGCCGATGCGCGCGCCAGTACGACTGAATATCGCGAACGCTACCGAAGTATGGCGGAGGCCGCATGGGCCCTCGCCCAACGATTATCCGGGTAGCAAGGTTCCGTAGAGATAGATCGCCAACACGCTGACCCACAAGACGGTGAGCCACACATCGGTGAACAGCTTGAGCCACCGGGGTGCGGTACGCACTTCCATGAAGTACTGGATGATTATGCGTCCCTTGATGAATGCCAGCAGAACCACAGCGACGGTGATCGGCACACTGGCGACGGCAGCGGCTCCGCGGGTATGACCTGGTGCCAACCACCAGGAGACGATCGTGATCGCGGACAACACTATCCAGGCGTAGGTGGTTGCCCGTGCAGCAGTCGTGGTCATGCGCTCACCTCATCACGTAGAGCAGGGCGAAGATGACGATCCACAGCAGATCCACCATGTGCCAATAGGTGGCCCCGGATTCGACCATGGAGGCTCGTCGACGGCGAGGATTACGCAGCTCACGAACCGTGATGCCCAAGATCAGCAGGCCAAGTGACACGTGGAACACGTGCACGCCGGTAAGCATGTAGTAGTACATGAAGAAGTCGTTGCTCGAAATGGTGTAACCCTGGGCGATTTTCGTCGTCCATTCATAGGCCTTGATCGCGATGAACGCCACCCCGCACAGCCCGCCGAGGTAGGTCAGGCGCAGCGCTTGGGCGTGGTCCTCGGCGCGGGCGGCCTGCACACTGCGGGCGATGAACCAGGAACTGGCGAGCATCACCAGCGTGTTGAGCACACCGATGTTGATGTTGAGATGCTCTTCGGACGTCAAGAATTCCTGCGGGTGCATGGCCCGGAAGATCATGAACATGATGAAGTAGGCACCGAAGATGATCAGGTCGCCAAGAACCATCACCCACATATGAACGTCGCCGGGAAGGTGGACCCTGCGCTGGGCCTCGGTGGTCGTCACCGAAGACGTTGCGGTGGTGTCGAGGTCGGCGGCGGTTTGTTCGGTATTTGCCATGTAGTCGTCCATCAATCCAGGGGTGGCTCGTCGGCCGACTCGCGCTCGTTGGCCTTCATCAGGAAGACGATGACGCAACCGAGCCAGAAGCAAAAAACCGCCGTCCCCAGCCAGAAGGAATTGCACCCGTTCCACGCGAACGGCCCTGCCTTCGAGACGAACACCGCCACCGTCAAGATCTCGGTGACGATTTGCCAGATATTCACGTAGGCAAGCCATTTAGGGAAGATTTCGTTTTTATCGTAGAGAATCGCCACAGCGAAGGCGAAGTAGGCGGTCGAGAAACATCCCAACGATCCGACGTAGGACAGCAGCCCGAGGTCGTACAACAGTTCCAGTATTTGCGGATCACGACTCGGCCGGTACACAGCGGTCAAAAAGGAGAACGCGACCAGCAAGCAACCGGGTAGCGCGCCGATGGACATCGACCCCATGTAGGCGTAGGCCATCACCGATCCGACAGTCATGCGTTTCATGTGATAGACGACGATGCCGTTGGACACCCCGGCGCCCCCGACGATCAGCACCAGCACGCCGAAACCGATCTTGATGGTCAGCGCGTGCGCGTGAAAGAAATGTGCCATCTGATCGACGGTCACATCGGGCCGTGGTGGCGGCATCACCCTGGCCAGCGCGAAGAAGATCACCCCGAACGCGGTGTAGAAGGCGGGCACAATCCAAAACACCAGCCAGACATCACGTTTGCCTGCGCGCGGCGGTCGAGCACGGTCGACGGTGCCGGCGGTCGGTGATGACTCAGTCGAGACCGTGCTGCTCACCGCGCAACCCCCTCCTCGACCGCTTGTCGGTGCAGCACATTGCGCAGCACGAAGAACATCACGACCACGAACAGGGTGAAGGCACCGTTGCGAAGCCAGAAGGAGATTGCGCCGTTCCACGCCAGCGGACCGCTGGTGAACACCGCGGCGCCGACGGCCGGAGCCATCGCCAGCGCGGTGGCCACGCTGTAATGCCCGACCCACCGCGGAAACACCGGGTTGGGTCCGTCGTCGAAATACACTGCCAGCCCGAGTAATAGGTTCATGGCCACGAACGCGCCCACAGGCGCGATGAAGATCATCCAGGCCATGTCATTGAGCAGCTCGATCAGCTCGGGGCTGCGGGCGGGCCGAAACGCCGCGGTTAGATAGAAGATGTCGGCGAGCGCGAACAGGGTTGCCCCGCTGACCGCCGCAGTGAGGTAGCAGTAGGCGAAGACGTGGCTCTGGGTGGTCATCCGCTTCATCTGGACGATGATCACCATGAAGATCGGCAACAACATGATCCCGCACAGGTTGAAGGTGATCATGCTGAACCGAATCATCGCGGTGTGGTCGCTGTAGAACTTCGCGACTTGTTCGGCGGTCATGTCCGGCGACATCGGCGGGAAGAATCCCGGGAACGCCAGGAAGGCGATCAGCAGGACGACACCGAAGACGGGTGCGGTCCACAGGCTGATCAGTTGGGTCTTGATGTTCGCGGTCTTGGGTAGGTCCTCGGCCTCAGCAAGAATCTGCACAGCACCTCCAGAGCCAGGGGTAGCCGATCGGCTACTGCGACGATAGATGATCCGGCGGAAAGACAGCAAGGGTTTCTGCTCGAGCCCTGCGCGGTGCGGGCGCAGGAGTCAGTCGGGCAACTTGAACATGCGTGCGGTGAGGTGGATCAGCACGGAGCGCAGCGTGTCGTCGTCGATGTCGTCGACGAGCGGATTGATCACCGTGCCGGCGATCGCGCCGGAGAACAGCGCCGCCGATATCCGCGCCTCCGTGTCGTCAGCCTCGTTGAGCAAGATCGCGTACAGGCGGGTGATCAGATTGCGGAACGGCTCGTGCTCACCCAACAGCCGCACCATCACCGGGTCGTTCTGCAAGGCCCTAACCCAGCGCCGGCGCTCGACCGCCATCCCGACCACTTCGGTCAGCAGCACCTTGCGGGCGCCGACCGAGTCCGCCTGGGCTTCAGCGGCTTCCAGCGCATTCTCGAGCGTGGCAAGTTCCATTTCGGCGACCGCGATGACGATTTCTTCTTTGGTCTTGAACTTGTGGTAGACGGCGGCCTTGGTCACTCCGACAGCGTCGGCGATCATCTGCAGCGACGTTCCGCTGACACCGTGATCGGCAAACAAATCCAAGGCGGCGTGCAGGATGCGGCTCTGCGCAGGAGTGCGCCGGACCCCGCCGAGCAGGCGCCCGGCGCGGGGCTCCTCGTCTAGCACTGGTTCAGGTTAGCTGAGCTCGGCCACGCAGCTTTGATCTCACAGTCAAACGATAAGCATTACCAAGGCTGGAGCTAATGACCGAGCGCAAGTTTGGCTGATGACCATTCCGACAGCACACGAGTGCCATGACAGCAACACAGCCGACGCTCGGCGTCGACGCCGCCGTGCCACGCGGGTGGCTGTCGCCGGAGCCACCGGGATCGCTGTGCTCGCGCTATTCGCTACCGCGTGGTCTGGGGCCGACGAATCGACGGTCGCGTCCGGCCAGGTACGCCTGGTGGACCAGACAATTCAACTGCCACCGAACGTTGCCGCCGCCTTGCCAAGCTGGCTAACGCCACTGTTGCAGCAGGTCGACGACTCCGGCGGCGACGATTCCAGCGTCGGCAGTGACGACACCACCGTCAACAACGACGACAGCGAGCTGCAGCAACAGCTCCTGCAGCAACAGCAGAATCAGGACGAGGCCCAGCTGTCGGAAAACAATGCGATACAGAGCATGATCCAATCCGAACAACAGGCCCAAGAACAAAATGACCAGGCCGAGCAGCAGTTCACCCAAGACGAGCTACAGGCTCAGCAAACCGAGCAGCAAGCCGACCAGTCGTAGGGCGAGCTCCACCCGCCCATACACTGACCGATCGTGGGCATTCTGTTTGGCTTCACGCCGTGGATCGTCTATTGGGTGCTGGTCGGTAACGTCCCGTTCCTTGTCGCGGTGTTGGTCGCGCTGGCGATCGCGGTCGCCGGGCTGGTGGTCGGGCGCGCAACACGGACACCCGCGCGACCTCTCGAAATCGGGGCTGCCGGAACGTTCTTGGTGCTGACGGCCGTGACGTTGTTGCTGAGCCAGTCTTTCGTCGAGCGGTGGGCTCAGCCGCTGAGCAACGCGGGGATCTTTCTGGCGGCCGTTGCCGGCATGCTGATGGGCAAGCCCTTCGTGCACGAGTTCGTCGCGGCGGGTCAGCCCCCAGGGGTGGTCGAGAGCGATCTATTCGGCCAAATCACTTCGCGGCTGATGTGGATCTGGGTTGCCGTCTTCGGCGGGATGACCGTGTCGTCGTCGACTCCACCGATCGTGCAACGCGACGCAACGATTCTCGACGCCAAGACACCGCTGTCGTTCGTCTGCTACTGGGTCATCCCGTTCTCGTTGTTCGGCGTTGGGGCGCTGGCAACGAAAATCCTGCCCGACCTGATGACCGCCGGGGTCGGCGACATCGTCCGGAAGACCTCGTTCGTCGCCTATGGGGAAGCCACCATCGACGAGCTGTACTACCTGGCGCAGGAACACGCCAACCGCGAAGTCGGTGCCGGACAGGAGGCCTACGACGTCAAGGTCGGAAGCATGGGGACGCCGCTGGTGGGCGACGACACGCGACAGTCGTGGCCTTCGACCTACAAAGTGCGCGAGTCGCGGTCTTAGCCGCCTATAGGCGTGCCCCGCTGGAATAGGCGTGAGCACCCCGAGGTGCGCTTCTGGCAACATAGCGACGAGTCCAGATGACTGATCGCAACGCACAACGCAACGCGCTTGGCAGCGCACTTCCCGGTGACCAGCTGACACTGCCGCAAGGCGTGTGGGACCCGCTGATCGTCGGAGTGTTGGCCGCCGCCGTGAGTCTGGTCGGCGCGGGCCGTCCTTCTTTCTGGTACGACGAGGCCGCGACGATTTCCGCCTCATACAGTCGTTCGCTGGGGCAGTTGTGGCAGATGTTGAACAACGTCGACGCCGTCCACGGCCTGTACTACCTGCTCATGCACGGCTGGTTCCAGATTTTTCCGCCGACGGAGTTCTGGTCCCGCGCGCCAAGCGGCGTAGCGGTCGGAGGTGCGGCGGCGGGACTAGTGGTGCTGGGTAGGCAGTTCTCGTCTCGCACTGTCGCGGTGGCCTCGGGTGTTGTCTGTGCGATCTTGCCCCGGACTACGTGGGCAGGCATCGAAGCTCGCCCCTACGCCTTGTCGATGATGGCCGCCGTGTGGCTGACGGTACTGCTCGTTTATGCCGCACGTCGTGATAACGCTTCAGCCTGGCTGTCTTACGGGATCGCCCTGGCGATCTCGACACTGCTCGACGTGTATCTGGTGCTGCTGTTTTTGACCCACTTGGCTTTCATCTGCGTCTTCCAGCGCAGGCAAAGGGTCCTGGCGCGGTTCGCCTTTGCGTCGGTTCTGGCGGGTATCGCTGTGACGCCGTTCATGATCGTGGCCGTTGGCCAAGTTCATCAGATCAGCTGGTTGGCACCGATCGGGCACCGAACGATCGAAGATGTGACGATTCAACAATATTTCGAGCGAAGCCCGCCGTTCGCGCTGTTGTCGGCGCTGGTGGTAGCTGCAGCTGCTGTCTGGTGGCTCCGCAGATCCAGGCAACTAACGGATTCCGATCGGCAGCTGCTGACCTTGGCGATCGCCTGGCTGCTGATACCGACCGCACTGGTCGTCATCTGGTCGATAGTGGTTCACCCGCTCTACACACCGCGCTACTTGACCTTCACCGCACCGGCGATGGCATTGGTCCTCGGCGTCTGCATTTCCGCAGTAGCCCCTCGACCATGGGCTGCCACAGCTCTCGTCGGTCTTTTCGCTCTCGCTGCGGCGCCGAATTATTTTCTGGCTCAACGTAACCCGTATGCCAAATACGGAATGGACTACAGTCAGGTGGCCGATTTGATCACCACGAAAGCAGCACCCGGTGACTGCTTGCTGGTCAACGACACGGTCACCTTCATGCCTGCTCCGATGCGCCCGTTGATGGCGGCGCGCCCCGATGCATATCGGAAGCTGGTCGACCTCACCCTCTGGCAACGCGCGACCGACCGCAACGACGTCTTCGATACCAACCTCATCCCAGAGGTTGTCGCGAAACCACTGAGCCAGTGCCGCGTCGTGTGGATCATCACCCAAGCCGACCAGTCAATGCCGACCCACCAGCAGGGCACGACGATCCCGCCCGGGCCGGGTTTTGGAACGACCCCCGCCTACGCGGTTCCCCACGATCTGGGGTTCCGGCTCGTCGAGCGCTGGCAATTCAACCTGGTGCAGGTGATCAAGGCCGTGCGGTAAACCGCTACCAGACCCGGATGTAGTCGATCAGCATTTGGCACGGAAAGGTCCCCGCCGCGGGATCGCCGGCGCCAACCCCGCCGACCGCAAGCGTGAACATGGGCGTCATCCAATAGCCGGGGTTGTTGAACGGCCACCGCTTGTCTTCAGGAGCGCCGCCGTGGACGTGGATGGGCTTCGGCGGAACGCTGAAGTACGGCTTGGCTCCGTCGACGTAGTCGCGCCAGAACTTGAATCCATCCTCATCCCAACGCATGCGCCAGGTGTGCCAAGCGCCGTCCACCATTCCGGGGATCGATCTGCCTTCCCAGGTTTTGCCGTTGGATGCCGCGTGGACGGTCGTACCGGGAGCCCAGGCGCCGTTGCCATACCACTCGAAGAGGTCGACCTCGCCGTCGGGCATAGGATCCTCGTTGACGGTCCAGAATGAGGGCCACAGGCCGGGGAACAAACAGTCCAGTTTGATCCGCGCCTCCCACGTGGTGTTGATCATGCCTCGCCAATTGCCGCGCAGCTTGCCGCTGAAGTATTGATCCTTTTCCCGGTTGGCCAACAGGACCAGATTGGAATTGCCGTCGAGAAACACGTTTTGGGCGCGGTATATCCCGTCGACCGGCGGGAACACGTCGTCCTGCCAGGTCTGTATCGTCCACTTCGACAGGTCGGGGCCCTGGCCGGCAGGTCCGTCAAACTCGTCCTGAAAAATGTAGCCCCCGGAAGCGGCGCCGGCCGGCGCGGCCGGCGGTGGCACCCGATCCACCGGCGCGTCCGGTGGTGACGGGTAAGCCCCGGCTTCTGGGAGAGGGATCGCGGCTACCAGCGCACCTAGCCCCACCGTGAGCATGATGTTTCGTCGATTGATCTCAGGCACGCTAGCCAATATATAGGCGACGTTAAGAGCCGGCATGCCGGCCCGCAGGGCTACCGCCCGGCATCTGCCCGGAGAACAACACCGCCCCGACCTAAGACCGCCCCGCCGGCCTTGGCAGACTGTGCGCATGGCACAGATAACTATGCGCGGAAACCCGATCAATACCGTCGGCGAACTGCCCGCCGTCGGATCTCCGGCCCCAGCCTTCACGTTGACCGGATCCGATCTTGGCCCAGTCAGCAATGACCAGTTCCACGATAAGCCCGTGCTGCTGAACATCTTTCCGTCGGTGGACACACCGGTGTGTGCGACCAGTGTGCGCACCTTCAACGAGCGCGCCGCCGCCGGCGGTCTGTCGGTGCTGTGCGTGTCCAACGATCTGCCATTCGCGCAGGCGCGGTTCTGCGGCGCAGAAGGTATCGAGAACGTGAAAACCGCCTCGGGGTTCCGCGACAGCTTCGGGAAGGACTACGGCGTCACCATTGCCGACGGTCCATTTGCCGGGCTTCTTGCCCGCGCCGTCGTTGTGATCGGCGCCGACGGCAACGTCGCGTACGAGGAGCTGGTGCCCGAGATCGCCAACGAGCCGAATTACGACGCGGCACTGGCGGCGCTGAGCGGATCGGCGTAGTTCGGCGACGACCGACCGCCGACTGCTCCAACTACCCGCGGCGCTACGGCGATCCTGGCTCCGGCTTCCAGCCGACGTAGGTCAGATACAACCCGGACAGGGCCAGGCAAACGAACACCACCCATATCGCCGCGGTTGCGCCTGAGCTGTACAGCGCATTGCCGGCGGCGTTGTACGCCTGGGGAACGGTCAGCAAGAGCACACCACGTATCGCCAGAAACCAGCCCACAACAGAGACGATGATCGCCGCAGGGCTGCGCCAGTACTGGTGAAACGCGATGATCACTAGGCCGAATATCAGCAGTATGGCGCCAAATAGCCACGGCCACATCGGGTTTGCCTTGAATTCCGTAAATAGCGTTCGCATATAGGAGCCCCGTACCGCGACCGTGGTCGGCACGATGGTGAAGAACGGGCCTAACGCGCGGGCGAACATGCGGGTGCGAACCTGCGCCTGCTCTGATGTGCTCATTGCTACCTCCATGTCCACAGGAGAACGTATACCGGCCACTGGTCGGTATACGTGATCAGCGGTCGGCATTTCTGCCCGTTGAGCCGTCAGCCGGAAAGCGGTTGTTCGCCGACCTTTGCTGGACTAGACGCCACCAGCAACACGCCTGCGGCGAAGATCAGACCGGTCAGCCAGGGAAAATGCCCAGACGGGGCGAAGCCCTCAGCGGCGATGAACGCCAGGCCATAGGCCGCCATCGCGGTGCCGGCCAGCATGACCGGTTCGGCCCAGCGCTCTGTCAGCGGCGTCCCGATCATTGCCAACGGCGCCGCGAAAAAGTTTCTGCCCCAAGACAGCAGCACCATCTCGACCGCTGTCACCAGACTGAGGATAACCACCCATTCCAGCCGGGCAAGCCACCATTCGGCGGTGCCCTCAATCGGTTGGGGCAACAGTCCGGCGGGGTAGCCGACAATCGCCACGATCACGACAGGGATCATGTGCCACAGGTAAAGAGCCATCACGTTGCCGTTGGCCCTGGTCAGCATCCGTTGGACGAAGCCAGCGCGCAGCGCGCGGTTCAGCGCGGGTGCAAGTGCTACCACCAGCCCCGCTTGCGTGCAAGCGAACGCCAGCATCGCTGTCGACGGCGGGTCGGTGTTCTGCACGGTTTGGCCGGGCACGCCGATCATGCTGACGGGATAGGGGCCCAGCAGGATCAGCAGCGCCAGCGCGACCGCAGATCCGACGACGAGCAGGACGGGTTTGCGGCCGGCTAATGCTCCGTCGTGCCAAGCGATTCCGAGTTGGTAGAGGGCACCCCAGCACAGCAGGTAGTTCAGCACGCGTAGGTGGGGCAGGTGGCCGCCGAGCCCGACACCGTCGACGACGACGACTCCCACAGCAAGCACCGCCGGCACCAAAAGTCCCCAACGCCGTTGTGCGGCGAGCGCGGCGGGCGTCAGCGAAACCACCACCAGGTAAACGGCCAGGAACCACAGGTGCATCGCCACCGCCCAACCCGCGTATTCCAACGTGGAACCGGCGACGTGGCGCAAGCCCACGACGACCACAACTGCCGACACCAGCCCGACGTAGACCGTCGTGGGTCCGAGCACCCGGGCGAGTCGATGCCGCAACCAGGTCTGGCGCGACACACCGTCGGTATCGCGCCGATGCGTCCAGGACACCGCTCCGGCGTAGCCGGCGACCAGAAAGAACGTCGGCACGGCCTGGAAGGGCCACGTCAGCCATTGGGTCCACGGCTGGTCGACAAGCGGGTTCTGCCGACCGAAATATCCGTCGTGATAAGTCACCGATCCGGCCAGCCAGTGGCCCAGCACGATGAGGACCACGCCCGAAACGCGGTAGAAATCCACCGCCAGATTGCGGGCCGGGCGCATCATTTTCGCGGCGCGCCGTCAGACAAACGGCGTGGTGGGGTCGGCCATGACCAGACAATATCCCCGCGCTGCGGCTGAACCGTTCGGCTCCGGTGCGACCACGCCAGTTCGTCGCGCAGGCCGTGCCTCGATCTCTTCCGGTAAACTGGTCTTCTCTTCGTCGAGGGTCGGCGGTACCTAGCTTGGAAGGTGTCCCTATATGGTCACGCGGTCGTTCACCAGACTGGCAGCCGCAGTCGGCGGTTTGGCGTTGTCGTTAGTTGCTGGCGCCGGGATCGCGTCTGCAGACCCTGCGATAGACGCGGCAATCAACACCACTTGCAGTTACCCGCAGGTGGTTGGGGCACTGAATGCGCAATCGCCGGCCGCTGCTGCGAAGTTCAATTCGTCGCCGATGGCACAGGGCTGGTTGCGTTCCTTCCTCGCCTCGCCACCGCCGCAGCGCGCGCAGATGGCTCAGCAGGCGCAGGGCTATCCGGGGGCCGCGCAGTACATCGGACTGATCGGGCAAATCGCCGGCACCTGCAACAGCTTCTGAGCGCGCGTTATGCGCTGACCGGACGCGTGCGCCTCACCAGACTCGTATCCAGTCGATGAGCATGTCCGCGGGATAGGTTCCCGGTCCGGGATCGCCGCCACCGGAACCGGCGACCGCAAGGTTGAACACCGGAAACACCGTGTAGCCCGGCCGGTTGAACGGCCAATCCGGTAGGGAACTGGCGGGCACATCGAAGTATGGTTGCGCGCCGTCGACGTAGTCTTTCCAGAAGCGGATGCCGGCGTCGTCCCACTGGCATCGCCAGGTATGCCATCCGCTGTCCACGGCCATGTTGTGGGTCTTCCATTCGCCACCGTTTGCTCTTGCGTGGACGGTGGTCGCCGAGGGCCAGCTGCCGTTGCCGTACCACTCGACGACGTCGATTTCGCCTTGATCCTCATTGCCCAGCCAGTAAGCCGGCCAGGCACCGGCGGTCAGGCAATTGAGCTTGATGCGGGCTTCCCAGGTGTGGCCGACGCCACCGCGCCAGAGGCTTTGAACCTTGCCGCTGTAGTACGTGGGGCCGTCTTTCGCGGCACGGAGGACAAGGTTGGAGTTGCCGTCGACGAACACGTTGCGTCGATCGTTGCGGTACTGACCGATGTTCTCGGGTAGCTCCCAGAACGTCGGATCCTTGATTTGCTCACGGGCGGTCGCCACCGTCCACTTGGACGGATCGGGGGCGGAGCCGGCCGACCCATCGAACTCGTCGTGGAAAAGGTAGGAACCTGGCGGTGCGTCCGGCGGGGAGGGATAAGCCCGGGCCTGGGGGACGGGGACCGCGGCTGCCAGCACGCCGAACCCGGTCATCAACATCATGGTGCGACGATCCATCTCGGGCATAGGCCAAGCACGATAGCAGCCGGCTACTCGTCCCCCCGCATCCGTGAGGGACAGCTCACAGGTGAGCAAGCAGTCGCTCGGCGAACACGTCGGGGTGCTCCCGATGCATGAAATGCCCGCCAGGGACTTCCTCGACGATGTAGTCGCTTTCGAACATCCGGGCCGCACCCCGGTAGTCCGAGGGCGCGACCACTGGATCACCGAGCCCCGCAAAGACCACTGTGGGCACGGTGATCCGCGCCCGCAGCGATGCACTGGGTATCGGCGAAAGCTTTCGGTAGTAACCGAACGCCGCGTTCAAGCTCGCCGGGTTGGCGAAGCTCGCGCGGACGGCGTCGAATTCCGTTGGATCGGGCTCCCAATTCGGCGACCATCGCCGATAGATCGCGGGAAGTGCCGCGAAGTCATTGCGCGCGAAGCGGTTCGGTGCTCCTGGCAACTTGTATGCCGCAAAGTGGCGGCCACCCCAGAGCTTCTTCGGCGACGGTTTCAGAGCTGCCGGGTGTGGAATACCGATGGCAAAGAGCTTCTTCACTCGATCAGGGCCAAGCGCCGCCGCGCCGTAGGCGGCCGAAGCTCCCCAATCGTGACCGATGATGATGGCGTCGCGCGCGCCGAGTGCTTCGATCAACGCAAGCGGATCGCGCGCCAAGGTTTCTTGGTCCGCGTCGCGATCTGGGATCCCGGTGGGGTGGTAGCCACGCATGAACGGGCTCACCGCCCGGTATCCGTTGGCGGCGATTCGCGGCCGAAGATCGTCCCAGGTGTGCGCCGTGTCCGGGAACCCGTGCAACATGAGCACGAGGGGACCGGAGCCCTCCTCGAGATAGGCGAAGTTCAGTCCGTTCGCGTCGACGAAGTGGATCGCATCAGCCATGGCTAGGGAACACTACGCCTTCTGGTAAACGAGCCAGCGCAACTCGATCGGGGATTCTTCCCGCGTGACGTCGAATACGTCAAGCCCGCTGGCCCAATTGGCAAACCAGGCCGTGGGCGGCCAAGCGCCTTCGGGCAGGTGGCTTTTCTCGTATTCGTAGGCGGAATCGTCGGCAACGAGCTTGAGAGGTAGCAGGTCGGCGGCGTCCGACGTCTCCTCCGACGTGAAGACCATGGTGTTGCATTGCTGCCCCAATTCCCGGGATGCGTCATCGGGGATGTAACCCTCGCGCGGCACGAAGGCATTGAACAGCAACCGCCCGCCGGGAGCCAGGGAACGCGCGGCGAGTTCAAACATGCTGCGCAGCTGCTGCGTCGTCCGGAAGTCGGGCACTAATTCGGAGGCCACAATCAGCTGATAGTCGTCGCGGACGTCATCGTTGGTCGCAAAGACGTCGCGCTCGATCACGTGTACGTCGAGTGATTCGCGTTCGGCCTCCGAGCGAATGATGTGCGCGAGCTTCGGAGCAATCTCGACCGCGTCCACCGGGTGGCCGCGTCGCGCGAGGGCCAGAGCGTTGCGGCCGGTTCCTGCGCCGATATCGAGTATTCGATAGCTGCCGGGATCGGCCGCTTCACTGGCCAGTGCCCACACCCGGGCATCCGGTGTGGTGCCGAACAGCGACCCCTCCCGGGTGGTAACCCAGCCGTCGTAATGACCCGCCATCGTCACCGCTTCGATGTTGACGCGATAGTTCAGGGCCGTGCCGAAGGGAGCGTGAAAGGAGATGACGATGTTCGAACGGGAGGAGGCCTGGTAAGCCTGCGCCAACTGGGTCTTCAGCACCGCCTTCAGCTGAGCAAATTCTTCGGGGGAGTACTGGACGCCGACGCTGGCAAATATGTTGTCGCACATCTTGACGTACTCGTCGATCAAGCTGGGAACGGCCGGCACGGTGATTTGCCCCATCGCCACCGATCGGCGATACAACCGCCGTGCCATCGCTTCGCGAAGCGTCGACGGACTGAAAGCCCCGACGGCCGGATCGTCCACCAGACTCTTTTACACGACCCGGACCAGTTT
>Ga0210396_10004190_pt1 | contig 14152 bp, 15 predicted proteins | sample IncBWH17OmetaG_FD_155466 | JGI IMG/M metagenome (GOLD analysis project Ga0210396, IMG submission 155466) | Forest soil microbial communities from Barre Woods Harvard Forest LTER site, Petersham, Massachusetts, United States - Inc-BW-H-17-O ...
CGGTATTCATGTTGGCACAATGGTAGAAAAAACCTCGGTGGTGTGGCAGGACTTTCCAAAGAAAGCGCAACGTATTGAGAACACGGCGCTGTCCTTCCATGCGTGAGATGAACTTGCGTTTCTCTCCAATGCACAAGGCTGTGAGACCGAATCCAGTGGCAGCTATGCTCGCCAAATCACTCTTGCGGGGTTGACGAACATTGAAGCGATCTCTTACTAGGCCTGTTTCCGGATTCGCCTGCTCCCAAAAAAAACGAAAATTGGCCTTCTCCAGGTCCTCCAGGAGGGGATCATCGAGCAGCGAAGGAGATGTTGAGTCTGGCTCAACAGCTGAGTTGACCAGTTTACTTCTGAAGTTTGCTTCTGAAGGCGAAATGCCCAATGTCGCAAGCGAGATACACCCACCGAATCTGGCAATTTGCTTCAATAGCTCCCGGCGTGCGTTTCTAATATCCACTCGACCGATTATAGCGCTATAGTACGTGACACCCAACCTTCGAAGCGATATGGGCTTTGCTATTCAGCAGTTTGACAGAGCAAATTCGGGCGATTTGATGACGAGCGGCCGCAAAATTACGATCTGGGTTTCTGTTTCAGTCGGAATTCTTCTGGGATTCGCGGTGCTCTACAAGAATTTACACCGTCATTCAAGACCGCAATTAACGGTGGTCGGTTCTGTCATCAAGCAGGACTTGGACACACGCAAGCAATCGCCAATCGCTGACGTGCAAATAATTGCTCCTCCCGAGTTAGCGGCCCAAATTGCAAGGTCCGATTTTTCTGGATACTTCAAAATTAGTTTACCGTCGGAAATCGAAGCAGGTGAATCCATTTTGCTTCATTTTAGGCATCCCGATTATCGCCCCGTCGATTTGAAGATTGTCGTGGATGGCCAACTCAATGTGATTCGCATGATACCGATTCACAGCGAGGTTGAATCCAATCTCGATAAGGCTGCTACTGTGGTAGCCAATGTTCAGGTCAGATATACAACGGAAATAACAACAACGGAGAACATCGGTGCGGGCGCAAAAACGTTCCAGGTTGTGAACACTGGCGGCGTGCCATGTGATCGACATCTTCCGTGTTCACCGGACGGGAAATGGAAAGCGGCAATTGACTCGGAATCCCTAGACGCAGGGGATGGCAACGTGTTCCAACATGCAAGGGTAAATTGTATCGCAGGGCCTTGCCCATTTAGCAAGGTCGACCATGATGATTTCTCACGAACTGCACGCACAATCAATGTCTCGGTCCGGAATTGGTCCGATACGGCGACGTTTTTACTGCAGGGGGAGGTGTTCCATACGCAAGTAAGAGATATCGTTCGAAAGTCATTTCCCGTAATTTTCGGTAGGTCGCTTAACTTTACGCTGCCTGAGGAGGCGGAAGGCGTGACGATGGAAGCGGAATTGAACGGATCTCAGATTGTTTTCCCATTGGCGCCTGACCCGGCGCTAAGTTGGGCCGATTGCCAAGTGAAAACTGAAAAGAACGAAGGAAGCGATTATCGATGTGAACTCAAATCCGGGTATGAGTTCCGATAAACGCAATCAACTTTAGCCGGGTCGACTTCATTAGTGATCGATTCAAAGATTCCCAGCTTTTGGAGCCAGATGATGCCGTGAGGCCAATCTTCATAGCCGATAGAACTGTGGTAGGTCCAGGCGAACGATAGATCGTGAGATGCGTGGAAGCTCCAGACTGCTTTTGCTCCCTGTTCCGCTTCATCCTTCCGGCGACAGAACAGGTTCACTGCGATCCCGCGACGACGGCACGCCTCCGAGACGTTCCCGCTTTTGATGTCTTCCTGCACAATCTGCCACTTCTCTTTAGGGAATCGATCTATGTGCGGTTTCCTGCCCATATTGCCTCCTATTTTGGAGGCCCTGATTCTACCTAAATGAGCTGTCCAGCTTTAGAGGGGAGCAATAAATCATTTACGTTTGAAGGCTCTTATCGACAAGTATGCAGGAAATTGAATGTGAAATTCGATTGTGTTCAAAATCGGACAGCCTTCCGCCAATTTTTTGACTAGTGTTGCATCCGTGCACTGTTCCCCTGAGCGCGAAGAGAGGTCTGTGAAGTTCGGAAGAATGAGACCGCAGATGCTCTCGCCATTAGAGGCAATGTTAGGTTGCTTATGAACTGAGAGGCGATGATTCTCTCCAGGGCCGCCAAGGAACGTGCGTCGCAAGCACAAACGCTGAATGTCGTTTTCTTGGGAGTGTGCAATTGAGCGGGCCAATGGCGGGTGTTAACATGGCAGGAATTCTCGAGAACGCGACATGCGAATTTGGCCTACCTTCGGATACAGCGGAACCGGATCTGAAGATTTCTTCCATTCCATCTGCGTGGCTCTTAAGCGGCCAGGCCCAGACAAAGAGCAGGCTTCTCGGGAAGACCCAGGACCGACTCGCCTCCGTGATGCTCTGGGAATGTGGCGCTGACAACTTCAATTGGCACTACCGTAAAGACGAGTTGTTGATCATCTTGTCGGGCGATGCCTTCATCGCGGGTAAAAACGGCGGGGAGCGTCATTTGGGCCCCTCCGATGTCGTATTCATGCCCTCCGGGAGCGTCGTCGATTGGCGAATTCCCGATCATCTGAGGAAAATCGCCATTCTCAAGACTTCCATAAGCCCACCCGTCGCATTTATTTTGAAAGCTTGGATCAAGTTGCTTGAATTGGCCGGCGCGGCCACCGATTCGGGTCACTAGGCAGAAAAGGTGCATGATTTGCAAGCGGGAACGTCGGCCTAGATTTGACGAGATGATTTTGGGGACTCTGTCTCTTGAACCGCCGCGGACGTAAGTTCTTATGTCTTCCACACTGGTGATTTGCATTTCAGCATTCGCGCCGGCCCCTGATCCCTCCGAGGAGGTTGCACGAAATCGGGTTGGATTCGTCTGCGCCCGGAGAGCCCGAATACCAGGTAAAAGTCCTCAAGCTTTGGAACGACTATCCCCTCAGCTTCGGGGACGAACCTGACCGGAGGGATTCGTTGAACATGAAACCACACTTATCGAGAGCCGTCGAAATCGCGGGAAGTCTTATTTTGCTCGGGTGCCTTTGTACCGCAATCGCACCGAGTGCAGGACACGCGCAAGAAAGATATCCGCCCAACGATAATGCACCAACGGGAAACTACCCTCCGCCAGGGAATCCACCGCCGAGAGAGCCGCGCGCCGGAGGGTACAACCGATTCGAGCCGAAGTACACGTTTTCGCTATTTCTGGGATCTCGTTTCGGCGGCACAATCGCCATTAACACGCCGAATGTAGACTACCTGCCTATCAGCAGCTCTTTGAATTGGGGATTCAATGCCGGTGCGCGCCTCGTTCCGCACCTCTTCGCCGAATTTATGTGGAATCGACAGACCACCACCCTGAGCGCCCACGATATTCCCACCAATGAGATCGTGCCGTTAACCAACAACGCGCACCTAGATATGTATCAGGGGAGCCTGCTCTACGAAATCTGGGCCAGTTCACGATTTCGTCCTTATGCCGTCGGCGGTATCGGCTTCACGCATTTTGATTCACAAGGAATTTTGTCGTTCAGCGATCGCTTCTCCTACAACCTCGGCGGTGGATTGAAGTATCTGTTCGCTCCGCACCTGGCCCTGCGCGCCGAAATGCGTTGGTCGCCTTCGCGGACGACAAGTTCAAAAACAACCTTCTGCGATCCGTTTCTGGGTTGCTTCGTGACAGCCATCAGTAACCATGCCGAGCAGGGGCAAGCGAATATTGGCTTGGAATTTCGTTTCTAGGACTTGCGAACTTCGAATAAAACATGTCCGGACACATTCGAATCTTAATTTCGAGTGACGCTCCCTCGCGGTAGGACCGGTCTGCGGCCAACTCCAGATAAGTCCACTTCTCCGAAGGGGGCCTATCTCGATTTCCGAGAATCCTGCTTGTCAGGACTTAGCCGATTTGGGGCGTGGTCTTCGAAAATTGGAGCGGGTTACCTATCTGGATCTTCCGTGATGATGACCTCGACGTGAGCACCCTTTTTGAGTTTCACATCATCGCCATATTCGTCTGTTAACGTATTTTCAAATCGGAGATTTCGATAGCATTGGTCGGCCTTGTCAACAGCAACCTGTGCCTTTTCCGGCTGGCTCGCACTCAGTGGCGGGATAATTTTCTAGACGGTTCCGGACATGATGGTACTTGGGTGTTCTGGAATTCGCGCAGTAGCTAGTTTCAGAACTGCCTCTCGTGCAGATTTGGTCATCCGTGGCTTGGCCATTTCCTTCATGACGCTGGCACGTGACGCGTTGCAGATCTTTTTCCTGGTTTTCATTTGCAGCATACACCCACCGTGGCGCCGAGATAGAGGCGGCGCATTGCCATTTCGCACAAACGAAAATGTTCGTCCTGAACTTTACTTAGAGTCTCGTAACAATGTAAATAATCAAGCAAATAACTACCAACGTTCCGATTAATCCGTATCCGAACATGATTGGCTCCTAACCTTTGACGAGCGGCTTTCAATGGAATGTGTTGTCAAGGGCGGCTCGCGCGCGGACAAGCTCCAAAGGTTCACCCGGACCACCTTCCGCATTCACCACGTGAGAGGTATGACCGCCACGTTCCATTAAATCCAAGAGCATCATGACGATATTTAGGGTGAATGTCTGTGCTGTTATGGACATTTAAGAACGGGATCGTTCTTGTTAGTCAAGTCGAGAGAGATAGCATTGAATCTTTGAAGAGTTCGATGTCAGCGGTGTCGATTTTGATGGGCGTATTTGTGGTGCCCGCAGGCAGCAAGAGAGGGCGGTTGTCGAGGCGCTCGCGTAAATGCGCTGACATTCACAAATTCTAGGTTGAAGAATCCGACGTTTTTCTGCTCAGTCCTCACTGTAGCTTGACGTTCTACGTTGTTGCCTTCTTGCATGTCTTCAATGAGAGCCTCTCCGCCTTCGCGGCTGCGCGTTCGTCCAAAGCATTGTGAGCCGTGAACAAAGCATTAAATTTGTCGTGGGAAAGAAACGGCCACGTTTCGATATTCCCATCGCACGGACCCGATCCGTGCCTTGTGTTCTGTATTGAACACAAACTGTCATCTTTGCATGGCACACTCACGAGCCTCGAACTATTTCCGGAGGCCCACTGAAAGATGCAGACCAAACCGTATCACGAATTAAAAAAAGAAAGCCATTCCCTGAGTCAGTTCAACGATTCCGAATACGAAAGATGGTCAGAAGGGATCAAGGCCACCAAATCCCCCAAGACTCAATCGGGAATTGAGGGGTTTCTTGGCACGAACGAAAACCTGCAAACCGGACGCGAAGACATTTCCATATTCTTGCAAGAGATAAGCAAAGGCATGCAAACAAGGTCGCCCATCTTGTTTGGGTACCCCGTGAATGGAAAAGTGCTGCAAAACAGCGAAAAAGAAGGTGCCGGTTCGGAGGGAATATGCGCATTTTCAAGATTACGTTGGTTGTTCTCGCGCTAAGTGTTCTGCCGTTGCGCGCAGCGGATTCACCCAATAGCGCTTTGGGCCAGATCGTGGACCGGATAATTACCACGGAACTGACTGAGATGCAAACTCTCAAGGCTTTTACCCCGCTGGTGGAAACGTATATTCAAAATCTCAGAGAAGACAACACCCTGGGTCCCGTTCCGGCCGGAGACCATTATTTCCTCGGCCGCGCGGTTTTAGCCAATGGTGTCAATCTTGAGCCCCTGACAGTCGGCACAGGAGCCAATGGCGGTGTCAAACAGAGAGTGTTTGGCAATCTCGGCGTCATGTTGTCACTGTCCATGGAGTTTTTGCCACAGGGATTCCTGCAGATGGTTTATCTGGATACCAACGGGTTCGACAGGCAGCACTACAAATTTGACTACGTTCACCGCGAGTTCCTTGGAGAAGTCCGTACACTGGTATTTGACGTCGTGCCGTTGCCCAAGGCGGGCAAGGGCCGCTTCTCCGGCCGCATCTGGGTGGAGGACAAGGACTTTCACATCGTGCGCTTCAACGGCGCATACGGCGGCAGCTCGCGCACCAATTACTACTTCCATTTTGACAGCTGGCGCGTGAATTGCGGCCCGAACCTCTGGCTGCCGGCGTTCATCTATAGCGAAGAGTCCGACCTGAATTTTGCGTTGTCCAAGCGCATGTCCTTCAAGGCGCAGACCCGGCTGTGGGGATACAACTTGGGCCGTCCCGCGCAGGAACAGGAACTGAGTAAAATCCTGATCGAGTCGCAGACGCCTATTATCGACCAGACCACTACGGCGAACGATATCGGCCCTGTGGAGGCACAGCGAAATTGGGACCGCCAAGGGGAAGATAACGTGATCGATCGCCTCGAGCGCCTCGGTTTGCTCGCGCCCGAGGGCGAAGTGGATAAGGTCCTCGATACCGTCGTCAACAACCTCGAGGTGACCAACAACCTGGACCTTCAGCCTGAAGTCCGCTGCCGCGTTTTGCTGACATCGACTCTGGAATCGTTTGAAATCGGCCACACCATCGTGTTCAGCCGCGGCTTGATCGACGTGCTGCCCGATGAAGCGAGCCTCGCCACAATGGTCGCTCACGAACTCGCTCACGTGGTTCTCGGCCACCGCATCGACGGACAGTACGCCTTCTTCGATCGACTGATGTTCGACGAGAAAGATACGTTCCGTCATTTCGGCTTCGCACGTACGCAGGCGGAAGATGAAGCGGCCGACGCCAAAGCCAACGAACTCATGAGGAACTCGCCCTACAAGGACCAACTCGACACGGCGAAGCTGTTCCTCGATGCCGTTCAGAGACGCAAGAAGGACATTCCCAATCTGATCAGCCCACACCTCGGTAACCGCGTTCCGGTGAATATGGCGGTGGTGGCCGCTGCAGCGCCGTCGGCACAGTCGTCTGCCGACCTGAACGCCCAGCCGAAGATCGTCGCGTTGCCGCTCGGCGGCCGCGTCAAGATGGACCCCTGGAGCGACAAGCTCGAAATGCTGAAGTCGAAACCCGTGGGAACACTTGCGGAACGGGAAAAGTTGCCGTTTGAAATCACCCCGTTCATGCTTTACCTTACCAGCGAAGTTACGACAAATCGCAGTGTCGTAACGACAGGACCAGTCTCGGAGGTTTCCAAATCCGTGACAGCCAATAAAGTTCCGCAGCAGTAAGTTACATCCTTCCCGATGCTGAGGCGGTCGGCCCTGAGGTACCACTCGAAAAATTTATTGAGATTCCCCTGCAGAACTGTTTGTGGGCGGTACAGGTGCCCAACTCTTCAGAATGGATGTCGAAAGTGCTTCGATGCAACCTAATCCTCCGGTGGCAGTTGCCAACCGTAATCGCCTCCTCAGAAGCCAATTGTCGGGAAGTTCAGTCGTAAAGCCATATCGGGACCCCTCCAGTTGTGTAGGGGGCGAAGGTCGTTTCCAGATACGTCGTTATATATCAAGTGGATTATTTCGGTTTCTACGTTGGCCGAGGAATAGTCGTCCCGACGATCAAGCAGACGGCACAGAGGGTGAGCTTGAGCCCTGGGTCCGACTTACACCAAGAAGAAGGATGTGTCGTGCTTCACTCGGGCCTTTGGCTGCTGTTAAAATGAATGAGACCATCCCGATAGTCGATTATGAAATGAAGATTGCGAAGTATCTCAAAACCAAGATACCCGGAGACCTCTGTTTCCGCATTATCGCCTGACCTGGTTTCGTCGAAGGAAAACACCCTGATTGCGTTAAAGTGAAGATCCGCAAACTCCACCTTCACTTGTCCCGTCAATTCAGCGCTAACTTTTCCGTTGGTGCCCTCTAAACGGGCAGATGCCTTGCCGCGTTTTAACGACGCACGTTCCCGCGCGAATTCGGGCGCTAACACGTTGTATTTGCTGGCAGCCGCCACCTCGAACAACTCGGAAGGGGAATCGTTTACTCGTGCTGGAATCAGGATCGCATTGTCGAAATAATACATCTGCGTCCATGCGACCATTTCTGTAGAGGTATAGCGATCGTGAAGGTTCTTGGCATCAGGATCGCTGGAGTCTATCGCCGCGCCATCCTGGTCTTCGGTCGCCGGTCTAGACGGCAAAGGCTGCAGCTTGAGCTTCGCGTGGGGAATATCGACGTCTACAAGATAGGCAGAGAAAAATCCGGCGGCAATCAATCCTTCAAACTGATCGTAGAAGCTCTGTGGAGATGCTTGTTCGACCACTGTCACGTAGCAATTTTGAAAGTCGAGATTTTCAATCTTGAGAGATCTGGCAAAGCCGACGTAAACCTCGGGTGGGCTTTGCTCACCAATGCCCTCCATGTCGGCCCGGGTGATTGGCTGAACTCCCGCCTCTTTCGCGATCTTGCCATTGATTACAATCCCGGAGGACACGGTGCTCAGCACGAGTCGTGCCCCCACGCCGTTCACACTAACCTCTAAGCCGACGAAGTCCTTCTTGGGACCAATTCGTGTCAGGCGCATTTCCGCGCTGTCGGGCCGACTCGCCACCTGACACGTCCTCTCCGGATGCTCGATCTCGTCCCTCATTACCGTGAGCCGGTGCTTGAAACCAGCTTTCTCGGCACGACTGTAGTAATTACTCTGCGAAGCGATGTTCTCCTCCAGGGCTTTCACTTGCTCCAAGCGGGAGCGAGTTTCGACCCAGAGGCCGACAATATCGGGATCAGTAGGGTCAAGACTGTGTGCCCTATCGATGGCAACTTTGGCCTTCTTGAAGTTGTAAGTCGACTGATACAAACGGGCGAGACCCAGATACGATCGGGCATCCGCCTGGTTCACCTTCAACGCTGCCAGGAAATCGGTCTCAGCCTCGTGAAGTTTTCCTTGACGAATGTGCACTTCACCTAGGGCCGAATAGGCTGCGCCGAGTAAAGGATCGTCCTCGACTGCCTTCGTGGCGGCGAGATATGCGTCGTTCGGTTTTTTCAGTTTGAGATAGACGCGAGCGAGTCCCGCGTAGGCAAGTGCAATATCGGTGCCGCTGCCAATAATCGCGTTGTACTGCTGAATCGCGTCATCAAAATCTCCCATGCGGTAAAATTGTTCTGCTTCCTCAATCGGAGTAAGCGCGGCCGGCTTCTCACTGATCTTCGGAATAGGGGCATCCAGCGAGGTTGCAGGCGGTGGGATATGCGGAGTAGGCCCCTGTCTCCACGGAGCCGGTGAGTTCACAACACCCATTCCAGCGATGCAGAAAACGAGGCAGCACAAAACGTGACGCATCATGGACTCCGAAGGCAATCGCCAGGAAAATCCGTTCGCCCTCGATATTCATCTGACACTCAATCTTACGTGTAAACTTGTGATCGCGCCATCCGCCAGTCAGTGAAGCTATGTCTGACTTTTGACACAGCTCGATTCACAAGTAAGAGGATTTCAAGTCACTGCCACTTGTGCGTATAGGAGGATACCGAATCGAGGTGTCGAGACAGAGACGCATACATTTGGTCGGAAGGTAATACCGCCATGGGGGCGCTTAGACTTGCCTCATCCCACCCTGATACTTTTGACAGGTTGCAAAACACCAGCCATAACGTAGGATCCACACCTACTTTGGGCCCAAATCTGAGTTCTCAAGTAAGTAGTTTCGGGCAGACGGAATACGACAGCCAGCAAGTACTGAAGGGATCTGTGCTTGTTGTTGTCAAAGAGGCACGAAACCATGGTGGAGGAATGTGCGAATCGGGCTTGTTCTGACCCCATCGACTACCGTATGCATGAGCGTTCACCTCCCGAGGCGTTACCGACTTAATTTCTTCGGTGTGCAAAAGTGAACAGTTTCGGTTTGGCGCAGTAAATTAGGATTCGCTTCGTGGAAGGCGAGACAGGGAGAACATGAACTCGATTCCAAGGCTGGGGCGAGTGCTGTTCTCCCTACTTGCCGTTTCTAAATGTGGCTTCCTCTGAAATTTAGTGCCAGCAACGTACTCGATGGCAAATAGAGCGACCGTTCCATGTGAAATAGTCCGCACGGAGGCCTACGGGGTTCCATCATCGGCCTAACAGTACGGGTGATCAACTGTTGTTGTCGGAAGTTTATATCGGATGCCCGCATGAAATTATTCATCCACAATGAATTTTGAATGGAAATGATTGCAACCACCGGACTTGGACCTCATTGAAAGAAGAGCTACTATGCCCGCAACCTGCCCATGTTGTCACAGCAAGGCCATTCGCCGGTCAAAACGACGAGGATTGTTCGAATCATTAATACTGACTCTCGTGTCCATTCGCCCCTTCCGGTGCAAAGTTTGCGATCACCGTTTTTACGGCCTATTTTCTTATAGGCATTCGATTCAATCCGAAGGTACTACATCGCGTCAGCTCGGCGGAATGGGTACGAATGTCGATTCCTCGGCGCCCAGTGACTGAAACATTCCAGGGGCGTAACCGAGCCCACACGTGCGTTCGACCGGCCACCCAGAATCATTTGCATTTGTGATTGAGCTTGCGCTGCGGGTTAAACAGCCAAGTATACGGAACCATGAATAATCGCACTGGATCGGCCGGTTCCCGTAATAGATCGTACAAATACGCCATCATTCGCCGCAATTTCGTAAGAACAATAACTCCCCGACTTTTGTTCAGTTGCGTGGGCGAACCTTGGTGGAGCGCTCCCACCGATTGGAGAGGACGCCTCGGGCGCGAGAGTGGTGTTGGAATCGGCCGCCTGCAACGCTGGGAATTGAAAATGGCCAGAAAACGCTTTCTGCACGCAGCGCTGCCAGAAGTCAACGAAAAGCTGAGGCCAAGAGATCTTATGAGCTTGGGGGTAACAGGCCTTGATCTTCCCGCTTCAACCGTGGTCGGACGGTGGGCGCCCTTCTCAGGACCAATCACTTTGCTCTGACTGAGAACTGACGGGAGGTGCAATTTTACCTTCGCTTTGAAGGTAGGAATGTGAGAAGAGGATGAGATAGGCCCCTGTTCCACTGGCAACACATCGCTGATTTTGATAGCTGCTCCGGAATCAAACGCATCGGATACCAATGGCTTACATTTCCCCATGCATTCAGGTCCGGGCGGAGCCGGCACTGGGGGTCGGACGTCCAAAGCCTTGGTTTCAGTGAGTGCCAATATTCTTTCGCAACACAAATGCGCGGTAGCGTGCTCATTGGTTCGGCTCAGAAGAGTGTCTGCGACAACAAATGGTAGTGAAACAGTGGGCACCGTAACACCGCGCTTTGCCTCCAAAAGTGGCTCCGCTTCTGCCGGGTGAGACGCAAGCCCATACACCATCTCCGGGTTAGGGCTAATCAGATTGCAGTCGATAACGCCGGTGGAATCCATAAAGGGAACTAGAGGTTTGATATCGTCGAGCTGAAATTCGCGGGCAATCTCCTCGATGATGTGCACCGGTACTGGCTGGACTTGGTCTACATAAGCGTTGATAAGCGCATGGTCGCAGAGCAAGTTCGCAACGCGCGGGATCCCCCGCGAATAAAAGTGCACGGCGTCCATGGCCTCGGACGCGAAGATCGGCTTGCCATTGGCGCCGGCAATGTGCAAGCGCGCCTGAATATATTCGTGGGTCTGCTCGAGGGTGAGTGCGGCTGTCTTGCACCGGAGCGCGACTCGCTGCTTTAATTGGCGCAAATCATGTCGTTTGAGCCGCTCTTCAAGCTCTGGCTGACCGGCGAGTACGATTTGCAATAGCTTTGCGTGCGGGGTCTCCAAATTCAGCAGCATTCGAATCTCTTCGAGCACACGGACTGGAAGGCCTTGCGCTTCGTCCACGAACAATACTGGGGTGTCGCCCGCGCGATAGCGTTCAATGAGCCACTGGTTGAGGCGCATCAAGGCATTAAACCCTGACCGCGAGTCGAACGGCACTTCGAAATCGGCCAATATGAAATCAAATAAATGGCCTGCTTCCAAATGTGAGTTGAAAATGAACGCTGTGGGCGTTTTCTGCTGGCGCAGGGAGTCGAGTATGCGGTTAAGGAGTGTAGTCTTACCCGTCCCGACTTCGCCCGTGAGCATCATTAGACCTTTGCGGGCATTTATTCCGAATTTCAGCTCGTCCAGCGCCTCCCGCGTCTGAGGGGTCAGATACAGGTACCGAGGGTCTGGATTGACGTTGAAGGGGTTTTCAGTCAAACCAAAATAATGTTTGTACATGTTGGACTAGGCACCGCAGCTACGATGTTTGGCCTCGTAGAGTTCACGCATTTCCAAACGTTTGCTTGGCGTGTGGTTTGTTGTGGCCCATCCTAGTCTCCTCCAATGTGCTGGAGTTCATTCGGTGCGCAGAGCGGGCTGTTGGTTCTGTCATGACTCTCCAATTCCTCACGCCGAGTCTTCATTTCTTCTTCTGCGGTTGCGAGGAACATTCCGTCCGGGAACTCAACCCATTCAACTCTGAGCCGTTCCAGCGACCGATTCCAGAAAGCTTGAATCTGACCTACTCGTGTAGCCATCATCCCTGTCTGTTTGCCTATATTGCTTTGTCCGGAGCATTCCCTAACTTGTAGCAGAGGGCGATATGGACGATGCTCTGCAGACCCTCCACTCGTCGTCTCTGTGAGTTCCAGGCAGCATCTTAGAAGCAGGCAAAACACGCGGATGTTCAAATTGGAACAATTTTGTAATTGATCTAAGCTGGGATTTCAGTAAGAGTTCCCTCATAAAGCGGGCCCTCTCCGACCCAACCCCAACCAGTGCGCCGAGTCCTGAAAAGTTCCCAGTTAGCAGAGCCTATCCGCACCGCGGTTCTCGTCTAGCTTCGAGATTGCCCTGCCATGTGAGTTTGAGCCGTTCCATACCCAACGCTTATCCGATTAGAGGTGGCCGATCGAAGCCGGATGAGCCGGCTGGGGCATTACGCTTTCTATCCGAGCGGACTGAAACCGTATTGGATAGTGCAATTGCGCGTGGGGCCCAGTTGATTGACGCTAAGCACCTTAGAATCGATTGCCACTGGGCCCAGTCAAGCTGCCGCAGGAACGGCCTGAGCCCTTGGATGAACAAATCTCCGAAAAGATCTTCGCTGCCCGATTCGAGGGCGAGGAAGCGGTTCACGGAGACGCCAAGCGCTTCGGAGAGTTTTTCGAGCGTTCCGAGGCTGGGCGTCATCAGTCCGCTTTCAATGCGAGACAGCCACGAACGGGAAACGCGCGAGCGCGCGTGGAGCTGACATTGAGTCATTCTGCGTGACCTCCTCAATTGCCGGATGCGCAGCCCTATGTTCTCGACTGCCATTTGATTCGCCGATTTTTCGAACAGTTGACGGTCGTCTTCCAGGATAATCTTCGGCACAGCAGGCTGAATCAGACGCTCCACAGTCGACGGCGGGCGCAGGCACCGGCGGCAATTCCCTGTGCGGGTACGATACTGCACGAGTCCGCAGGTCTTGCAGCGGATCACTTCGCGATCTGCCGTTTCTTTTGTGACAGTCGTTTCGTTCATACTGTTATTTTCTGAGCATCCAAATTAGCCCGTTCCTTTCAGCAGAAATGCCCTCTTCCGCTACGAGTTAGTAGCACAGGGAACTGAAACTGAGAGCAACGCTATACACCGTCGCGATTCCGGTGCGCTGTTCAATATTGAACATACGTACGGCCACAAACCGCTTCGGGGTTCGCGAAAATCGAGAGTAGCGAAAGTATGTAGCAGTGAGGTTATTACTTAAGGAAAATCAGAAACGTCTACAGAGCCAAGTCTTGGCAAGCCTCTTCTCGGAATGTGGGGTTTTGCCCCCAACCTGTCTCTGGCCACATTCCGGCAACCCCGCACTTGGCGGGGCGGGGCTATGAGATAAGCTCAATCAGACTCTGCCTCGATTTCACGTTGTGGTTTATTAGGCTCGATCTATCGCGTTGCAAGCTTGTTGCAACGCATGTTCCTTGGCCAGATCCTCTGTCAGGAATTCTTTGTCTCGTTGATGAATCGTTTGGGTTCCTGTTGGATGCCTTATCAAGATGTAATCGCATTTCCAACTGCCCAGTGGGTACTGATGAACTTCCATTTCTATTTCTACCCCTTTGTGGATAGCTTGAATCACAGACATCGGCTCCTGAGAAAAGGTCGGATTTGGCCTCGGGTTTCGCACATCTTGCACCTCTTCTACTCTAGGCGCAACAATGTGGCACGTTTAGGGACACGTCCAGTTCATGGGATAACCTTTAAGGATGGTTTGAACATTGTTTTTCGAAAGCAAAAAGGCGCAATTTCTAG
>Ga0210396_10004192_pt1 | contig 14151 bp, 9 predicted proteins | sample IncBWH17OmetaG_FD_155466 | JGI IMG/M metagenome (GOLD analysis project Ga0210396, IMG submission 155466) | Forest soil microbial communities from Barre Woods Harvard Forest LTER site, Petersham, Massachusetts, United States - Inc-BW-H-17-O ...
AATCTGGGAGTCGCCGATCTTCCAAAGTTCGATTTCCAGGCCGAAGAAATTGAAACGGTCGTCAGTAATTTCATTGAGCCAGTCAAGCGTGGCTCGATGTTCTTCGGTAAAGCGATCCGCGATCCAAATGATCGTGACCGCTTGCAATCCCGAAGCGTAAGTCAAGCATTTGTCCCAAATGACAATGGTCCGTTTTGTCGAGCTGATTCTCGATCAGAACCCACCGATCATTTTCGGTCGTGTCTTTGCAGAGAATATCCGCTCGGAATGGGCCGACTTTCTTTTCCTGTGCCTCGACTTCGAGGTCGAGGCCAAGCGTTTCGCCAAGAAGCTTGATGTTCACCTCTCGCGCTAACCATGGGGTGAAATCCTGCTGTTCGTGTTCCCAGACATCCCGGAGCGCAACTTTTGCCAAGCGACCGAGTGGTTCGATCTTGATGCTCATGCGGCGGCCTCGACGATTTTTTGGGGCATCCTTTAGACGAGCTTCGCCCAGACAGCAGACTACAGGGTTTCGGGCTGAAAGGGAAAAGCCGTCCACTGCGTTTGAAAGTCATCGCCGTCGGTCGGGGTTGATCAGCGGCGGACCGGTTTTCGGGTCCTTCGACCACGCCGGCACGAGGCCCCATCGCATCATCGACAGCTCACGGCTTTTTCCGTCCTGGCGGACGACGGCGCTGCGTCGGGGCGATGTTGTAGCGGGGGGACAATTCCGGTTCACGCAGCAGCTCGAAGATTTCGACCAGGTCACGGGCTGGCGTTCGGAGCGTGAAGCGGCCACACATGCGGGAATTCTATTGTGCGGCCAGCGGTCGCGGCGATGCTCCCGGGCGCCGAGACAGGAGAGGGGCTGCCCCGGGCCGGAGGCGTTCAGATCGCGTCACGCAATTCTCGCAGAATTCACTTTACCGTGAACCGCTAGGCCTTTCGATCTCAGTGTCTCGAAAAAAGCTTTTCAACACTCGGCCTTCGGGGTGTGGGCAACAAATCCTCTTCCGTTTGTATTGAAGTCATCGCCGTCGGTCGGATTCTTTCGGGCGGTCGTCCAAGACCTGCTGCCCGAAAAATCCCGACCAGAGGCGGGGCGTGAGAACAGTCATCGTCGGAGGGAGGAAGTCTGAGGGTGGTCGGGTTTGGATTGAAATGGTCAGGGTCGCCGAACTTGCCAGAGTTTAGTCGTCACAGGCGACTTGGCCTCGCTGCACGGTGATTTTAAAGGGCCATTGCAGTCCGGCGTCGTTGAGGCGCCTCCGGGCGCTGTGGACGCGACAACGGCCTCGAAGCAGCAGGACCGATGCATTTTCGACGCCTACGACTTTCCAGCCTGCCCTGCGTTGGTTACCGCGTCCCTTAAATCACGTTGAGCCCTTGGTTGCCGGCAAGCGCTTGCAGGGCGGCGACCGCTGCCGTGATGGCTTGGCCGGCGGCGCCGTTGTTCACGGTCACATGCGGAGGATTTGGCAAAGGAGCCGCGGTGATTACCTGGATGGTAGCCGATAGGGCATTCGGGCCTACCCAGGGAGCGGGGCCTTCCACGATGAAAAATCGGTGGTATGGGATTGGGTACCCAAGCGCGTCGACGGCATTTCCATAAAACGTGACGAGACGAGACATCGTAGCTCCTTCGCGGGGATCTTCTTAAAAAAAGTCATCCATGCGTTGAAAAGGTGAGCCGTTCGATCCGGCCGTCGTGGCCGTTGCCACTTCGATCGATGACGCGGCCGTTTTTTACAGCCGACGCTTCGTAGATCAAAACGGCCTTCGAGGAATCGGCGTTATCAGAGGGTGCAAATGTGGGCGGCGGCTCGAATTCGTCGCGGTATCGCTCGCCGCTCGAAATCCGCACCGAGCGGACTTCGCCGCGGAAGAACATGTGCGTGTGGTTCTCACCCACGTTGCCGATGACGAAGTTCGTGCCTCCGGCAACTTGCGTCGGTCGGTCTGTTTGAACCTTTTTCCCGTTGAAAAACAGGATCGTCTCGGTGTCCCCATAGACGACGGCGATGTGGCACCATTGGCCGTGTTCAAGCAGTTGTTGGCTCAAAAATCCGCCCTTCAGAATCTCGACGTTCGCGTATCCCGCCTTTACCCCGAAGCCGATCCCGTATTCGTTGGGAATATCGCTGCCGAACAGGAACATGTCGCTGCGGAAGTCCTCCGTCCGCAGCCACGCCTCCAGAGTGATCGGGGCGATTCGCTCGAGGGTCGTCACAATGCGAGTGGAACCGTCGAAGACGAAGACGCCATTGCGGACAAATTCGGCGGATTCCGATCCATCTGTAGTGGACGTCACCGGGCGCAACGCTTGCTTCTTCGGCGGCGGAGTTTTCCAGAAATCGTGGCCAAAGTGCACTGCGAATCCAACGGCAACAATCAGAACCGCAGCTGACACCATGAGCCACAGAGTTTTGCGAGCGGCCGTTGATCGCCGCCAGATAGGCGAACGCGAGAAGACTCGCAGATCATTCGACAGGGCTGCCGCCGACGAATATCGGGAGCTCGGGTGCTTCTCAAGGCACCGAAGGCAAATTCGTTGAAGCGACGCAGGAACTGACGGATTGATTTCGCGAAGCGGCCGCGGTGAACGGAAGAGGATTTGTTCCCGGACCTGGGCCGGAGTTTTTCCGTCGAATGGCAATTTCCCCGACAAGAGTTGATAGAGGACGACGCCGAGACTGAAGATGTCCGCGCGATGATCGATGAGCTGCGTTTCGGTGGTGAGCTGTTCCGGGGCCATGTAGGCGAGCGTGCCGGACGACGCAAGCCGACGTTGGAGAAGCTCATCGTTCGTGACCGCGATTCCGAAGTCCGCGATATGAGGTTCGCCAGCCTGGTCCAGAAGAATGTTCGCGGGCTTGATGTCGCGATGGACGAATCCCTCGTGGTGTGCGTATTCGAGATACTCCGCGACGTGCATCACGAGACGAACCGATTCCGCAATCGTCATCCCGTGGGCAGCGAGACGTTCCGCCAGGTTCTGCCCTTCGATCAGGTCAGAAACGATGAATGTCCACTGGCCCTCACGAGCCACATCGTGAACGGTCACGATGCCGGGAGACTTGAGGGCGGCGAGCTTGCGAGCTTCGGACAGAAACGTGTCGGACGCTTCTGATCCTGCAAATCGCGGAAGTTTGACTGCAACAAATCGTTGCAATTGGGAATCGAACGCCTTCCAGACCTGGCCGAAACCGCCTTCCGCGATCAATTCGTCGAGGCGATAGCGGTCGGCAAGCGTCTTTGGCACATGCGGCTGGTTGGTCGGCGAAACGTCCTGCGAGTGGGTTTTCGTTGGGTCCTTGCCAAGCCACGCCATGTCCTTGAGCGCTTTGATCCGTGCTTCGATCTCTGGAAGCAAGTCCTGACGGTCGGCGCAGAGGTCTGGGACGGAGAGATTCTCTCCGCGTTCCCACGCCTCTTCCCATTGAAGAAGCAGTTCAGCAATTGTGTCGTCGTTGTCTGTCACGCCCTGCCTAGCCGATGTTGGACATTTTAGTTCGGGTCGTGGGAACCGAGTCGCAAAAGGCCCGCCGTATCGCTAAGCGGACGACAGGTGCCGAACGGGTCATTTTATTGTGCCGTTACGGCGTTTCCTTCGGTTCAGGCAGGTCGCATTCAGCAAGGCGTTCCCGGAGCAGGATTCTTGCTGACTGCCAGCGCCGCTTGACGGTCTTCAGGGACACCCCGAGGATCTCGGCGGCCTCGGGTTGCGTTATCCCTTGGTACCAAACCAAATCAAACACCCGGCGTTCATCGGCCGGAAGCCGTTCGACTTCTTCATGAAACCGCGTCCAGCCGTCGATGTCCTGTGGCTCAAACGCGGGACTCGCGTGACCGTCAAGCGAATCGCGCCGCTCGCCGGTCGAGCGGTCGGTCTGGTGCTTGGCACTGACGCCCCGTGGGCCGAAGTGATGACGAGCGAGATCGATCAGCTCTCGCCTAATCTGTGTGGCAGCCCGCCCACAAAACTGTTCCGCGGAGATCGGCTTGACCTGCGCCAGAGAGCGATGCAAACGAAGCAGGGCGTTCTGCAAGACGTCATCGGTTTGTTCCCATCGGTGCAACCTTGCGTAATCGTCGTGGAGCATTTTACGAGTCAGGCCTCGGAGCCGGTCGCAGACGTGGGCGATGATCGCGTCTCGCGCCGCCGAATCTCCATGAGCCAGAAGGTCCAGCATCGATCGAAGGCGCGTCGTGTGGCCGCCTGAAGGGTCCAAGCAGAAACCATCCTTCCTTCAATTCTCATCAAATTGACCGAGCGTTCTCTCGTAGTCTTAAGACGTTGGCAAGATTGAGGTTGCGATTCTACCAAATTGCGCACCGGGTCGCCGTGTTCAAGGTCTTTAGAATTCCGTGACCCTTTCAACGCGATCCCTCCGCTCTCTTAGGCAGGTTGGCATTTGCTGCGAGATAAAGTTAGTCCGTCCGCACGTTCAACAATGGCGGGCCGGGCGTACTGCGGCGGTGGCCCAAGATGTCGGAAAAATGATGCGTGCGCGGTTTGCGCTTGGTTGGTTCGCGGGCTGTCCCACGCAACGCTCATGCTTGATACGACGATCGAGCTGGCTCATGATAGACGCGCGTTCACGAGTAACACCGCCGGTCTCACGTGCGAGGTTTTCAATGGCAGATGCCGCCAAGCGACTCGTGCGCTGTCCGCACTGCTCTACGCAGATGCGCGTCTCAACAAAAAAACCCGTCATCTTTTGTCCAACATGTAAGGGCAGCATTGACCTGTCGAGCGCGCCGGAGGCATCGGCGTCGCCTTCCCCAGATCAACCGCCTCCCAAAAACGCGCCGCAACAAACGCCAGCCCGAAGTTTGGGTGAATACTTGGGCCGGTACTGGAAGACAACTCGCGGCGGGTGGCTTTTGCCGGTTTTCTTCGCCAGCCTAATCGCAATCGCTCTGAGCTTGCTCAAACCGTTGATCGGATTGAGAGGGATCTTCTTCCTCACGGCGACTATCGGTGGGCTGTTCGTGCTCGCACTGTTGGCCTTCCTAGTGATTCGAACGGTTGCCTATACGATCGGGCGGCGACGGGTCGTTGATGAAGATGCACGTAGTATTGCGGCCCGCGTTGCGTTTGCCAGTCTAGTCACGTTGTTGTTTCCGTTTGCGCCGCTCGCTGTTGCCGAGATTTGGGGACCTAACGAAGGGCATGTCGCCGGCTGTTTGCCTACGCTGAAGCAGCCGCAGGCCCAAGTGCTTCGGGTTTTCGATCGCGTCGGAACTGTCCATCGTCTCACAGCGGCCGTTCGCGGCACAGCTGAGGAGGACACAGTGAACGCGGTCGCAGCGACGGAGCCGAACACAGTCGCGTTCGCCGAGCCGGCGATCAAAAACACTCGGATACCTGCTAAAGAAAACGATGCCGAGAAGCGTCCAAAGCCAGCAGCCGCGAAGGACGCCGAGGGGGGTGCGAAGATAACTCCGGCAAAAGTGGAAAAAGGAGGCCCGGATTCGGCAGCAGCGCCTGATAGCAATGCGCAGGAGAACGCCGCAAGCAAGCAGACTCAGGTTCCCGATAAGGCAAAAGCCCCGGTGGCTGAAGACTCGGTGCGCGATCGCGAGCCACTCACCGTTCACGAACGAGATGACGCCACCAAAAAGCCGACAGACATGCCGCCAAAAAAGGGCGAGTCCGAGAATACAGTCGTTGTAGCCGAGGGCGCAGGCACGACAAAGGAAGAGGCGCTTAAGGACGCCTTTCGCGCCGCCGTGCGGCAAGTGGTCGGCGAGGTCGTTGATGCCGAGACACTCGTGAAAAATGAAGATGTGGTTAAGGATCAGGTGCTCACGTACAGTGACGGCTTTGTTCCCGAACACCAGGAACTTTCGGCGACGCATGACAATGGCATCTTCCGTGTAAGCATTCGGGCACAAGTGCGTCGCCGCAGCGTAATCATGAAACTCAGAGCGGCAAACGTCACGACGAAGGAGGTCGCCGGTCAGAGCATATTCGGCGAACTTGTCACGCAATAGTGCGGAGAGCCTTTGAAGGCACTCCCGGCAAACCGGGATTCCCTTTGGCGTACCTAACAGCGGAGGTTATCGGTGAGCCAGCAATTCAAAAAAAGGACGCCGAAAACGCAACACTTGCCATTAGGGTGCAATCCAAGGTTGATAAGCAGGCTTTCGAAGCCTTCGCGAAAAGATTGATGAATACCTTGGACGGGGTGGCGAAGCACAAAGGCGAGTTCTCTCTCACTTGCCGGAGTTGGGAATCGAAGAGCGGACATCCATCCCGGCGCGGAGGCAAGTTCTCTGTTCCTCGCCGAAATTCCGAGCCGGAGAACAGGGATGGTGCATCTGGGCAGGAGACTGGATTCGTCGTGAAGGGGGCGTCGTATGGTCTGCAAGCGATTCACAAACAAACGCTCGGCACAACATTCGGAATGTTGTCCCAAAAGCGATCGGCGGAAGGAGAGAACGCACCATTCGCGCTCGCCATTAACACATCCTGCGATAACTCCTTTGAGAGAACGGAATGGAAATACTATATCCTCGACCGCTCCGTTCTGTCCGTGCTTGCTGCATGCGCTTGTACGGTGTGCGAACTCAAACTGACGTTGTCGGATCGCAACGGCGGCGACATCGCAGTCGCGCGAGCGTTCCTGGTGACAAAGGATCAGCTAGGGTGGACTGCAATCTCTCCGTTGGCGTTCGACGGGATGCAGTATCATATTAACTTCGGCAACCCAAATGAATCCCTCCGCGCGTCGGGGTTATGGTCTCCGGGCTATCGGAGCATCGTTGGACCCGAACACACTCCGGCGGGATTTGGAGATCGGCTGGGGTTTATTGGACCAATGTTCTTCACAGAGAGCATGAGCAGCTACTTTCCTACCATCGACCATGTTTTCCTGGTTAAGCTATCACTTGCAGAGATCGCTCGCGTTACGAAGGCAAATGTTGAGCTACGTTGTGACGGGAACGTGCCGCCGAACGACGACGAGATCAAGGCTGCCGACACAGGTCGTTGAAATGGAAGGAGCAGCGCTGCTTTGTAGCAGCATCCGAAGCGTGGAACCAAGAATCGCTCCCGACCCGGCGATTACGCGGTAGCAGAATGCTTTCCTTTTTTCGAGTCGCCAAGTTGTCATCAAGCCGGATCGCGTTGCTTAGTGCGTTGTTAAGCGCCGTAAATGACTATTGCGTTTTACGGAGTATCCCTATCCTCTGGGACGACCGCTAAGGCCGAGGAAATCATACACGGTTCGGAAATGACGCGGTTACTCGTTTTAGCCTGTTTAACAATGGCCCTCGGGCCGACAAAGCCGGCATACGCGAGAGCCAACAACCTCGAAGCACAGGAGCAGGGGGATGCTGGATCAAAAGCTGCAACTACGTGCTTAAATAGTGCTGCTTTGCCTCCCTCGGTTCGGAAAGCGATGCTCACTGTGCTGCGACAGCACCCGACGGAGACCGTTGGTCAGGACGGACTGGTGGGGAGATGTTCGGAGTCGCGGCGAAACAGTTGCCCACTGGATCTATTCGGCCACGCGCGGTGCCGGCCACATTAGAGTTGACGCGTATGCTCGCGGTTCATGAGCTGTTGAGCGGAAAGTCTCTCTTGGATCGCTACGCGGCCGCCGGCCTGACGGACGCAACCACCTTGAAGCGGGCAGTGTTGGGAGTGGCGGGCAAGCTCAGCGTGAAGGGAAGGGCGAGCGCCATGCTCCAGGGAGGAGCGATCGAAGGAGATTATGCTGTCGCGTATGTGATCGCCGATGAGCGAACCTTAATTGCTCAGCTCTTTGAGAAAACGGAATTGGATGCGGTTCGCGCGGCATACCGCGACGTGATGCAAGAGCAGGCCAACCGTTTAATCGAGCGATCCAATTGGAGGGACGCCCTTCTGCTTTGGAACCACCTGCACAAGCAGAAACTGGTCACCCCCGAGCTTTACCTTGATGCGGCGAAATGCTTCAAGGAATTAGACCATAAGGACGACGTGGTTCGGATATTAACGGAAGCAATTGAAGTGTATGGGTCGCAGGGAACTGTGGAATTTCTGGAACGGACGGGAGACATTGCGCTAAGCGTTCAATGCGAGTCTGCCCAGGTTTTGGCATATGAGCTTGCTTCTCAGCGGCTCACGAAGATGCGGACTCTGCCCGAGGCGCGGACCAGCGTTCAAAAAACACCAGACTGACCACTTTGCGGCACCATTGCTCTGGAAACCCTGTTTGAAAGGCCGAAAAATGCGAAAAGCTAGTGTGTGCGCCATGGCCGGTCTTCTGCTTGCAGCTTACCTGGCACCTTTGGTTGCGCAGGCGCAAGTGACTGCCGATGACTTTCTCCCTGTCGCGCAGGGCGGCTCCAAGGAGGTCAAAGAGCCGGCAAAGGTCGAAGTCAGGAAGGATGTGGTCACTGCCGCTACGATGCAGGATGGCATCAATGCGGGTATCAAAGATACCGAAAACAAAGCAAGGCCGGGTGTGGCCATCGAATGGACGCGGACCATCGAGACGCCGAGCGGCACTGGATATGTCGCCACAGGAATGTCGATTTACAGGGTGATGGAGAATCCCACGGCTTCGCGCATCGCCAAGCGTAACGCATACGTGGTCGCATTTGTTCAAGCCAAGAAGAACCTGGCCGAATTCCTTGACGGACTAACCGACGAGGGGAAGGACAAGATCCGGCAGTCTCTTGTCAACATTACTCTGCCCAAAGAGGAAATGACAAACCTCTCAAACCGGACCCAGGAGTCTCTGAAACAGGCGGTGAAATCCTTAATACGCGGTTTTGTAATTTACGAAGTTGAAGATGTAACGGAAAACAAAACGGTTTATGTAAGCATTGTTACGACACCTAAGACACGTGGAAAGATGTCACGACCGGCGCCAAGCCAAGTCGATGCTGGCACTCTCCGTGACGGCCTCAATCAGGTGATTGTCGAGGTTCGTTCCGGCTTGGTGCCTCCGGTCGGTGGCCGCATCATCACTGTGCCGACGACGGGCGAGACGGCATTTGTTGGGTTTGGTAGCGCGGTGGTGCGCGAGAGCAAGAATGCAGCCGTGCAGGCGAAACTTAATCTCACGGCACAAAAGATCGCGGACGCACGAGCGCTCGACGGTCTGTGTGGACTGATCGTCGGAGACGAAATCATTTGGGAGGGGCGATCAAAGGAGTTTACTAAAGACGAGACGCAAGAGTTCGAATCGGCCACCGAGGGTGACCCGCTGGCCGCCAAGGACCCGGCAGCGGCTAAGAAACTGGAGAAAGATCGACAATCATTTGTTTCTCGGATGGAATCGAGTGATGACTACAGGAGCGCCCGCAAAGGGATTATTCCTCCTGGTGTCAACCACCGGACCTGGTTCGATGAGGACAAGGCGTTCTGCTACGGAATGGCGGTGTACGTGCCCAGCACGGCAAATGCAGCCGCAAAGGCCGCCCGCGAAATGCGCGGGGGCGACATCGTTCAGCCGACAAGTCGCGGAGGTGACAAAGATGGAAATCCGTCGAGTGGTTTCCTCGATGAGAATGACAAAGTGCAACGCCCTGGCAAGGAGGTCAAACCCGGACCGTCCGGTAAGATCAAACCCGAATGAACACTCTACTGCAGCACCGCACGCGTTTGGCCAACAACCCCGACGCGTACGAGCACGACTTGGTACGGGTAAAAGGCACAACTGCCCCGAAACATCTCAAACAATGCGGGTTTTCCCGGGTGACCGGCGAATTAGTCAACAAGTTCGTCGAGTTCGTCTTCGAGACCCAGGAGCGCCGACCGTTCTTTCACGTTGAGGTTGAGGGGCGGCCGCCGTTCTGTTGGAACGCCCCGAAACATTGGAACGAACCCTACATCTGCTACGAATGGGGCCACCTTCGGTCGCGGAACCAGAACGAGGACGCGCACCAGATCGAAAACCTCTGCCTGCAGTCGGCGCGATGTAATCAGCACATCCAGACCTCGATGAATGTTGAAGAGGTCCTGCAGTGGTTGAGCGGCTCGCGTGTTGCTACCCGCATCAATGACGTTTTAGAGCGCCGCCGCGAGCTTTTCCAGAGCCCCGAGTGGAAGCGATTGCTTGCAGACCTTGAGGGTTTCCGGTAATCGCGCTTACTTCTTGCGTTTCTTTCTCGGCTTGCTCGGTTTTGGTGATGCCGCTTCACGGTTGTCGATGGCAGCCGTTGTCGCCTGTGACTCGGCCAGCGCATAGAACTCGTGAAGTTTGGCCTGAAGGAGTTTCTTTTCGGGGAGCCGGGTCTGGTACTCGGCAACCAGCGCCGGCGAGACGGCGCGGCTCAGGGCGTACTCAACCACCTCGTGGTCTTTGGTCGCGCAGAGCAATACGCCGATGGATGGACGTTCGTGCTGTTTACGTACATCGCGGTCGAGCGCTTCGAGGTAAAACTCCAGCTTGCCGAGATGTTCGGGCTGGAACTCGTCGATTTTTAGTTCGATGGCCACCAGGCAGTTGAGAGCCCGGTTGAAGAAGAGCAGGTCAAGGGCGAAGTCGCGTCCGCCGACCTGCAGCGGGTACTGACTACCGACGAAACAGAAATCCCGGCCGAGCTCGATCAGGAATTGTTTGAGTTGTTCGACCAAGCCACGGTGCAAGTCGGCCTCGGAATGGGCTGCTGGAAGCTCCAGGAATTCGACCAGATACGCGTCTTTGAAGACGTCGGCTGCTTCGGGATGAGATTCTGTCACCGCTGGTGACAGTTTTGCCGGGGACAGTACGGAACGCTCGAAGAGCGCTCCGGCGATCTGGCGTTCCAGTTCCCGTTTTCCCCAACGCTCCCGCAGCGAAAGCCGAAGATAGAACTCGCGTTCCTCGTCGCGTTTGCACTTCCCGAGAATGAGCAGATTATGACTCCAGGATAATTCTCTCACCAGCGGTGACAGTTTTGGCCGGTTGCGGTAGGTCTCGAAAAACTGCATCATTCGCCACAGATTCCGGGCGGAGTAGCCGCTCATGCCGGGATGGCGTTTGTGGATGTAATCGGCCAGGGCCTCGACGGTTCCCTCCCCCCATCCGTCGGCAGCGATCCGTTGGCTGATGTGCTCGCCGATGTTCCAGTACAGGTCAATCAGTGCCGTATTGACGGCAGCGATGGCCCGCGTCCTTGCGGCGTCGATCAGCGCGAGCACCGCGTCGAAGTCGATGTGCGCTGGGGCATTCGTTGTTGTCTTGGCGAGGGATTGGCGCTTGCCGCGCCGCGACGTCTTGCTCATGTGACCCTGTCCGTCTTGCAGTTCGGGCGGTCGATAGCAGGCTGGTTCATGCCGATGTTCCGGGCGATTCTTTGTGGCGAAGTCTCCGCACTCGGATAGCACTCAGTGGAATCGAAGTCAACGGGTGGGCGCTGTTCGTGCCACAAGACGAAGCCGGATTCCGGGGCTGCCACCCTGAATATTCACCCACGAATCCCGCGACCCGGACTCAAGGCAGGCTTGGTTCCCTGTCCTTGGGTTGCCGCTCCATCGCGATGCGTTCCTGAAACGTCATCGGCGGCTTGCCGGATGAATTCTCCTCCGATGCCGGCGGCGGCGCTGCCACTTTTAATGATGTGGCGTCAGATTGAATCGCTGGATCGGAAGCGGGAAGCGCTTCCGTCCGGCGGCGGATGCGGGCGGTGACCGGCTCCTCGGCGGTCGATTGGTTTTGGCGGAGGCGCTGCGGCGCGGCTTCGATGCTGTGGGAGGCCTTCAACATTTTGATCTTTTCGGCCAGTTCGGAGACCGTGGCCTTCGCTTCATTGGCCTCGACCTGAGCCGTAGCGGAAAGCCCGGCCTTGAGCTGGTCTCGCAGGCCGGTCAATTCGGACAGATACCGCTCATGGACGAAGGGCTTGCCAAGCCGGGCCTGGTAATCGCGAAGCTGAGACTCGGCGACAGTGAGGTCTTGCCGCACGCGGTCGCATTCGGAACCGTAGGCGCCTGCTAGGCGTTCCAGGGCGTTGAGCACGGCTCGCGGACCCTGATGGTCTCTCGAGAGCTGCGATTGCCGGCCTACGGTCCCTTCGACGAAGACGCTGGCTGGGAATTCGGGATGCAGGACGATGCCGAAGCGTAATCCTCGATAAACACCGATCGGAATTCGCGTCATCTCATCCACGTGGATTGGCAACCCGTCGAGTTTCTTTCCCACGATCGCGGGGATGTCCTCGCGGGGAAACGTGCGGCCTCCGATGGCAATCGGATCATCGGAGTGGTCGGTCAGTGTCTGCTGGTCGACGCTGAGCTTGCTCAGACGCTCCGACATGCTGGCGATGGTCTTTGGCAGGTCACGGACGTTTCGGCGCGCGACGTATTGCTCGTCGAGATGGTTTTTCTTGAGCAGGGTGAGCCGTTGCAATTCTGCGTCGGCCTCAGCGAGTGTCAGCACGGCCGGGTTGCCCGACGCGATCGCCTTCACCTCGGCATAGGAGAGTTCCTGGCCTCCGATGTCCTCAGCGCGGCGTGCGGCGTTGTCTCCGGTGATGACCTGCCCGATGAAACGGGCTTTGGTCTCCAGGGCCTGCCACATGTAGGCGTCAAATGATCCTTCGGTGACGTAGCGGTAGACCGCCACTTCCTCGTTTTCGTTTCCCTGGCGAAGGATGCGGCCTTCTCGCTGCTCGACCTCAGCCGGCTTCCACGGCGCATCGAGATGATGGAGGGCGACAAGCCGCTTCTGAACGTTCGTGCCCGTGCCCATTTTCTGCGTGCTGCCGATCAGCACGCGGATCGAGCCCTGCCGTACTTTCTCGAATAGGGCCTGCTTCTTGGCATCCGACTCTGCGTCGCCGATGGCGGCAATCTGCTCGGCGGGAACGCCGGCAGCGATCAGTTTTGCGGTGATATCCTCGTAAACCGAGTAACCCCACTTCGTGAGATTCACGCCCATGTCGGCGAAGATCATCTGCGTACCGCGCGTCGCGGCCGCGTTCTTGCAAATATCGGCGACATTCTGGACCAGGCGGTTGACCTTCGACTCCGAGAAATCTTCTGCCTTGGCCGAGAGCATCCGCGCGTCGGTTGCCAGTTTGCGGCCATCGGTGGTGATGGCAAGCGCGTTGTCTTCCCTGGGATCGACTTTTTGCGACCGCAGCCGCTCGTAGCGAGCAACGAGTTCCTGCTGAAGCTCGCGCTGCTCGTCGGACATTGGGCAGGCGATGACGGTCGGCTTGCCGCCCTTGAGGCGGGGGCGTGGCAGGTCGAGCATCTCGGCCGTCTGGACATCCGAAAACGCACGGAACATCTGCTGAAGTTCCGGCAGATTCGTGAAGCGGGCGAAGCGGCTGCGGGGACGCAGGCCGGCGCCATCGGGTGAGATCTCCATCGTGTCGATGACTTCGCCGAAGGTGGCCGCCCACGCATCGAAATGCTCGAGCCCGCGGCTCTTCAAGCCCTCGGGGTCGAGGAAACGCTGCATCGTGTACATCTCAACCATCGTGTTAGAGATCGGCGTGCCGGTGGCAAACGTCACGCCGTGGCCGGGATGCTGCTCGCTTAGGTGCCTGGCCTTCATGTAGACGTCGAAGGCACGCTCGGAGCCTCCGGTCTGGATGCCGGCGACGCGATCCATCTTGGTCGGCGTCTCCAGGTTCTTGAAATAATGCGCCTCGTCGATGAAGACGTGATCGACGCCGAGTTCGTCGAACACCAGCCCGTCATCCTTCTTGTCCCGGGCGAGGAGGTCTTTGAGTCGCTCTTCTCGCGCGGCCTTCTGTTTCTCGATGGTTTTGATGAGGTTGCGATTGGCACCCTTATCGGCCGCGTGTTCGCGCAGCAGTTCGTCGTATTCGGCGATTTGCTCGCGCAGGAATTTCTCCTGGTACTCAAGCGACATACCGATCCGCTCGAAGCTGCTGTGCGTCACGATGATGCCGTCCCACTCGCCGCTTGCGATCTTCGCTGTTAAGAACTTGCGGCGGTCGCGCGTCAAATCATCCTTGGCGGCTACGAGCAGCCTGGCGTTGGGGTAGAGCTGCATGAACTCGCGGGCGAACTGCTCCAACAGGTGGTTGGGGACCACGTACATCGGCTTCTTGATGAGGCCGGCTTGTTTCATCTTCATGCCGGTCGCGGCCATCGTGAAGGTTTTGCCGGCGCCGACGGCGTGGGCGAGCAGCGTATTGCCGGAACTCATGCCGCGCCACACCGCGTCGTCCTGGTGCGGCCGCAGCCGGATGGTCTGGTTCATGCCGGGG
>Ga0210396_10004194_pt1 | contig 14149 bp, 3 predicted proteins | sample IncBWH17OmetaG_FD_155466 | JGI IMG/M metagenome (GOLD analysis project Ga0210396, IMG submission 155466) | Forest soil microbial communities from Barre Woods Harvard Forest LTER site, Petersham, Massachusetts, United States - Inc-BW-H-17-O ...
ACGATGGATTTAAAGATCCGCATGGTTTTCCCCTCGATGTGCACGGAACGTGGACAAAATTGTGTGAGTGTCGTTCCTGTGATCTGTGTTGTAATTGTGGACGTTGTTACTGGTGTGTTGTAGCGAAGGTACATGCGAACGGGCGGCTCAGGCTGTGGGCCAGCTGTGTACCGGATTAGAATTCTCCCCCGCCCGATTGGCTCGGTTGGCTAATCAGAATGTCGCTACGCTGAGGGGCTTGGCGGTGAATCGCAATTCTAAAGGGAAGGGCTTGCGGATTGCCCGGCATCTCATACCCAGACGAAACGAGATTCGCGTTCGGTTCCGGCGTCACCTGCTTGACCACACCCTCCGGGGCGGTGCTGTTGAATCCTCCGCGCAGCGAGAAGCTCACCCGATTGGCTGCCGGTCAATTACAGGCGCTCAGGATCCTAAACGCAGGCCCGGCAACGGTGTCGGAGCTATCCGGGGCAATCGCAAGCGATGTCGGTGCACTGATCAATCACCTCGCCGCTGACGGCTGGTTGACGGTCACCGTGCGCGCGGGAGAGAAGGACCTCTACTCCATCCGGCCGTTCGGACAACCGGCGCCACGGCCGGCACCGCAGTCGTCACACTCCACGACCTTGTCGAAATTCACTGTGCTGCACCGTGACTCAGAGGGTTTCGTTCTCGAGCATCCGCGAGCGTGGTGCGATCTGCGCATCCATGACTCACGTCTGCTCGTGCTGCTCGACGGGCCCGACGCGAACGGCTCCGACTTGCCGACCGCCGTCGTGTCCCTGTTCATCGCGGACCTGCAGCGGTGCGGTGTCCTCGTTGCCGCCGACGACGAGGGCAGCAGATTCGAGACCCTGAGTTGGAGCGCACCGGATCTGTGGTTTCACCGTCGAAGCACGCTCGGTGAGCGCAACATCACGTGGGACCATTTCGGCCCGACCAAATGGGCTAAGGGCAAATTCCCACAGCCCCCCGCCCGCCGGGCGAACTATCCGGCTGAACCGATCGCCTTGCCGGTGCCCGACCTGACCGCCAAACGGATGCAGGATCCGACGTTGACGACCGTCCTGGAGGATCGGGTTTCCACAAGGACATTCGACGATGCGAGGCCGATCACCCTCGAACAACTCGCCGAGCTGCTGTACCGCACAGCGCGCACGCGGCGAACACTGCCGGCCGGTGAGGGCGAGGAACTCCTTTCACGGCCATACCCTTCCAGCGGCGGACTCTATGAACTCGAGCTGTACCCGGTGGTGCGAAACGTCGATGGACTCGAGCCCGGCATGTATCACTATGATTCGTTCGACCATCGGCTGCGCCCGGTAGCCGCCGCGGATTCGAAGGCCGTGTCCCAGTTGATGAAACCGGCAGCCGCGACCCTCACCGGAGGTGCCGAGCCACAAGTGCTCGTCGTGATGGCCGCACGGTGCGGTCGCATCATGTGGACCTATGAACAGATCTCCTACGCCGCCATTCTCAAGAATGCCGGCGTGTTGATGCAGACGATCTACCTGGTTGCTACCGCGATGGGCCTTGGCGCTTGCGCTCAAGGATTCGGCGACACCGCCGCGTTCGTCGCGGCCACCGGAGTCGATGAGCTGCAGGAGTGCAGCGTCGGCAGCATCGTCATCGGCTCGCCCGCCGACAACTAGCCCTGCGCGAGAACCTCCTCATCGGTCAATGCCGCAACGTCGAGGTAGTGGCGTGCGATCACGGCCAGTCGTTCTGGCGTGCCGCGTTGAGCTTCCCGGCTATTCAGCCGCTCGGCAAGCCCCGCCACGGTGCGCGTCGCGAACAGATCCGGGACCACGGCATGATCGATTTCGAGCCAGTCGCGTACCCGCGCGATCACGGTGGTGGCCAACACCGAATCACCCCCGAGCGCGAAGAAATCGTGGTGCACGCCAACCGAATTCAGGCATAGCACCTCGGAGACGATCTCGGCGAGCGCGGCCTCGACATCATTACGCGGGGCACTGTCTTCGGTTTCAGGCGCCGCCGATTCGAGCAATGCGGCCACGGCGCGGCGATCCAGCTTGCCGTTGGATGTCAGCGGAAACCGCTCGAAAAATACGGTGCGAGTGGGAACCATGTAACTCGGCAAAAGATCTGCCACAGCCCCAATGACGGCCCCACTGACGTCGCCGACCTCACTCGGGTCGCCCGCGATGGCTGCAACCAGCTTCGGTGCGCTAGCACCGACAACGGCTGCAACGGCATGGCGCACCCCAGGCACCGTGCGTAACGCGCTCTCCACCTCGCCGAGTTCGACCCGGTATCCACGGATTTGCACCTGATGGTCGGACCGGCCGAGGAATTCGATGGTGCCGTCGGGCCAGTATCGGGCCATGTCACCCGTCTTGTACCAGCGAATGCCATCATGCTCGACGAAACGCTCCGCGGTGCGTTCTGGGTCATTGCGATAGCCCGCAGCGACAATTGCTCCACCGACCCACAGTTCACCGGGAACCCAGTCGAGACAATCCCGACCCGAAGGCGAGACTACGCGACACCGAACATTGCGCAATGGAACACCGAACGGCACGGTCGCCCAGTGGGGTGGTGGTTCGCCGACGACTTCGCAAACGGTGCTGTGGATAGCCGTCTCCGTCGCACCGCCGAGACCAGAGAATCGGCATCCCGGCACCTGCTTAGCCAATCTTCGAGCCAAGTCAGTGCCAACCCAATCACCACCGAGAATGACGGCGCGTAACGAATCGTCCAGCCGATCGCCGCCGAACTCCAGGATCATGTCGAGCATGCTCGGCACGCAGTTGAGGATCGAAACTCGATGCTGGCATGCCAATTCCACCCATGAGGTGGCCGTGGCCCGCTGCTGGGAATCGAGCACGACGACGCAACCGCCCGCCGACAACATGCCGAATATGTCGTAGACCGACATATCGAACTCGAGGGCGGACAGTGCGAGCGCTCGATCGGTGCTGCCGACCTCGAACCACTCGTTGACGGCGTCAATGGTGTTCATCACCGCGCTGTGCGGAAGGTCAACGCCCTTCGGGAGGCCCGTCGAGCCCGAGGTGAAAAGCACGTAGGCGATATCGCGGGTATCGGGCAAGACCGGCGCTTCCAGCGGCTCCGGGTGGTTGCGTGCAGCATCGATGGACAGGCATGGGATTTCCGCACCCATGTCCGCGCCTTCGACCGTCAACGCCGCGACGGCATCGGCGGTTTGAAGAATCCTGGCGCGCCGCGCGTCCGGCTGGTCGAATCCGATCGGGACGTACGTCCCTCCGGCGGCAAGTATCCCGAGCACTGCCAGGACTTGGTCACGCCCCTTAGGCAGCTGGACGGCGACCGCGTCGCCGCGCCCCACACCGCGGGCACACAGTAAGCCCGCGACGGCGAGCGATTGCTCGGCAAGCTCTCCGTAGCTCCACCCGCCCGCAGACGTGCCCACGCCCCAAAGCACAGCCGGCGCATCCGGTTCCGTCGCGGCGTGTTCGAAGAAGCCCTGATGCAGGCACCGCCCGCTGACCGGCCCGTCAGTAGCGTTGATCGCGGCGCGTACCTCCACCTGGGCACTCGGCAACCGCACCGCCGCCTCGGCCTCCCAGCCCGCATCGCCGTCAGCGATCCGTTCGACCGCCTCGGTGAAGTTGGCGAACATGGCATCGATCAGGCCGTGCGGGAACGCCGACGCGCGGACGTCCCAGTTGACCAGCAAGCCGCCGCGAACCTCGGTGACCTGGGCATCCAGCAACACTTGGGGCCCCTGCGAGATGATCCACACCGGCCCACCAAAAGTCTGAAGGACGTTGTCGGCGAACAGCTCACCGAGATCGAGGGCACTGGTAAAGACGATCGGCGCCAGCACCGGCTCGCCCCGGTATCTGCCCAGATCGCGCAGCACCTCGAGCCCGGAATAGGCTGCGTGTGAACCACTTTCGTACATGCTGCGCTGAATTGCCCGAGCCCGGTCGGCCAGCGACACGTTTTCGGTGACGTCGACCTCGAGCATGACCGACGAAGTGAAATCCCCGATCACCCGATCAATGTCCACGTGCACCGATTCACGGTGGAACAAGGGAACATTCAGCAAGAACCTGTCTTGCGCCGACCAGCCACCGATGGTGTCGGCAAAGATCGCTGCCAACGCCATCGCAGGGGTGACCCCGCGCGCGTGGGCGCCGGCCACCAGCCTCTGCTTGGCCTCCGGTGCCAGCCAGTGTTCATAACGGACCGTGCAACGCGGTGCCGCCCGGTCCCCAACCGGGACGGTCGGCAGTTCGGGCGCGCCAGGCATGTCGGGCAGCCGCTGCTGCCACCAGTGTCGGTCTCGCTCGCGCGCGGCGTTGTTTTCCTGGTCCTGTTGTTGCTCGGTGCGATAGCGACGGTAGGTGTAACCGGGCGCCGGCAACGTCGCGCCCCGGTACAACTCGGCGAGATCGCAAACCAGCACGCGATAGCTCATCGCGTCGGCGGCCAGCATGTCGATGTCCAGATGCAGCCGACTGCGGTTCTCGTCGAGCAGAGTCAGCGTGATGTCGATGACCTGACCGTCCTCAATTCCCAGACACTGGTGTGTTTTACGGTCCCGCAACTTCGCAAGTGCGGATTCGACCATCTCGGAATTGTGTCCGCGGAGATCGACCACGCTGAACACCGGCCCACCCGGCGTGGGCATAGTCTGCTGAGTTCCATCCGGGAGAAATCGGGTGCGAAGCATCGGGTGCGCCGCCACAAGGTCAGACACCGCATGCTTCATGCGCGCGGGATCTAGCTCCCCGCAATCGAATTCGACGTAAAGATGAGCTGTGACACCGCCAAGCTCTTGCTCATCGGAACGACCAATCCAGTACGCGTGCTGCATAGTGGCCAATGGGAATGGGGCTTGCTCGGCTACCGGGTCGGCTACCGGCTCGGTGGGCTTGGCCGCGAGCGGCTCTGCCGTGCTTGGGTTCTCATCCGTACTCAGCAGGCCGTGCCATGAATCGACCGTGGGACTGGCCGCGAGTTCGGCAAACGTGATGTTGGCGCCTCGCTTGCGCCAGCCCCCGGCCAGCGCCATCATGCGGATCGAGTTCAGCCCCAACTGGATGAGATCGTCGTGGTCGGCGACATCTGCGGCCGGGCAACCGAGTTGGGCCGCGACCGTCTCCCGAATCTCATCCCTGCCGATTCGGTTCTCGTCACCGCCTGAATTCTGCGGCGCCATTCGCTTCCTTTCCATCCGCCGCTATCCACCCGCGAGCACAGCGATCGCCCGCTGCCACAAGTGCGTCAGACGGTCGATATCGGAGCGTGCGAACAGGGCATCACTCCAGCGCCAGTTGGCGATCAGCTGTGTGCCCTCGGGTGTCGTACCGACAAGCACACTGAGGTTCAAGGCAAAGCGCAATGGCAGGTCCGGCTCGGGATCAATTGGGAGAGCATCGATGTGGGGCGCGGTGAGTAGCGACCACGGTTGATCGGTGACGCCGCTGAGGTCCAGGCGACCCAGATAGCCGAACTGGATCTGCGGTTCGGCGGCCCGTTGCAACTCGGGGACGCGGTCGACGTAGCGAAGCAAACCGTAATCCAGGCCGTCGTTAGGGATTGTGCCAAGGTGTGCAGCCACCGAGCCGAGCAGGGTCCGGGCCGTCCCCGGATCATTCTCGGCCCGCTCGATATCCACAGCCGCCGCACCCACCCCAAGCCGTACCGGGAATGCGGTAGTAAACCAACCGACGGTGTTCGTGGTGTCGGTGTCCAGAACAGCATCGGCGCGTCCATGGCCCTCGCACGCGATGAGCGCACCCGAGGCCGGATCCTGCGCCCGGTCTTTCCGCCAACTCGCGATGGCGATCGTGGTTGCGGTCAGCAAGAATTCACGCATTCCCTCATCCCTGGTGAGCGTGGCCAGCACCCGCTCGGTGACCGCAACCGGCGTGGCGACCGTCGTGACTCGCAGCGTGGACCAGGTATCACGGGTCGGGTCCGAATGCCGCGCACCCAACGCGGGGTCGGAGTCGCGGACCTGCGCGATCCAGTAGTCACGTTGGGCCTGGACCTCTGCGGTGGTGGCCCGCTCCCACATCAGCTGCGACCACCGGCGGTAGGAGGTGAACTCAGGCAGCGTCTTTGGCGCCGCGCCCGATTTCACCGAGCGCCACGCCTCCGCGATATCACCCAGCATGATGTGCCACGACACCACATCGACCGCCAGGTGGTGCGCGGTGATCAGCAGCACGTCGCGTTGCTCAGGCCCCTGCCCCGCACCGCAGAACCACACCGCCCGCACCATCGCCCCGAGGTGGGGGTCGATCTCATCGGTGACCTCTCGTGCGGAAGCTGTTATGGCCAAGCTCAATTCCGCATCGGTCGAATCCGCCAGCTCCACCCGGCTCAGCAGGTCGGCGGCGCGGACCAGGCCGGCTTCGCGGGTAACCAGGCGTGGCCCTTCGAGGGTGTCGGCCAGAATCGACCGCAGAATGTCGTGCCCGTCGAGCATCAACTGCAGCATCAATTCGATCGAGGACTGGTCGATGTCGGGGGGCAAGAGGAGCAAAACGGTGTGGGTGAATCGGCGGTAGTTGCCGTACTCGTAGAGCCAGGACACCATCGGCAGCGGCAGCACCTCACCGTAGTCGGCGCTCTCGACGGCGGTATCCGAGCCGGCTTCGTCGATCGCGGCCGCGAGTTGGCGAATTGTGGGAGCGCTGAACACCATCCGAGGACGCAAGGTGATACCGCGTCGTCGAGCCTTATGGACCAACGAGATCGCCACGATGCTGTCTAACCCGAACGAGAAGAAGTCGTCGTCGATGTGCGGTGCTACGCCACCGAACTGCTCTTGGAATACTTCGCACAGCGTCCGCTCGGTATCGGTGGACGCCGTCCCACCCACGGTGACGCGCGAGAGCGCATTCTCGGCCAGCCTGTCCAATGCATGGCTATCTAGCTTGCCGTTGGCGTTTACCGGTAGCTGCGGTAGCGCCATGATCCGGGCCGGAACCATGTACAAGGGCAAGCGTTCGGTGAGCGCGGGCCGCAGCCAGACCGGGTCGTCGTCGGTATTTTCCCGCCACACAACAAAACCCACCAGGGTTGCGCCGCCCTCGCGACGTACAACGGATACGGCCGCATCGTGCACCCCGGGCTGGCCACGCAGGGCACCCTCGATCTCGCCGATCTCGACTCGGTAGCCGCGAATCTTGACCTGGGTGTCGCTCCGCCCCAAATAGGCGTAGCCGCCGCGCGGTAGGCGACGCACCAAGTCGCCGGTGCGATACATGCGGTGTCCCGGGCGCAGTGGGTCCGCCACGAAGCGGCTGGCGGTCAATGCGGGCCGGCCGACATAGCCAAGGGCCAGCTGCGCGCCCGACAGATAGAGCTCACCGACCACACCGTTGGGCACCATCCGCAGGGCCGAATCCAGGACGTAAGCGAAGGTTCCGGCGTTCGCCGTGCCGATTGCCGGCGTCGGATAGTCCTTGACCGGGGCGACCACCGCCTCGACCGTCATCTCGGTGGGCCCATAGCAGTTGTAGACCGCAGTTGGTGACAGCGCACGCAATCGTTCCCACAGCGCGGTGTCGATCGCTTCGCCGCCCAGGGCCAGAACCTCAAGGTCCCGGTCCAGCAGTCCGGCGGCATGCAGCTGTACGAACATCGAGGGGGTGGTGTCGATCATGTCGATCTGGTTGGCGGCCATCCCCTTCACCAGCCGATCCGCGTCACGCATCTCCTCGGCATCGAACAGGTGGATCGCATGACCGTCGAGCAGGCCGACCATGGGCTGCCACGACGCGTCAAAGCTCAACGACCACGCGTGCGCGATACGCAGCGGGCGGCCCAGCCGTGTCGAGGCAGGCCCGTACACGCGCTCGCGGTGGTCGGCGAAATAACCGAGTAGCGCGGCGTTGGTGCCGATGACGCCCTTGGGCTCACCGGTGGAGCCGGACGTGAAGATGACATACGCGCAGTGCTCAGGATCACGACGAACCGCCGGCGCGGCGGCACGCGATCGCGAGATACGCTCGACCATGGCGGCATCGTCGAGGACCAGCGTGCGCCACTCTGCTCCGACCAGCTCCGAGTAAGCGGCTTCGGTGCAGGTCAGCACCGGATTGGCTTGGCGCAGCATGGATTCAATCCGAGCCTCGGGAAGGGTGATATCGATCGGAAGATAGGCGCCGCCGGCGGCGAGCACGGCGAGGATAGCGACGATGGATCGGGTCGAGCGTGGCAGCACCAGAGCAACAACAGCCTGCGGGCCTACCCCGCGGGCGGCCAGCTCGCCCGCCAGACAGCTTGCCGCTGTGTGTAGTTCGGAATAGGTATGGCGCTCAACACCGCCGGCGGTCAGGGCGACGGCGTCCGGTGTGGCGCGAACCTGCCGCTCGAACGCCTCCCACACCGCGCTGCTCTCCGTGACGGCTTGCGGCCCCGTTGCGAGGGTACCGAATTCGGCACGCTCGGCCGCGGTCAGGGTATCGATCGCGTCGGGCGTGTCGTCGCCGATGCCTGGGAGCTGACACAGCACGGCAAGCAATCGCTCGCCGATTTGCGCGGCGGGAAGATGCGGCAGCGCCTCACGAATCGTTTCGACAAGCACAACCAGCGCCTCGTCCTTCAGGTGCGAGACCACAGTCAGCGGGTAGTGCGTCAGGCTTTCCATCTCGACCGGACAGAAGCGGGCGCCGTCGGACTCGGTGACCGTACGGATAGCCTCCTCAATCGGTGCGTTCTCGAACACGAATAAGGAGTCGAACAAGGTTCCCCGGCCATGCTCACGCTGGATTTCCGACAGACTGAGATAACCGATGTCGCGCATCGCCGATGACTCGCGCTGCAACCGCGCGCATTGCTCGACCACCGCCGCAGTGCCGCTCACCCAGTGCACAACCGGGACCGCGTTGATGAACAATCCGACCATGGTCTCCACGCCGGGCAACTGTTCGGGACGCCCGGAGACGATGGTGCCGAAAATGACATCGCGACGGTCGGTGAGCCTGCCCAGTACGACAGACCATGCGAAAAGCACTGCGGTATTGAGCGTGAAGCCGTTGCGGCCCGCCCAGTGGCGCAACCGTGCCGTGTCAGCCGCGGGCAGCAGCAGCTCCGTCTTCGACAGCACATCCGCGGGCGCGGCGATGGTGCCGTCGGCCACCATGAGCGGTCCGGACACCCCACGCAGATACTCGTTCCACTTGGCAACCGCGCCCGCCCGGTCCTGCTCCGCGAGCCAGACGATGTAGTCGCGGTACGGTCGCGGGGTCGGCAACCCGTCGGCTGATCCCCCCGCCCGATACACGGCGAGCATTTCGGTGAAGAACACCGCGAGTGACCAGCCGTCCACCAGAATGTGGTGCGCGGTGAAGATCATCCGGCGCCTAGTCTCGCCGGGCACCGTAAGCAGGACGACGCGCAACGCCGGCCCGCGGTTCAAGTCAAATGGGCGACGGAGTTCTGATCGCGCAATGGACTCGAATTCCGTTGGCATCGCGACCCGTTCGGACCACGGCAGCTCCGCCCGGACGGGCACAATCTGCACCGGCTTGGGTACATCACGATCCCAGAAGGCGGCGCGCAGATTGGGGTGCCGGTCCAGCATGGCTTGAGCGCTGCGGCGGAGCAGCTCGACATCAACAGGTCCGTCGATATCGACCACGAACTGCATGCTGTAAAGATCGATGCTGTCCTCGGCCAGTCGGGATAGCGCGAACAGCCCTTCCTGCAGGGGGCTCAGGGCAAGAACGTCCTCGATCTGTGGCGGCGCTGTGGTCACAAATACCTCACGGGTGCCGTCACGACTCCTTGAGCCACGATGCGGTGAGGTCGGCCAGCGCATCGGCGCTCAGGCCGGAGGCACTCATCGGCGTGTATTCCTGCTCGGGCACCGAATCCGGCTCGGCCGCAGGCTCGGCCGAGTCGACTGCCGCGGCCAGCTCGGCGATGGTCATGTACTCGAACACCATCGCCGGGGTGAAAGCCAGTCCCCGCGCGGCGGCCTGCGCCGACCACTTGATGGAGATGATGCTGTCGCCGCCAACGGCGAAGAAGTTGTCGTCGCGGTCGACGCCGGTGATGTCGAGCAACTCCTCCAGTAAGGCGATAAGGACCCGCTCGGTTTCCGCGGAACCGCCGGCGGTCGGCTGCGACGGCTCAGCGGCGGTCGGAGTTGCCGGAGCGAGTAGTTTCTCCAAGTCGTTCGGGGGCAACAACTCCAGCGTGGACACCGGACGGTCCGGTGTCGTCGCGAAGGCATCGAGCGCGGCATCCAGCGCATCGGCGATGAGCGCGACGGTAGCGGGCTCATAGAGATCGGCATTCGCGACGACCCGCACGTCGAGTTCGCCGTCCGGCGTCACGTTCATGCCCACGTCCAGATCCAGCAACGAGACCTCGAAGTCCATCGGGAGTGGAACCACCGTGGTTGCTCCCGTCCCGGTGAGGTCGCGCGGTATCAGCGCCCAGTCTAAGCCACGGAAGTGAATCATGCTCTGGAACAGGGGGTTCCGGGCTCGCAAGCGCGGCGGGTTGAGCGCTTCCACCAACCGTTCGATGGGAAGTTCCTGGTGCGCGAACGCATCGAGAACTGTGTCACGGCTGCGGGTGAGCATGGTGCGCGGGCTGGGATCGCCCGATAGGTCGTTGCGCAGCACCACCATGTTGGCGAACAGGCCGATCAGATTCGCGGTGATCGATTCGACCCGGGAAGCGACCGGGCTGCCAAGTGGGATGTCCGTGCCGCCGCCGAGCTTGTGCAGCAATACGGCAAGCACGGCCTGGTAAACCATGAACTCGGTGGCGCCATTTTGCTCGGCGAGCCGCGTGAGGGCCGTCCGGCGGGCCGCGGGCACCGTGAAAGTCGCCACCTCCCCGCGCTTCCCAAGCACCGGCGGACGCGGGTGGTCGGGCGCTACCGAAATCTCGTCCGGCGATCCAGCCAATGCTTCGCGCCAATAGGCCAGTTCCGACTGCCCCCATTCGGTATCAAACGCACTTCGCTGCCACAACGCGTACTCCGCGAACTCGGTAAGCAGTGGGGTCCACTGGGGTGCCTTCCCGGACAATCGCGCGCGGTAGGCGACAATGAGGTCGTCGAAGAGAATGCCGAGTGAGGCGTGATCGCTGACGATGTGGTGCATTTGCACGACCAGCACGTGCGTATCCGCCCCCAGCGCCAGCAGGGTGGCGTTGATCAGCGGTCCGGACTCCGGTGTGAACACATGCCGACGCAGCTGTGACACCACCTCGTCGAATTGGTCCGCCGTGATCTTTCGGACCGGAACGTCCACTTCCAACGTCGGGTGCACGAATTGATATGGAACGCCTTCGTGTTCGGCGAAATTCGTGCGCAGCGGCTCGTGCCGGGCCACGACGTCGTTGAGCGCCCAGGTGAGTGCGACGGTGTCCAACCCACCACTGAAGCGAAGCGCGAACGGCATGTTGAAGCCGTCACGCGCGCCTTCCATCCGATACTGGAACCACGCGGCGAGCTGGGAGTAGGACAACGGGAGCCGCTCCGGGCGAACCGATTCGACGAGTGCTGGGCGAGCAGAAAGCGGACCCGACAAAACCTCGTCGAAAGGCTCCTCGGCATCCATCTCGTCAAGGTCGATCTCGAACTCGGCGCGGAACTGCTCAACCAGCCGAGCCGCCAACCCGGCCGGGGTCGGAGTATCGAACACGGCGCGGACGGACAGCTCCACACCGAACTCGGCACGAATCTGCGCGACCAGCCGGGCCGCCAGCAGTGAATGGCCGCCCAGCCCAAAGAAAGAACCGTCGGCGCTGACTCGTTCGTAGCCGAACAGCCGCGCGAAGATCACGCACATCCGGCGCTCGGTGGCCGTCGCCGGCTCACGGTAGCTGCGTGTCGCGACGGGAGTGGGTGCGGGCAGGGCCCGCTTGTCCAGTTTGCCGCTCACGGTCAGCGGGATCTCGGGGATCACCGCAAATGCGCTGGGCACCATGTATTCCGGCAGCACCGACGCAGCATGTGCGCGTATCTCGTCAAGATCCAGGTCTGCGTTTTCAGCAGTCACGGGCACCAGGTATGCGGCGAGCATGGGTCCGGCCTCGGTGTCCTCCGGGACGACGAGGCAGTGCCTGACCGCCGCATGCATCGCTATCACCGACTCGACTTCGCCGAGTTCGATGCGGAAGCCACGGATCTTGACTTGCTCGTCGGCTCGTCCGACAAATTCCAGCTCGCCAGAGATGTTGCGGCGGACCAGATCTCCCGATCGATACAGCCGCATGCCGCGGTTGAAAGGGTCGGCGACGAACCGTTCCGCTGTCAGCCCGGGACGCCCAAGATACCCGCGTGCCAACTGAACACCGCCGAGGTACAGCTCACCGATTACCTCCGCGGGCACCGGTTGCAACTCCTCGTCAAGTACGTAGGCGTAGACGTTGCGGTTCGGCACGCCGATGGGCACCACACGGGTACCCTGGCGCCCCTTTACCTGCATGTGTGTCGAGCAGACCACGGCCTCGGTCGGGCCATAGTGATTGCGCAACTCTGCGTCGAAGTAGGTGGCGAATTTGTCGGCTACCACACCTGGAAGCGCTTCTCCGCCCACCGGCACATGACGCAACGCCCGCCATTGTTTGACCTGCGGCAGCAGTAAGACGGTGCTCAGCATGGAAGGCACCATGTGCAGCACAGTGACGCGGTGGCGGCTGATCAGATCGGCGACGTGCGCAATGTCGCTAAAGGTCCCGGCCTTGGAGGGCTTAGGCACGATCAGCTGTGCGCCGAGCGACAGCGTCAGGAAAATATCCGACAGCGAAGCATCGAAGCTCACCGACGACGACTGCAGCAACCGATCTTCGGCGGTCATGTTCCACTCGGCGATGAAACCATGCACGTGCTCGGCGATCGCCTGATGCGAGACCGCCACGCCCTTCGGCTGTCCAGTCGAGCCGGAAGTGTAGATGACATAGGCCAGGTGCTCGGGACGTAACGGACGAACACGGTCGGCGTCTGTGACCGCGACATCCGAGAACTGCTCGGCAGCCCGTTCGGCATCGTCGAATTCAGGTTCCCCGATAACTGTCCGGGGGCCGGCGTCGGCGACCAGGTATTCGATCCGATCAGCCGGGTAGGCCGGGTCGATCGGCAGGTAAGCCGCTCCGGCTTTCAGCACGGCGAACACCGCGACGATGAACTCGATCGACGCGGTCATGCGTAGGCCGATGATGTCTTCGGCGCCGAACCCCTGGCCGATGAGCCAGCGCGCCAACCGATTCGCGCGCCGGTGCAATCCGGCATAGGTCAGCTCGGTCTCGTCGGAAATGAGCGCGATCGCGTCCGGGGTGGCAACCTGCGCCGCTTCGAGCATCGCGACCATCGTGGTGGCAGGCGTGGCGACAAGTTCGCCATGCGACTGCGCCAGGACGTCAGCCAGCTCGCCAGTGCCGAGCAGGTCCATGCTGGCGAGGCGACGTTCGGGTGCACTCAGCGCGTTGTCCAGCAGCTGTGTGTAATGTGCCAGCACCTGATCGACGAGCGCGGCACCCAGCACATCCGTCTGGTACTCAAACTCGACGAACACGCCGTCGGCGTCCAGCACAACCGCAAGGGCAAGCGGAAGCTGGGCGGTTATCGCGCCCAGTTCGAGTTGTCGCACTGTGACGCTGTCCAATGCGAATCCACTCGCGCTCTTGCGCATGCTGAACCCCAGCCGGACAAGCTGGTCCATGCCATCGTGTCCCATCCGTTCTGGGTTCACTTCGCGCACCACTCGATCGATGCCGACGGACTGATGTGCGAAGCCGTTAAGACATGTTTCGCGTACCGTGTCGACGAACGTGCTAAAGGTGTCCTGTGATCGCGCGGTGATCCGCAGCAACAGCGTGTTGCCGAAGTACCCAATGGCACCCTCGGCCGCGGCCCCACGCTCGGTTACCGGCACGGCGATCAGGAAATCTGGTGCGCCGGTATAGCGACGCACGAGCACACCGAAGACCGCCAGCAACACCATGAACGGCGAGGCGGAATGCCTGCGGGCAAATTCCTCGACCCGGCTGAACAGGTCGGTGGGCAGCGCCCGAGTGCGACGTTCGGCGCTCCTGGATGAGTGCGCGGCGGCCGAACCAAGAAGCTCCAGCGGTTCGGGTGGCGGGCGCAAAGTGTCAGCCCAGTAACCGACGTCAGCCACGGTGGGTCCCGCTGGGGTATCCAGCACCGCGACCG